>MDTD01183149.1_pt1 | contig 16961 bp, 16 predicted proteins | sample 811221 | NCBI WGS metagenome assembly MDTD01 (sample SAMN05326646, study PRJNA326480) | marine metagenome | isolation source: seawater | place: Pacific Ocean: South West | collected 2011 | reverse complement strand
TCATATGCAAAATCAATGAATGGCGACCCAGAACTTGCTTATGAAAAAAATCTAGTCACTTTTTTTTCTCATTATACTCATTGTACAAACAGTAGGTTTATTATAAAAAAATTAGAAAAAAAATTTGAGAAATATTTAAATTTTAATAAATTATTTTTTGTCGAAAATGCAATACTAATTCAAAAAAATAGTAAAAACATTTCAAAAAAATATCCGGAAGATGAGTTATATTTAAGTCTCGAAGAAATGAATACAAAGAAAAAAAGAATTAAAGATGTATCAGGAGTTATAAAACAAAATATTTAATAGATGAATTTATCTTTTAGAAAATCATTTTTTGGATATTTGGACACATAGTGTACTGTCAATAAACATCTGTATCCATTTATTAAAGACTTACCTTTATGAAAACCATTTGTATCTGCTGCATACAAATCTCCTTGATTACCCGTCAAAGAAATTACTTCATTTTGAGGATATAATTCTCTCTCAACTTGAGACGAAGAATGATCATTGGAAATATTTTTCCAAGGATTTAAATGAGAGCCCTCAATGTATTGGAAGGGTCCATTATCTTCATTTATATTATTTAAACAAAGAAAAGTCTTAATTAAAAAATAGTCATCACTATCTCTATGATAATTTTGTGAATAATTTTCGAACTTTTTCTCTACTGGCCTGTCTAACCAAGCATCAATTACTCTAACAAAAGGTTTTGTTCCAAAATATTGTTCCACATTATCTAAAAAGAAATCATCTTCAGCATAATTAGTTAATAAACTTTTATCAAAATACTTAGTGAGATGACTTCTGTATTTATATCTATCATAATCATTATGTTTGCTAAGTTCTTTTTCAAAATCTTTTGATGATTTAAATTCATTGAAAAAATTTATAATTTTTCTCGCATTTTCATTTTGTTTATTAAATTCTTTTTTTTTTGCAAATCCACTTTTTCTTAATTTTGAAGCAAACTCATAATTTGCATCTTTGGAAATATCTATGTTAGATATTAACTTTTTTTTTACTTTATATTTGTATTTGTTGAGAATTTGCGAAAAATAATGCATACCAGTAATTATAAATTTAAAATAATATATGAAGCTCTAAATTTCAATAACCATGAAAAAAATTTTAAATTATAAAATAAGCGAGTCTTCTTTAAGCATAATTATAAATGCAATAAGAACAAGAATTTTTAAATATATCATTAAAAATAGTATGCCAGTCTTTGTTAAAGGTGGCGATATACTCTCAATTTTTCCTCAAACTCAAGGCACATACGAAAAAAATCTTATTAATATAATTAACAAAATTAATAAAGATTACTCTTATAATGATTTTTTTTTTGATGTAGGAGCAAACATCGGTTTGGTTTCTTGTCAATGTGCTGATAATTTTAAAGAGACTTATATGTTTGAGCCAAATAAAGATTGTTTTGAAATTTTAAATGTAAATACCAGATTACTTTTAAAAGAGACTAAAATTCATTCGTTTAATTTTGGTTTAGGAAATGAAAAAAAAATAGTTAATTTAAACATACCTAAATCAAATTGGGGTGGAGCTTTTATTAATGATAAATTTAATTCTTATAATAAAAAAATTTTAGCAGCAAAAGATGGTTATATAAAATTTGAGCAAAAAAATTATTTAAAAAAAAAAATATTATTACAAAGTACAAGAATTGTTTTAGGAAAAATATTTAAAAATTTAAAAAGAAGGAAATTAAAAAGGGGGATCGTTAAAATAGATGTAGAAGGATATGAACTTATTATTCTAAAAGAAATTTCAAAAATATTACCTAAAAATATAAAATTGTTCATAATCTTTGAATCTTGGAGCCCAAAATTTAATGTAAAAAAAATCCACAATTTTTTTAATAGAGAAATTAAAATATATAAAATTTTAAGAAAACAACCTTGGAAAGATAATTGGCCTGATCTTGTCAAAGGATTTTCGATGATATTAAAAGGGAAAATTATAACTGAAGTAATTGATTCAAATAATAATGAATGGAGTGGTAATATTATAATCCAAGTTTAAAATAAATTATTAATAATGTTGAATAATTATTAAAAAAAGCTATAAAAAATTAATGTCAAAAATATTAGTATGCGGTGCTGGTGGATTTATTGGAGGCCATTTAGTTAAAGATTTAATGAATGAGGGTCACACATTAGTTTGTGCTGATATTAAACCAAAGGAATATTGGTTTCAAATCTTTGATGAAAATAAAAATTTTTCCTTTGATCTTAAAGAATACGAAAATTGTTTAACAGCAACCAAGGGTGTTGAATATATTTATAACATGGCATGCAATATGGGAGGAATGGGATTTATAGAAAATAACAAGGCTGAATGTATGTTATCTGTTCTTATAAATACCAATTTACTTCGAGCATGTATTAAAAATAACGTTGACCGTTATTTTTTTTCTTCCAGCGCTTGTGTTTATAATGCTCAAAAGCAAAAAAATACTTTTATACCCGGATTGAAAGAGTCTGATGCTTACCCAGCTGAACCAGAAGATGGATATGGGTGGGAAAAATTATTTAGTGAGAGAATGTGTAGGCATTTCAGTGAGGATTTTGATTTAGAAACAAGAGTGGTTAGATATCATAATGTATACGGCCCAATGGGAACATATGATGGAGGAAGAGAGAAAGCGCCTGCTGCTATATGTAGAAAAATTGCTAATGCAAAAATTAACAACTTTAAAGAAATAGAAGTATGGGGTGATGGTGAACAAACAAGAAGTTTTATGTATATAGATGATTGTTTAATTGGAACAAAAAAAATATTTAATGCAGATTCTCAGGAGGTTTTTAATCTAGGGAGCGATGAACAAGTTTCAATAAACCAAATGATAGAAATAATTGAAAATATATCAGACTTTAAAGTTAAAAAAAAATATTTACTAGATAAACCTAAAGGTGTTCGAGGCAGGTCAAGCGATAATACTAAAATAAATTCACATTTAAAATGGGCTCCAGATATTAGTTTGCAAAATGGTTTAGAAAAAACTTACAAATGGATTTATAATCAAATAACATCTGGAGATAATTCTCAAAGATTTACCAGATCTTATTGACCAATTTATAAATTAAATTAATCAATGAAAAAAATCGTAATTTTTACTTCTGATGAAGTAAGGCATAAATATTTTAGATTTTATTTGTCAAATCAAAAAAAAATAAATGTATTAAAAACATTTTCTGTGAAAGGCAAATCACTAAGAGAATTTTTAATATTAAAAAATAAAATAACAGACAATAAAATAAAACACTTAAAATTAAGGCATCAAACAGAAAATTTATATTTTAGAGAATATATAAAAAAAAAAATTGATAAATCAAATAATTCTTTCTGCAAAAAATCTTTTTTATCTTCAAAAAAGTGCCTTGATAAAATTAAAAATTTAAATCCAGATTTAATCATCGTATATGGTTCTTCTATAATAAAAGGAGCAATTTTAGAGGAGTATAAAAAAAAAATTATCAACATACATTTGGGTTTGAGCCCTTATTATACTGGTAGTGGTACAAATTTCTTTCCCTTTGTAAACAATGAACCTCAATTTGCAGGAGCAACTTTTATGTTTCTTGATGAAGGAATCGATACTGGAGAGATTATTCATCAAATGAGAGCAAGAATATTTAAAAATGATAATATTCATAAAATTGGTAATCGTTTAATCAAAGATGCTTGTAAAAATTACAGAGAAATTGTTATTAATTTTAATAAGATAAAAAAAATTAAAACAAAAATAATTAAGAAAAAACGATTATATTATAAAAAAAGGGATTTTACTAATAAATCCTTAGAACAAATGAATAACAATTTTAAAAAAGGAATGATTAAAAAATATTTAAATAAAAAACAAATTATTGATAAAAAATTTCCATTAATTAGACAGAAATGGATTAAAATTGATTACAATCAAATCTAGGCAACTCATACGGATACTGAAAAAAAGTTTTCTTTGATATTGATTTATGTTTTACAATAAACGCTTTCTTGAAATTTAAATCTTTTAAAATTTTCAAAGTTGATTTGTTATATGAACCTTTTTTACCATACGGATAACAAAAATAATTACATCTTTCATTTAATAAATTTTCTAAAAATTTCTTAGAGGTTTTTATTTCTTTAAGTTGTTCAAAATAATTTAATCTTGACAATAATTTATGGGAGTGACCATGTGCTCCAATAATCATACCAATTTCTCTCATGTGTTTTATTTCTTTTTCTGATAAATAAAATTTTTTATAATTAATATTTATATCAAATTTTTTTAATAAAAATTTTAAAATTCTTTTTCTAAAATTAAAATTTCCATAATAATTTATTATTCTTTTAAACTCTTTTTTATATTGGTCGTCATTATGCATTTTATAAATATCTAAAAACTTATTTTTTTCACTTTCATTTATAAAATTAAAAATCTTATTTTTTTTTAAATAATTTTGCATTTCCAGGATGCATGTTTTTCCATCGACTTTTCCTAATATTAAGTGTGCTTTATGAACATCTAATAAATCTTTTTTTAAATATGGAAACGAAGGAATAAAAAAAATACCAATATAATTCTTTTTTTTTAATAGCTCGGCGATCTCTAGATGGTCTTTAAAACCATCGTCAAATGTAAGCAGATATTTTCTGCTATATTGCATTGTATCAGTCTCATTTTCGCAAATTCCTTTTTGTGAAAATAATCTTATCTGTTTTTTAAAATCACTAATAGATAGAAAATTTGCAAAGGGTAGTTTATTATCAAATTCTCTTATATAGTGATACATTATTGATTTCATAATAATTTGTGTTAGTAGTTCAAAATTCTAATATGTCATATTTTTTAACACAACATTTAAAAAAAAAAAATTTTTTAAATTTATCGCTTTATTTTTCCACATTGCTTGTAATACCTCTTTATCCGACTGGACCACTTTTACCAGATTTATTTTTATCCTTATCTGTAATAATATTTATAATAATATCTATTAGGAATAATTTAAAAAGATTTTACTTCAATAAAATTTCATTATATTTTTTTGTTTTTTTTATTTACATAATTAGCAATTCCTTTTTTTCTTTATATCCAAAAGTTTCTTTATTAAGTTCTGTTTTTTATTTTAGATTTTACATTTTTGCGCTTGCAGTAAGTTATCTTTTGTCAATTGAAGATAATTATAAAAATACGTTATATCTTGTATTAAAAATTACTATTACATTTGTGCTAATTGATACAATTTACCAGTATTTTGTTGGTACAGATTTTTTTAATTTTGACAAACAACGCCACAGACTATCAGGACCTTTTGGAGAGGAATTAATTGTTGGAAGCTTTATAAGTAAAGTTTTGCCTGTTTTAATTTCGCTAGAGTTTTTTATAAGAAAAAAAATATCTCTTAGTTTACTTGGAATATTAACTTTATCGGTACTAACAACTTTTTTATCAGGAGAGAGAGTATCATTTTTTAATATTTTTTTATTTGCATTAATTTTTTTAATTTTTTATCAAACAAAAAATAAATCTAAATTTGTAATATCGTCTCTTTTGATAGTTTTGATACCTATATTTGTGATATTATCATTTGATAAATCAAGGAGCGATAGAATGATTAAATATCCTATCTGTGCGATGAATATTGATTTTTTAAATCTCTTCAGTTGTGAAGAAAAGAATGCTGATTGGGGTGGAAACAAATATGAAAACACTTATCAAGGTAGTAGAATAGTTATTTTTTCAAAAGCCCATGAAGGACACTTTCGATCTGCCCTTAAAATGTTTTATGATGATCCAATATTTGGGAAAGGAATTAAAATGTTTAGATTTCATTGTTCTGATCCAAAGTTTGCTAATGAGAATAGTTGTACCTCGCACCCTCATAATACTCTGATTCAATTTTTAGCAGAATTAGGTTTTATAGGTTTAATATTTTTATTAATTGGAATTTTTGGAATTTATAAAGTATTTTTGAAATTAATATTTTCTAAGAAATCATATCTAGAAAACAATAATCAACTAAGTTATATTTTAATAACTTTCTCAATCATTCAAATTTTTTTTATATTCTTACCTTCTGGACAATTTTTCAATAATTATTTATCAATTCTATATTATTTACCCTTGGGTATTTTTCTGAATTTAAATTATAATTATCATAATAATGATAAATAATTATTTTCCTTATTTTTTTGCAATTTTATTTATTAACTTGTTGATTTTTGTATTTAGAATTAAGCTTTTTGATATTTTTAACATAAAAGATAAACCAGATAATATTCTAAAAAAACACAAAAAATCTGTATATCCTTTAGGGGGTATATTTTTTTTTTTTTCAATAATAACTATTTTAATTTTAGATATATTTACACAAAATAGCTCTTCATTTTTGATAGGTTTATCTAAATCAGCAAAACTATCATTTATCTTTGGAGTGACTTCTTTTTTTCTGATTGGACTTTATGATGATAAATACAATTTGAAGTATAATATTAAAATATTCTTATTTATAATCGTCACCTATATATGTATAACTCTTGATCCTAATTTAGTGATAACTAATTTAAATTTCTCTTTTTATAAAGAAACAATTTATTTGGGACATTTAAGTAAATTTTTTACAATATTATGTATTTTCATTTTTATAAATGCATTCAATCTTTTTGATGGAATAGATTTACAGTCAGGCATATATACACTCAGTATTTTAACTATTTTTTATTTATTAACAAAAGAATTATTTTTTTTATTAATGATTTTGCCAAATATTTTTTTTTTAGTTTTAAATAAAAAAAAAGAACTATTCTTAGGAGATAGCGGAACAATATTAATAGGTTTTATTATTTCATATTTTTCAATTAAACTGTATTCAAATTCTTTAATACTCTGTGATGAAATTTTCATTTTAATGATGATACCCGGTTTAGACATGCTAAGATTATTTTTAATTAGAATTATTAAAGGAAAAAATCCTTTTGTAGGAGATAGGCAGCATCTACATCATATTATGTTAGAAAAATATGGATATAAAAATACAATTTTATTTACTCATTCAGTTATAATTATATCATTCATATTGATGATTTTTTCCTCAATAAAATCTTATTTAATAATAGCAATAGTTCTTTTTTTATATATTATTTTTATTCATAGGAGATCATGAAAAAAAAAATTCTCCTACTTTCTTGGTCCGATGCTTTTGGCGGAGCATCTCAAGCTGCCCTCGAAATATATAAGTCATTGAGAAGAAAAATAAAAATTAATTTTTTTGTTCAAAAAAAAGTCACCAGTTTAAAATTTGTCAAAACTTACAAAAAAAAAACTTTAAATCTAATATTGAGAAATGTTTTCTCTTTTTTGTCTTATAGGATGCGTTTTTCAAAACATGATCATTCCTTAAATGCTATTAATTCTGATATTAGTAAAATTGCAAATTTTAATAAATATGAAATAATTAATATTCATTGGTTTAATAGTGAAACTTTATCAATAAAAGATTTTTCTAAAATAAAGAGTAAAATAGTTTTAACACTTCACGATATGTGGGCTTTTTGTGGTACAGAACATTACTTATATGAAAAACCATCAACCTATTTTAAAAGAGGAAAAAATATTAAAATAAGTAAAATTGATTATAAGATCTGGAAAAAAAAAAGAGATAACTGGAAAAAAAAATTTAATATTGTGGCACCATCAACTTGGATCGCAAAATTAGTAAAAAATAGTAAATTATTTTTTAATTTTCCAGTAACAGTAATACCCTATCCAGTTGATAAAAAAATTTTTTTTGAAAAAAAAGTATTAAAATTAAAATTTAAAAATAAAAATATATTTAAAAATGAAAAGATTGATATTTTATTTATTTCTGCAAGTCGATTATTTAATTTTAGAAAAGGTTTTGAGTTATTAGATAACGCTATCAATAAATCCAATCTTAGAAATCGAGTAAGATTAATTATTGTAGGCCCAGTAAAAGAAAAAGATAAAAAAAAAAATTATTACAGAAAATGTTGTTTTAGGAGAAATAAATGACAAAAAATTTTTAAATAATATATATAATTTTTCTGATATCTTAGGTTTGCCTTCAAGATTAGACAATCTCCCAAATGTAGGTCTCGAAGCACATTCTTGTGGTTTGCCTATAATTGCATTTGATGTAGGTGGAATACCAGATATTGTGTCACATAAAAAGACAGGATATTTAGCTAAACCGTTTCAATTAAAAGATTTAATGGATGGAATTCAGTACATTTTGAAAAATAAAAAGAGATTAAAAAAAAATTCGTTACAAAAAAGTAAAATTTGGGACCCAAAATTAATATCAAAAGAATATCAAAAGCTATTTAAAAATATTTGATATATAATGAAAAAAAAAAAAATTTTAAATAATCAAATTATCAAAATTTCTTTTCCCAAATTAAATAATCCTAATGATAAAAAATTATTTGTAAATGAACTTAAAAGAAAAACATATGGATCATATAAATATTATTTAAATAATGTTATTGTCGATCAAAATGGCAATCCACTAATCAAAAATTTTATTATTCTATCTGATTTTTTAAAGTTCAAATCTTTAAGTAGATTTATAATTCTAAAAAAAATTTTACTTTTATTGAAGTTTAAACTGAAATTAAAAAATAAAAGGAATGCAAATTTTTTAAAAAATGGAATTATAGTACACGATAGACATTCGCATAATTATTACCATTGGATTACAGATGTTCTTCCAAAGATAATATGGCTAATTGAAAACAAAGAATTAGGTAAATATAAAATTATTTTACCATATTTTAAAACTGGTTTTCAATACAAATCATTGAAAGATTTATCAAGGAATTTTTATCAGCAGAAAAAAAAATACAATTTAAAAGTTGAAAAAATTAAATACATTTCCAGTTTTCATGTTAGTGGAGCGCCAAGAATAAGATATCTGGAAAAAACTAAAGAATTTTTTTTAAGAAAAATTAATATTAAAGATAATAATACTAAAATTTATATAAGCAGAAAAAAAGCAAGTAAAAGATTTTTATTAAATGAAAATTATCTTATCAGAGAATTAAAACGCCATAAATTTAAAATAATTTACATGGAAGATTTAGATTTTTATAAACAAGTTAAAATTTCAGCAAATTCTAAAATTATGATCTCATGTCATGGTGCCGGATTGACAAATTTGATTTGGATGAAACGAAATTCAAATGTTATTGAGATAAGGGGTAACGGAGATACAACTATTAATGCATATTATGCATTATCGAAAAGAATGGGAATTAATTATAACTATTATTCTGCCAAAACTAATAGATATAGTTTATTTTCTTCAAATTTTAATTACGAAATTGATATAAATAAGTTTATGAATAAATTTATAAATTTAATTAAGTGTTAATATGAGAAGAAATTATTGGAAAAATAAAAAAGTTTTAATAACAGGCCATACTGGATTCAAAGGCTCATGGCTATCACTAATTTTAAATCAAATGGGTGCTAAAGTATATGGTATTTCTTTAAAAGAAAAAAAAAAAGTTTATATAACTATCTTAATTTAAAAAAGATATTTCAAAAAAATATATATTGTAACATTGATAATAGAAATTTATTAAAAAAATACTTATATAAAATTAATCCTGAAGTAATATTTCATTTAGCTGCACAACCATTAGTTATTGAGTCTTTTATAAAGCCATTAAAAACATTAAATACTAATATTATGGGCACTGGAAATTTGTTAAATGCTTCTATCAGATGCAATAGACTAAAAGTAATAGTTATAGTTACTTCTGATAAATGTTATGACCCCAATCTCAAAAAATCATTTAAAGAAAATGATAAATTGGGAGGTAATGATGTTTATAGTGCAAGTAAAGCGTGTGCAGAAATTATATCTGCAGCATACAAAGAAGCTTTTTTAAAAAAAAAAGGAATTAAATTAGCTACAGCAAGATCAGGTAATGTTATCGGGGGAGGAGATTTTTCATCAAATAGATTAATACCTGATTTGATTAACGCATATAAAAACAATAAAAATTGCACTATTAGAAACAAAGAATCAACTAGGCCATGGCAACATGTTTTGGATCCAATTAATGGATATATTAAACTTGCTGAAATGCTTGGTGTTAGTAAGAACAAAATTTATGATTCAGCATGGAATTTTGGACCAAATAGCAAATCAAAAAAAGTAATAGATGTTGTTAGAACAGTTCAAACTATTATTCCAATCAAAACAAAATATTTAATAAATAATCCTGAAAGTTTTAAAGAGACTAAAAAATTAAGTTTAAATAGTGATAAAGCAAGAAAGTTTTTAAAGTGGAAAAATAGAATAAATTTTTATGATACTATCAAGCTAACAATAGAGTGGTATCTCAATCAAAGTAATAAAAAAAAGTTGATGCAGATTACAAAAAAGCAAATTTCTAAATTTATAAAGTAATGGCTGAAAATAAATCTAATAAAATTTTACTAGTTTTTTTTTTTTTTAAATTTAATTTATTTTATAATTGGTTTTGTTTACGAGCATGATTTTTCAAATGGTGGAAAAATAGATCTTGAACACATTTATAGTAATTTTTTGCTATTTAAAAATAGTTCTCTTTTTGAATTGGATTGGACCAAATATGAGTCTACCAGTTTACCTTTACATTATTTAATAACAAAGTTTTTGATACCTGAAAATAATATTTTTGTTTTTAAATTATATACTTTTATTCTATCCTTATTATGTGTTCCATTATTTTATATTACACTCAAAATAAAATTAAATATTAAAAAGATTGATTTTAGTGTTTTACTAATTAGTTCAATTATACTTTTAAGTAGCCCATTTAGAACAGATGGATATTTTGGTTTAGAAGAAAATATTGGATTCTTTATATTATTTATTTGTTTAATTTTTTATTTTTTACATCTTAAGACTAAAGAAAAAAAATATATTATTCCAACTATATTTTTTTCATGTTTAGTTTTTTATACAAGGCAAACTTACGCTTTTGTCTCGATTATAACTTTTTTTTATTTTCTAGACAAAAATAATCTTATTTCATTTAAAAACTTAAAGATTAGCTTTATTTATTTTATTTTTTTAGCACCGTCGCTATTCTTTTTTTTTTCATGGGGATCTGTTCTTCCAGTCGATGCATCATTTAGATTAGTAGGATTTCAATTTTATTCAATTCCATATTCTTTCGGAATGTTTATTATATTTACACTTCCATTTTACTTATATAATTTCACTTATTATTTAAAACATTTAAATTTAAAAATTTTCTTTTTTTTAACTCTTTTATTTATAGTTTATGCATTTACTTTTTGGGCACTACCTATCAATAATTTTGGTGGTGGGCCATTAGCGAAACTTTTACTTATTGATATAAACTTTAAAATTATATTTTTTTTATTTTCATTTTTAGGAATATTGACAATTTATGATTTATCTAGAAAGAATTTAAAAATTTTAATTTTCGCAGTTTTTTTCGTATTTATTTATATGTTTGCTGATAAAGCTTTTTATTCATATCTAGACCCTTTGATGTATATAATTATTATTTTATTAGGTGATAAATTTATTAAACAGTTAAATAATAAAAATTTTTCATTATTTTTGTTCAGTTATTTTTTTATTTTACATTTTAGTTGGATTTATTACTTTCACTTTTACTTAGATGGTGTCATAAGATAATGATATATTACTTAAGTTTCTTAAATTCTAATGCGTTTAAAAAAAATCCAATAAAAATATTAATTAGAGCAATTACTCTAAGTTTACTAATTTTATTTAAAAAGAAAAAAATAATTAAATACAATTTTGGAAAAAAAAATATTAAGTTTTTGTTTCTCCCATTAAAAAAATTTATGGGTGGGCGAGGTATTTTTTTATATAGAGAAGAAATAGAACCGTTATTAAATTATGGATACAAATTTGTAAATGTCGGCGACACAGTATTGGATGGAGGTGCAAACCAAGGAATATATACTTTATCTTTTAGTAAAAAAGTTGGCAAAAATGGGAAAGTAATTTCTTTTGAACCTTTTGAATATTGTGTTTCTCAAATTAAATATAATTCAAAATTAAATAATTTAAGCAATATTAAAATTATCAATAAATGTTTGTATAATAAAAATACTAATTTAAAAATTGATTATTCAGATGGCATTGGCTCAGCATCAATAGTAAAAAATTTCGGAAATCAAAAAAAAGAAGTTCAAACTATTACAATCGATACTGTAAAAAAAAAATTAAATTTGAATAAAATTAAATTAATAAAACTTGATATTGAAGGTGCTGAATTAAATGCATTGATGGGTGCCAAAAACGTCCTTAAATACGATAAACCAATATTATCGGTTGAGTGTGAGCCTAAAGAATTTATTCAAATTAATAAATTTTTAAGCAAATATAATTATAATTCTTATTTATTAAATGAAAATGGTGATTTAATTCAAATAAGCAAAATAAAGAAAAAAGAACCCTGTGTAATATTTGTATCTTCTGTTATGAAATTTAAATTAAATATGTTCAAAAAATAATATAATTAAGAAATTATGGAAGTTTTTATACTATGTGGTGGTTTTGGAACTAGATTAGATCACCAAAGCAAATTGATTGCAAAACCAATGGTTAGGATAGGAAAAGAACCAATTCTCTATTACATCATGGAAAATTTTGCAAAGCAAAATATCAATACATTTGTTTTATGTCTTGGCTACAAAAAAGAAACTATAATAAATTATTTTTTAAAAGAAAAAAAAAAATATATTAAAATTAATTATAAAAAAAAAAAAGTTCTTGATTTGAATTTTAAAAATAAATCAATAAATATTAATGTGAAACTGATTGATACTGGTCTTAATTCAGGCACAGGGGGCAGAATTAAGATTGCATATGAGACTCTAAAATTAAATGAAGATATAATAATGACATATGGAGATGGTCTTTCATCAATACCAATTAAAAAACTATTAAATTTCCATAAAAAAAATAAATCTATATTAACTATTTCTGCAGTTAGACCCAAACAAAGGTATGGTGTATTAAAAATTAAAAATAAAAAATTAAATTATTTTGATAATTCAAAAAGTAAATCAGATATATACATTAATGGAGGATTTCATGTAATTTCTAATGCATGTATTAATAAAATTAAAAATAATAGTATTTATTGGGAAAAAGAACCCCTTTCTTACTTCCTGAAAAAAAAAAAAATATTTGTATACAAATATGATGGTTTCTGGAAAAGTTTAGATACATTAAAAGATAAAAATGATTTTAATAAGTTGCATAAGGAAAAAAAATTTTATTGGAGGTTAAAGAATTAATAAAAAATTAAATTCAATATTTATATGAATCTTTCAGATTATGTCTTAGACTTTTTAAAAAAAAAGGGTGTAAAAACAACTTTTTTAATTACAGGTGGTGCAATATCTTTTTTAGTAGATTCTTTTGCACGAAAAAAAAATATCACCTATGTGTCGGTTGGGCATGAGCAGGCTGCTGCAATGATGGCAGACTCATATTCTAGAATGGGCCCTAATTTTAGTTGCACGATGGTTACTTCGGGACCAGGGGCAACTAATTTATTAACTGGAATTGCTTGTTCATATTTTGACTCAATTCCTAGCTTGCATATATGCGGGCAAGTAAATACTTATGAACAACAGAGTTATAAAAGTAATACACAAAAAGTAAGACAAGTAGGTTTCCAAGAAACAGATATTACAAAAATTTCTAAGCCTATAACAAAATTTTCATATAAATTAAAAAATGCAGAGGAAATTAAGTATGTTCTAGAAAAGTCTTATTATTTAGCTACATCTGGTAGACCTGGCCCGGTATTAATCGATATTCCAATGGATTTGCAAAGAGTTAACTTAAATATAAAAACTCTCAAAAAATTTAAACCAAAATTGAAAAAGAAAAAAAAAGAATTTAATAAGTTTAAACTTATTAAAAAATATTTGACAGACTCGAAAAGACCAGTTCTAATTTTAGGAGGTGGAATTAAATACTCTAGATCAGAAAAAATAATTAACAAAGTAGTAAAAAAAATAAAATTTCCTATTGTATCAACCTGGAGTGGTTGTGATTTAATTGACCACAACAATAAAAATTATATAGGTAATATAGGAGTTTATGGAAGTAGATCTGCAAATTTTACAGTGCAAAATTCTGATCTTATCTTATCTTTAGGAGCAAGACTAGATACAAGAACCACGGGTGGTGTTCCATCTAAATTTGCAAGAAAAGCAAAAAAAATTGTTGTAGATATTGATAAACATGAACTTGGGAAAAAAAGAGGATTAAAAATAGATCTAAAAATTCATCAAGATATTAAAGAATTTCTAAGTGATTTTGAAAAAATAAAATTAGAAAAGATTTCTAAAGTGGAATGGCTAAAAAAAGCTTATAGATGGAAAAAGAATTATCCAATTGTTCAAAAATCTTTTTTTAAACAAAAAAAACTTGTTAACCCATATGTATTTATAGATTTTTTGTCGAAAATTTTAAAAAAAGACGACATAATAATCGCAGATGATGGAGCACATCTTACTTGGGCAATGCAAGCATTCAAGGTGAAATACGGACAAAAGCTTTTTTCAGCTTTTGGAAATTCTCCTATGGGATATTCTTTACCAGCCAGTATAGGAGCATCCATAGCTAAAAAAAATAAAAAAGTAATATGTATTGATGGAGATGGGAGTATTCAAATAAATATTCAAGAACTACATACTATTAAGAAGTTAAAACTACCAATTAAAATATTCATACTAAATAATAATGGTTACGGTATTATAAAACAATTTCAGGAATTATACTTAGGTGGAAGATTTGAAGCATCAGGCAAAGGTGTTTCTAACCCAAATTTTAAAAAAATTTCTAGATCATATGAAATAAACCACAATATTATTAAAAATCACAAAGACCTGAATAAATTAAAAAAAATTATAAATTCAAATAAACCAGAAATAATTGAAATATTAATAAAGCCAAATCAAAAAATAATACCTAAACTTCAATTTGGAAACCCGCTAGAGGATATGTCACCTTTATTGCCAAGATCAGAATTTTTTGAAAATATGGAAGTGCCACTTTCTATTAGAGACAATAAAATATTTGAGGCAAATTAGTTTTTAAATTGAATAAAATTTTAATAATAGGATCAAGTGGTTTTTTTGGAAAATCAATAATAAAATATTTTCAAAATTCAAAATTTAAAAAAAAAACTTTATATTGTATATCAAGAAACAATTTCAAAACTCAAAATTTCAATAAAAATATTAAAATAATAAAAATAAATAAATCTCTTTTAAATGTAAATAAATTGCCAAAAGCTGATTTAATTTTTTACTTTCTTAAAAGCAAAACTTTGCTAGAGACAAAAAAAAATTTTGAACATTTTTTAAAATTGGTACAACAGAATAAAAAATATACTAAAATTTTATTTTCAAGTTCTGGCTCAATATATGGACCGACTTTTAAAAAAGAAAAATTTAGTGAATTATCGAAAATTAATCCAAAAAATTTTGAAAAATTCAATAATTATAAAAAAAATTATTCGAAGCAAAAATTTTATATTGAAAATGAACTTTCAAGAATATCAAAAATAGGTTACAAGGTTTCAATTGCAAGATGCTACAGTTTTTATGGTCAAAATATTTTAGATTATGATTTTGTTATATCAAATATTATTAATTCAATTAAAAACAATAAAGATATAATTCTCAAAAATAAATCTAAAATTATTAGAAGTTATATGCATGAATATGATCTTGCAAATTGGCTGGTAACAATTTGCAAATATTCAAGCACAGATTGTCCTATTTTTAATGTAGGGTCAAATGTAAATATTGATGTAATTAAATTTTCTAAAAAATTGGCAGGAGAAAATAATCTTAAAGTAAAATTTAAAAATAAAATAAAAAAAAAATTAGATTATTATGTACCTAATATTAAAAGAGCACAAAAAATACTAAAATTGAATAATTCAAAAAATTTTAAGACTAATGTAGAATTATTAATAAATAAAAAATGAAAATATCTATCGTAACACCTACTTATAATGAAATAGAAAATATTGAGGAAATTTATAGTGAAATTAAAAAAATATTTGAAGATATTGGATGTGATTATGAACATTTAATAATTGATAATTCTTCAACAGATGGAACAATTGATAAAATTAAAAATTTAGCCAAACAAGATAAAAGACTAAAAGTTATAATTAATTCAAAAAATTTTGGACATATAAGATCTCCTTTTTATGGACTCTTGCAAACAACTGGAGACGCAACAATACTTATGGCATCAGATTTTCAAGATCCTCCTAAATTAATAAATGATTACATTGAATTATGGAAAGAAGGAAATAAAATTGTACTAGCACAAAAAAATAAATCAAAAGAAAATATAGGAATTTTTTATTTAAGAAAAATTTTTTATCGATTTCTTAATTTTATTTCAGAAGATGATTTAACTAAAGATACAACAGGTTCCGGTATTTTTGATAAATCTGTAGTCTCTAAGCTCAAAGAAATTAGAGATCCATATCCTTATTTTAGAGGATTAATCTCTGAGTTAAGTAATGATATTAAAACCATAAAATTTGAACAACCCACAAGAAAAAAAGGTATTACAAAAAATAATATTTTCACACTCTATGACATTGGTATCCTTGGAATTGTAAAACATTCTAGAAAACCAATGAGGTTACTAATAATACTTGGGTTCTTGAGTAGTATTATGAGCATTCTGATTGGTATTTTTTATTTAATTTATAAAATACTTTTTTGGAATACTTTCTCTGTTGGACTAGCGCCAATAATAATCGGAATTTTTTTTATAAGCTCAATTCAAATAACTTTATTAGGATTATTGGGCGAATATGTAGGTGTGATATTATTACATCAAAGAAATATGCCTTTAGTCATAGAAAAAGAGAGAATTAATTTCGAT
>MDTD01022231.1_pt1 | contig 16963 bp, 17 predicted proteins | sample 811221 | NCBI WGS metagenome assembly MDTD01 (sample SAMN05326646, study PRJNA326480) | marine metagenome | isolation source: seawater | place: Pacific Ocean: South West | collected 2011 | reverse complement strand
ACAAATTTTGTGAAATTGTTCCATGTATTTTTATGGTTATCATCATCCATAAAAATTATTTTTGTCTTGCTTTAAATTTAGGGTTTGTTTTATTAATTATATAAACTCTTCCACGTCTTTTGACTAATTTAGAGTTTAAGTCTCTTTTTTTTATTGATTTAAGTGAACTTTTTATTTTCATATTCAAAAGCCGGCAACGTCCTACTCTTCCATGCCTTAAGACAAAGTACCATCGGCGCAGAAAGGCTTGACTTCCGAGTTCGGAATGGGATCGGGTATAACCCTTTCGCAATAATCACCGGCGAAAGTTTTATAACCCATTTATCAATATTGTAAATAAACAAATTTAGTTTTTTTTTGGGTTTTTTCTGTGTTTAAAAAGGAAATCTCGTACGTATTCTCTAAGTTGAATTTTTCCAAATGTTTTATGAACCTTTTTATTAAAACTCATGCTTGCCAAAGCTGATGCGTATCTTTCACCCTTTCTAGATGGTAAATATTTGATTTTAGATTTGAATAATTTTGCAACCTCTTTTATTGAATAACTTTTTTTATTTGAAACACTATAAAACCTACATTTATTCAATTTCCATGCCTTAAAACAAACATCAATAGTATCCTTAATGTGTGTAAATCTTCTTGATTGTGTGCCGGGCTTCACCACTGGCAAAGGTTTATTTTTTATATAACTATCTTCAAATATTCCTATTACGGTAGCCATTTTTCCATTTTTAATTTGCCTCGGTCCATAAACATTATAAAAAAAAATTACTTCATATTTAAAATCAAACCATTTTCTCAAATTTTCAAGAAATTCAAGATTTTTTGATTTAGTAAAGGCATAAGGTGATAAATCTTTATCTTTGCCTCTATTTCCTAATGATGCTGAGGTAGCAGAATAAATTAATTTAATCTTATTTTTAAGGCAAAAATCAAAAATAGCATTGCTTCCAATTGTATTTGATTGAATACAATCATTCATATTTAGAAAACTTTGATATATTCTTGAGAATTCTCCAAAATGAAATAAACAATTTATATTATTTTTATACTTATTCAAAACTTGAGAAATATTTTTTGTATGAGTGTTTAAATAAGTTACGCGACTATTTTTAATATGATTTTTTTTATTGCCAGAGGAATAATTATCAATACTTATAATTTCAAATTTTGTTTTTTTTATAAAACATTCTATTAAATTAGATCCTACAAATCCACAACCGCCGGTAACAATTATTTTTTTTTTCATTTAAATTTTATGTCTTTTTAAAAAATCTTCATATGTTAAGTTAAAGCCTTTATCTAAAGTATATTTGTTTCTCCAACCATAATTGTTTGCAATTTTACAATTTAATAATTTTCGAGGTGTTCCATTAGGCATTTTTAAATCTCTTTTTACAGATAAATTACAATTCATTTTTTTCATAATGAATTTACAATAGTCAATTATTTTCAGTTCATAACCAGATCCGATATTGATCAAAACTTCCTTAGTTTTCTTATTTAAAAAAAATTCACATGCTTCGGCCAAGTCATCCACATAAGTAAGTTCTCTTTTGGCATTTCCATTACCCCAAATTTTAATAAATTTTTTTTTCTTTTTTTTTGCATAATGTATTTTTTTTATTAGTGCTGGAAAAAAATGAGAATTTTTACTATCATAATTATCATTAGGACCATATAAATTAGATGGCATTAAACAAAGGTAATTTAGATTATATTGTTCATTATATGACTCACACATTTTAATTCCAGCAATCTTTGCTATTGCATAAGCATCGTTTGTTTTTTCCAATTTACCTGAGAGAAGGTATTCTTCCTTGATTGGTTGTTTAGCATCTCTTGGGTATATACAGCTAGAGCCCAAAAAAATTAATTTTTTAACACCTACTAAATATGATGAGTGAATTAAATTATTTTGTATCATTAAGTTTTCATAAATAAATTGTGCTTTTGAATTGTTGTTAGCAATGATACCTCCCACCCGCGCAGCAGCAATTATTACATATTTTGGTTTCAATTTTTTTAAATATCTTAGGGTTTTTTCTTGATTGAGTAAATCAAGACTTTTTTTGTTCTTAGTAAAAATATTGTTATAACCTTTTTTTTTCAAATTTTTAAATATAGCTGATCCCACCATGCCATTGTGACCTGCTAAAAAAATTTTACTTTTTTTATTAATCGACATTTAAATTTTGGTTCTCAAATAATATCATCTCTTCAATAATTGAATGGATATTTTCTTTAGGCCTCCAATTCAATTTCTTCCTAGCTTTCGCAGCATCACCTAAAAGAGTATTTACATCAAGTGGTCTAAAATACTTTTTATCACACTCAATTATGATTTTTCCATTATTATCAAATCCTTTTTCTTTTAAACCCTTACCCTTCCACTTAATTTTTAAGTTTAATTTTTTTGCTGTTAAATTTATAAATTCTTTAATTGAATATTGAATACCTGTTGCAACAACGAAATCCTCAGGTTTTTTTTGCTGGAGTATTTTCCACATTGCTTCACAGTAGTCTCTTGCATGTCCCCAATCTCTTTTTGCATTTAGATTTCCAAGAAAAAGCTTTTTTTGTTTTCCAGCTTTTATTTTGCATAAAGCTGAAATGATTTTTTTTGTTACAAATGTCTCTCCCCTTCTTGGACTTTCGTGATTAAACAAAATTCCATTACATCCAAATATGTTGTATGCCTCTCTATAGTTTATTGTTATCCAGTGTGCATATAATTTTGCTACTCCATAGGGACTTAAAGGGTGAAAAGAAGTTTTTTCATTTTGAGGTATTTTTTGGACTTTGCCATACATTTCGGAAGTTCCAGCTTGATAAAATTTTGTTTTTTTTTCAAGCTTATTAAATTTTATTGCTTCCAAAATTCTTAAAGCCCCTAGTGCATCAGCGTTAGCAGTATATTCAGGCACCTCAAAAGAGACTGCAACATGTGATTGAGCAGCTAAATTATAGATTTCATTAGGTTTAATTTTTTTTATAATATTAGATACAGAGGATGAATCAGTAATATCACCATAATGTAATCTAAAATTGTAGTTTTTTTCATGAGGATCCTGATAGATATGATCAACTCTAAAAGTATTAATGCTAGAAGATCTTCTTTTTACACCATGCACTATGTACTTTTTCTTTAATAAAAACTCAGCTAAATACGAACCATCTTGACCAGTAATACCAAAAATTAAAGCTATTTTTTTACTCATTTTTAAAATAAAGTTTAATCATTTTTATCAAAATTAAAAAACCATCCTTAAATTCATTTACTTTTTTTTTTCCACCAATTCTCTTTCTTTCAAAAGAAGGAAGTGTTTCAATTTTATATTTTTTTCTATTCGATTTAATTGGAAATTCAACACATAATGTAAAGTCATGAGATTTTAGATCTAAATCATTAAAATTTTGAGTCTTACCCATCACATATGTAAACAAAATATCTGTTATTTTTAAATCAAAAAATATATTTCCAATTTTAGTAAATATAAAATTACCTAATTTTGTGATAAAATTATCATCTTCGCTCCCCCCCAAATTTTCATATCTACTAGCAAATAAAAAATCTAAATTTTGTGATTTTGTTTTAGATAACATTTCAATTAAATATTTTGGGTCCATGGAGCCATCAGCATTTATTATGCAAAAAAATTTTGTCTGCACACTTTTTATTCCCTCAATCAGAGCAGATCCATAACCTTTATTTTTTTGAAAAACTATTTTAATGTCAATAAAATTTTCAATCTCTTTTATAGTTTTTTCATCGGTTTCTTCTAAGACTACTATTTTTTGACAATTTAATCCGGCTATTTCTTTATAAAAAATTGGCAAAGACTCACTTTCAAATTTTGCAGGTATAACTAATGTTAAATCTTCCATAAAAATGACTATAATTATCCTTATAGTGCAAAATGAAAATTTTTATATAAAAGTTTAATAGAGAAAATGTAATAAATCTATATGAAACTTATTTATACCAAAAAGATCCACTTAAATTGATAAATTTTCATAAATATACTCAAATGACTTTCTAAATATCATTTTTGATTTCAAAACTTTTTTGAAGCTATTATCAATCAATATTTTATTGATATCTCTGAAGGTATATTTTTTTAAAATCATATTATCATAATGATGTTCAAAATAAATGAATTTAATTTTACAAAGATTGTTATTAACTCCCTTTAAAATATTTAACTCATAACCTTCAGTATCTATTTTTAAAATATCTATTTTTTTAAGATTGTGTTCGTTAATATAATCATCTAGTTTTTTAACAAAAATTTTTTCTTTTTTTGAATACTCATCAAAATTCTTGATATTCAAAATTTTCATTTTTTTTTTTAAATAATCTGATTGTGAATTAAAATTATTTATAGACGAGGATGATGTTTCTTTTGTAAGATTAATAATTTTTTCTTCATTTTTATCACCTAAAGCAAAATTATTTAATTGAACTTTTTTATAGAATTCTTTTTTATCCAAGTTTTTTTTTAACTCTTCAAAATTTTTATTAGACGGCTCAAAACAATGAAAAAAATCGATATTCAGTTTTTTATTAAATAACTTAATTGTTTCTCCGTGGTGTGAACCAACGTCAAAAAAAATTATTGGTTCACTAAATTTATTCTTTAAAAAATCTATTATCTTTTTTTGCTGAAAACTATCAAAAATATTTAATAAATTTCTAATAATATTAATTAACATTAAACTTTCTTATTATTTATCAATTTTAAAAATATAAAAATGTTTCATTTTTTTAATAATTTTGATTCCATCTCCTGCATTGCCACAAGGGGATGGTGTTGCCCAGCAATGATGTGTAGAATATAGTGAAATATCATCAAATTTAATGATTTTATAATTTTTTTGTTTTATAGCAAAATATGGAAAATTTGAAAATCTATAGTGATCATCTCTGTTAAACTCCTGATATATTCTAGAAAAATTTTTAATATTAAAAAGTAATGCCACAAAAAATAGTATGAAAATTATTTTATTCTTTTCAAATTTTTTATCTTTAAAAAAATCAAATAAAATTAATATTGGTATAGATGCAAAAAGAAAAAAGGCTGAATAACCACCGTATCTCAACGTTGGGTGGTTAGAGAACCAAATAAAAAAGATGATTATTATAAAGATATAAAAAGCAAAAAACTTTCTATTTAGATATGACTTACTCAAATTAATTTGAGCTAATTGAAATTTTTTTGTAAAAATAAAAAATAGAAATAGTGAAAATGTATAAAGTAAAATTTGATCTAAAAACTTGATTATAAAATATTTTTCAAACCAATTTGTAACCCAATTAAAATCTTTTAAATAATCTGAAACATTATCAACTCTAAAACCTGGACCAGCACCTGCTTTTGCCCATTGTTCTACCCAAATCTGTAAGTCCAGGATCTCTTTTATGTTTTTCCCCCAAATAAAATTTTCACCAAAACAAGTTTTAGATAATGGAGAAATTATGCATGCATTTGTAATAAAGTGGTGTGAAAAATTCAAAAAAAGAATGATTACAAATATAAAGAAAGCTCTTGAATTAATGATACTTTTAAAATCTTTTTTTATTGATGTACTTATTAATAAAAGAGAAAATGATAGCATAATATAAGAAACAAAGTATGTTTTTAAAGTTATGCAAAAACCTAACAGAGGCAATAATAATAAAACTTGGTAAATCTTATTTGTTTTAAATTCAAATAATATTATTCTTATGAGACTAATAACCAATAAAACAATTAGTAATTGGCCTACTTTATCAGTTCCATACTCAGAAATTCTATTAAATGATAGATTAAAAAAGATAAAAGCAATTAAACAGAGACTATTTATAAATTTTTTATTTTTTTTAATGAGTAAATTTTCAATAAGAAAATAGTTAAAAAAAATCAAAAAATATAAATTACTAAAATGAAAAGAAAAATAATTTATAATTGGCAGATAAAAAGAGGAATTTAAAAAAAATAACGAAGAGATAAAATTATAACCTAAGTTTAAATGACCCATACCAAATATTATATGATGCTCTGTAAGATATTTCGTAAAGGGTAGATGGTAGTAAGAAAAATCATCATGTGTTTTAGAAATTAATAGACCAGATAAAACTAATAATGATATGGTAAATAAATATTTTATATAACGGATTTTTTTAATATTTGAGAAAAAAAAGAAATATGAAAAACCTACAAAATGTAAAAAAACATTATGAATAAAACCATGCGCGAAAAAAAAACTTGTAACAAAGCTTATAATTGTAATCAATGTTAAACCATAAAAACCATTTAATGATAGGTCTAAATTCCTTTTTTTTTTAATGAATTCTGTATAAAATAAATTTTGGAATATTAGTCCATAGCCCAAAACAGAAAATAAACAGAAATAAAAAAATAGTAAAAAAATTATCAAATCTAACATCATATCAAATATCAAAGCTTATCTTTTTTTAAAAAATTTAATGACAAAATTAATAAATAATACAATGATTTTATGTAGTTAAACTTCATATAACGATTATATACTCTAAATCCATCCAGTAACTTTTGAATAGTGTTAGATGAAAGTGATGTATTTAATTTTCTCCATCTAGTTAATTCCTTATTTATTCCAACTATTTTATTTTTTTTTGACAATTTAAGCCACAATACAAAATCTTCTTTAGTAGTTATATTTGGAAAATAATTTTTTTTTAATATATCTTTTTTTAAAACAACAGATGATAAACCGATATCACATGACTTTAACAAATTCTCATGACTCAAATTTTTTTCAACTTTTCTGGAACCAATTTTTTTACCAATTGAGTTTATGATTGTGTAAGAAGTATGACTAAATGAAACATTATTTTTTTTCATAAAATTTATTTGGTAATTAAGTTTATTTTTTTCCCATAAATCGTCACTATCTAAAAAAGCAATATAATAACCTTTACTTTCTTTAATACCTTTATTTCTGGAAAAGCCAGCTCCAACATTTTTTTTATTAATTATCAATTTAAAATTTTTTAAAATTGAAAGTTTTTTAATAAAATTTAAGTCTGTCTTATCTTCATCATCATAAATTACTATAATTTCAATATTTTTATAAGATTGAGACTTTATAGATAAAATAGTTTTGAGAAAAAAATCCTTTTTCCTAAAATATGGAATAATGATTGAAACTAATTTATTTTTCATATTTTTTGATTTTAAATAAAAAATTATAAGCAAAGGAATATATTAAACATATTACTAAAGTTAAAAATAACAAAATCTTAGTTGAATAAATAAAATTGCTTGCAATCGAAAAAAATGAAAAATTGAACAAATTAATTATCATACTTGTTAAGAAAGACAATTTATTATCATCATAATTAAATTTTAATTTTAAGTATTTAAATAATAGATGATGCAAGTGTAAAGTGTCTGCTTGATCAGGTTTTTTTTTTGTAATAAATATTTTTCTGATGATTGAAAAAAGATTTTCAAATGCTGGATACCATAACAAAACAACTATGAAATAGGGTGAAATATTAGTTATTCTTTGTAATTTGATTAAAATTATACCAACTATAAAAGATAAAAGATAAATACCAGCATCACCTAAAAAAGATTTATTTTGAATATTAAAAAAAGCAAATATCCATAAAAAAATATATATTGAAAAAAATATCTCTTGGTTAATTTGATTAATTAATTCACCACCAAATAATAATAATGATGTAAATAATGCCAAATAATAACCAGAAGATTGAAAGTTTATTCCATCAATAAAATTAGAACCATTTACTAAAATTACGATACAAAAGGTTGTAAATACGATTGAAAAAAATTTATGTTCAAGAATTTGATCTAAATAAGAAATCCTTACAGACTCAATGTTTATGTTTTCAAAGAATAAAAATATAACAACAATTAAAATTTGTAACAACAATCTCTTAAATGGTGAGTTTAATTTCCCAGTATCTGACAATAAACCAATTAAAAAAAAACCAAGAAAATAATAGATATGATAAAAGTTATCATAAAAGTTTAAAAAAATACAATTTATAAATAATATCAATCCCCCTGACAATGGAACTGTATTTTTATTAATAAAACTTTTATGTTTTTCATCATCAACTTTTCTATCAATTAATATTTCTTTCTTAATTAAAAAAAGATTAATTAAATAAAATAAAAAAAGATTTAAAGATGAGATGAAAAAAATTTCAAATTTATCCATAAATTAATTTGATTTATCTATTACACCAAAAAAAAATAAAAAATTAGACCAAAATATCATTGCATTAAAAGTTGTAAAGAAACTTTGAGAAGGTAAAATTGGTGAAAATATCGTAAACATATATAATACAAATTTCAATTTATAATTTTTTGTAATAATCAAAATATTTTTTTAAATTTTCCTTAAAAATTATCTTTGACAATATCTTTTTACCGTTAATTCTTTTAATTGGTTGATTGTGATAAACATCATATACAAATTTAACCTTAGCATTTTTTTTAAAGTATTTATTAAACTCTTTTCTTAAAGAGTTGATAAAAACTTTATTAGAACAGCAATAGCCAGAAGGAAAATTTTCTATTTTTTCTGATTTTGAAAAAATGAGTTTATAATATTCATTACTTAACTTATCAATAAATATATTATCTCTAATATACCTTGGATATTCAATTATTGGAACTTTATTTTCAAGCCAATTCTTAATTAAATAATAATTTAACTTTTTTTCTTCAAAAATTCCCCAAGGATTTGTTATATAAAAAGATTTATATTTAATTTTATTTTTTAAGCAAAATTTTTTAAAAACATCATAAGTTTTTGATTTAGATTTTCCATAATTATTTACAGCTTTATATCTTTTATATTTTATGTTTTGAAACACTGTATTTGAGATAATCACTCTTTGATTTTCATTTAAAATTGAAAAAACATCTTCGACATTATTTAAATTTTCATTTAATGATTTTTTGTAATCAAACTTTTTATCATCATTATAATTCTCAGCATGAGCAGAATGAAAACATAATATGTCAAATTTGATTTTTTTTAAAACATTTATGAAATTTCTATCACCAAATTTAGTGCTCTCAAGAATTTTTACGTTTTTGATTTTTTTAATTAAATTTAATCTTACTTTCCTTTCAAATTTATAATTCTTAAATTTTTTTGTTAAAGTGCAGTAGATTTTAACTGATTTATTTTTACTTAATCTATTAATAAAATGAAATCCAGTGAAGGATGATGCACCTAAAAATAAAATTTTCATAATTTTAAGGAAATTTAATATATTAATTTTTGCTTTAGAAAATACATATAAATATATCCAAATTAAGACAAATTTTTAATTTTTAATACTTATGGGTATAAATATTATACAATTTTTAATGTTAATGATTAAATTTACATAATGCAAAGAGATAAAGAATTAATAATCTTTATGCCTTCTATAGAAGGTGGGGGCGTAGAAAAAAATCTTTTTTTGATTACCAATTTTTTAAGTTTAAAATTTAAAAAAATTAAATTTATTACATCTTCAAAAATATCTAAAAAAATAAGTAAAAAAATAAAAATTATCAAATATAAATTTTTAAGTGATAATATTAATTCTAGATTCTTAAAAGTTATTTTAAGTTCAATACTTTTACTCTTTCAGATACAAAAAAATAAAAATATAGTAATATTGAGTTTTCAAGCAAATTTATTTGCTATACTAATTTGTCGGTTTTTTAATAGAAAAATAATTGTTAGACTTAATTCATCACCATCAGGTTGGTTGAAAAGTAATCTAAAAAAAAAAATATTTAAAATTATATATTCATCAGCAAATTTGATAATTGTTAATAGTAAAGAATTTAAAAAAGAATTAAATCGTTGTATGAATTTAAATTCTGTTTGTATTTATAATCCTCTTGACAAAATCAATATAATTAAAAAATCAAAGAAGAATATCAAGAAACGTATTTTTACTGAGAAAAACTACTTGAAATTAATAAGTATTGGCAGATTAGTCGATCAAAAAGACCATGTCACATTACTAAAATCTATAAAAAATTTAAAAAAAAAATTAAAGATTAAATTAATTTTAATAGGACAAGGAAAAAATAAAATAAAAATTACCAATTTTATAAAAAAAAATTCCCTTGAAAATGATGTTTTAATTTTGAATTATAAAAAAAACCCATATCCTTATCTTAAATCTAGTGATGTTTTTGTTTTATCATCACTTTATGAAGGTCTACCTAACGTTTTATTGGAGGCAATAACTTTAAAAAAATTTGTTATTTCTAGTGACTGTCCCACAGGACCAAAAGAAATTCTTGATAATGGCAAGGGCGGTCTTCTTTTCAAAACAGGATCTTACAAAAGTCTTTCTAAAAAAATATTAGAATATACTAAAATTAAAAATAAGAAAAAAAAAATTAATTTTGCATACAATTCATTAAAAAAATTTGAATATAAAAAAAATTTAAATCTTTATCTAGAAAAGATAAATGAAATATTTTTAACTAAAAATTAGTAATTTAATTTTTATATTCATTAAATTTAAAATTAAATAAACTCAAAAATGTACCTGTCGCTCTTATTATATATTGAAATGATGCAAGAGTATGTCTTTTAAAAGACAAAGGTATTAATAATGTAAATATCAAAAACCTTAAAATTTCAGAAAATAATTTAAGAAAAATATAAATGTAAGCTTTTAAGGGTTTGAAAATTTTTAAGTATAATATTTTACTAGATGATCCGTATCTAATATTTCTTTTAATAAACCAAAATAAATTAGTTTTATTTTGATCTCTATATTCATAAACTTTAGAGTCTTCATTCCAGGTAATTGAAATTCCTTTATTATGCAATTTATAGAAAAAAACTTGATCCTCACCTCCTAAATTACTTAATTGAATATCAAAATTAATTTTCGTTTTTTTTATTATATTTGACTTCATAAAAACATTATTAGTCGCTGCCCACTTTACCCTTGTAAAATTTTTGATACTACGTTCTAAAACTACTTCATAGATATTCTGAGATTTAGAAATTTGCGGACCTGTAATCACATCTGATTTAGTAATTTCATAAAATTTCAGCATATTTTTTAACCATACTTTGGATAATTCACAGTCATCGTCTACAAAGCATGAGAAATCGTTTTTTGTTGCTCTAATAACTTTTAAACATCTGTTCCTTGCAAACGGTATTCCTCTTTTTTTTTCAATTAAAATGTTTATTTTAACATTTCTTTTGCTTTTGAATTTTTTTAAAAAATATTTTTTAATTTCAAAATCAAATGAATTATAGATAATATATATCTGAATTTTATGAATATCTGACTGATTGATTATACTGTTAATACATTTAACAGTTTTATTTGTAAATTTTGATACACAAACATAAAAATTTATTTTCAACATCGAATTCATTGTATATTACTAAATTAAATAACGAATGAAATATAAATAATTACGATTTATTAACTTGCAAAAAAAAATATTATATTGGTCGCCGCATCTAACAAATATAGGAACTATAAATTCTGTCGTAAATTCTGTTAAGTCCCTTGAAAAATTTTCTCCAAATAAATTTAAAATAAATATTTTAAATCTTTTTGGAGAATGGTCGGTAAATGAAGAATTTAAAAAAAATTACGATTCTTATCTTACTAATATTTTTAACCCAAATATATTTAGATTTATTCCAAAAAACAGTTTTTTAAAAAGTAGATTTTCATACACTATATTTTTTATATTGTCTTTTTTTAAATTAAAAAATATTTTGAAAGATAATGAAGGCGCAATTTTAATAATTCATCTTTTAACATCATTGCCACTAATTGTTGTAACAGTTTTTAATATAGACATTGACATCATTCTAAGAATATCTGGAAGAGTCAAATACAATTCATTTAGAAAATTTATTTGGAAAAAATGTAAGCATAAAATTAAATTTGTTACATGTCCATCAAATGCAACAAAAGCAGAAATAATTAAACTTAATTTATTCAAAAAAGATATTATTGTTACTTTATATGATCCAATAATTGAAACAAAAAAAATACTTGAACTTAAAAGAGAAAAGATAAAAGAAAAAAAAATTTTAAATAAAAAATATTTTTTGGGGATAGGAAGATTAACTCGGCAAAAAAACTTTATTCAATTAATAAAAGGTTTCGGAAAGATAAATAAATTTTATCCTGAATATATTTTAGTGATTTTAGGATCTGGAGAAGAAGAAGCAAAATTAAATAGAATAATCAAAAATAATAATTTACAAGATAAAGTATTTTTATTAGGTTTCAAAAGAAATGTTTACAAATATCTTGAAAATTGTGAGTGCTTTATATCCTGCTCAAGATACGAAGATCCAGGCGCATCTATTGTGCAGGCAATATCTTGTAATAAATTTGTAATTTCCTCAAATTGTGAAAATGGACCCGCGGAAATACTTCTTGAAGGAAAAGGAGGAATTTTATTTGATTTATACAACCAGACATTGGAAGAAACTATAAAAAGATATTTCGAAATGAGTAAAGTTGAGAAAAAAAAAAATATCATTAACGCAAAAAAAAATATTCTTAAATTTTCAGTTTTTAGGCATCATAATTCTCTCATAAATTTATTTGAAAAAATATAAATTAGCTATGAAAAAAAATTTAAATATCTTTATATTCCAACCATACCCTGATTTTGGTGGAGCTGATAGATCCATAATCAGAATAATTAATTGTATTAATGATGCAAAATTTACAATTGTTAGTCTTAAAAAATGTAGTTACGGAAAATATATAAATAAGAAAGTAAGTTACTTAAAATTAAATTCAAAAAGAAGTGTATTGTCTATATTTGAATTAAGAAAAAAAATTAGTAAATTAGTAAAATTTTCAAAGTATAAAAAAAATATTTTTATTTCAAACCAACACTTCGCCAATGTAGTTAGTATTTTATCTCTTAAAAAAATTAAAAATTTAAAATTAATTTTAATTGACAGAAATCATTTAGATGAACTTAGAAATTATAATGATTTTTCAGAATTTTTAAAAAATAATTTATTGCTTCTTTTAATTAAATTTACCTATAAAAAAGCTGATGCTGTTGTAGGAATAAGTAAAATATTATGTAAAGAGTTATCAAGTTATATTAGTAAAAAAGTATTTCTAATTTATAATCCAGCTTTAGACACAAATATTAATAAAAAAATTAAAAAAAAAAATAAAATATCAAAAGAAATATTAAAAAAGAAAATTCTTCTTAATGTTGGATTTTTTGAAAATCAGAAAGATCAGATAACAATTTTAAGAGCTATTAATTTACTTAAAAAAGAGTTAAATGATTTCCATTTAATCTTGATTGGCAGAGGTTCAAAATATAATGAATTACAAAACTTTATTAAAAAAAATAAATTAAAAAAGTTTGTAAGTTTTTTTAAAAATGTCGATAATCCTGACTTTTTTTACAAAATTTCAAATCTATTTATTTTAAGTTCAAAATATGAGGGTTTTGGAAATGTTGTAGTTGAAGCTATGAAAAACAATTGTCCTGTTATCACTTCAACTTGTAAATCTGGACCAATGGAGATAATTGCTAATGGAAAATATGGTGATTATTTTGATGTTGGTGACTATGTTTCCTTAAAAAAAAAAATAAAAATGCATTTAACAAATGAAAAAAAACTTAAAAAAAAGGTTTATTCATCTAAACAACATATTAAAAAATTTAATCTAAGGAACAACAAATTAAAATTTACGAAATTATTTAATGAAATTTAATATAAAAAATTTTTTTAGTGAAGATTTATTACTATTAAACAAAGAAAAAATTTCGGAGAAAATTATTCTGTATTTATATTGTCTTTTTCCTTTATTTTTAATTATTGGAACAGCAGCAAGTGAATTAGCTATTATACTGATTTGTTTTTACTTTCTATATTTTTCTTTTTTTAAAAAAAAAAATATGTTCAAGGAAAATATATACTTTGGTTTGTTAGCAATTTATTTTTCTCTTTTAATAAATCTAATATTTTCAATAGATATTGCAAACTCATTTTTAAGAAATGTTTTTTTTATTAAATATTTGATTTTTGTATTAGGTACAATTTCTTTTATATCTGAGAAAAAATTTCGTCTTTCTTTTTTATATAAATCTTGGATTTTAATAATCACTATATTTGCCATAGATATGTTTGTTCAATTTTTCTTGGGTAAAAATATCATAGGTTTGGAGTCTCCATTGAAATTTCATCGTGTTTCAGGTTTTATGGGTGACGAACTCAAATCTGGTTCGTTGTTAATAAGTTTTAGCCTGATTATATCTGGTTTTTTAATAAATAATAAAAAATATAAAAATATTGGTCTAATATTAATTATTTTTTTTATATCGGCAATATTTATTTCAGGTGATAGATCAAATTTTATAAAATCTTTAATTGTAATTTTTTTTATTTTATTTTTTTTAAAAAAAGAATTTTTAAAAAAATTATTTTTTTTAGCGATATGTTTATTTATTTTTATTTTTTCAATAATATCAAATTACGAAACTTTTAGTTTGAGATACAAAAACGACTTATTTTCCAAATTTGCATCGAATAATTATAATTTTTTGAATTATATGAAAACTACTGAATACGGAAAAATCTATCATACTGGAATTGTATTATTTCAAAACAATAAGTTATTTGGAGTTGGCAATAAAAATTTCAGGCTTCTTTGTAACAAAAATGAAAGAGAAAAATTTCTAAGAAAAAATAAAATTGATTATGAAAAAAATTTTGTGGATGAAAAATATTTTGAAAAATTTAGATGCAACACTCATCCTCATCAAATTTATATTGAAATTTTATCTGAACATGGAATTTTTGGTTTTACAATATTGATGTTTTTACTAATCATTTTTATTAAACAGAATATATTTATAATTTTAAAAAAAAGGGATTTACTTCTAGCTTGTCAATTTTTGGTAATTTTGATTAACTTTATACCAATTCTTCCCGGGGGAAGTTTTTTTTCAAGTTTTAATGCAACTTTATTTTGGACGAATATTGCTTTATTTTACTCTTATAAAAAGATTATTAGCAAATAATTGCAAACATTTTTTTATAAAAAATTTTTAAATATGAGTTATGTAGATCATTTGGAATTAGATAAAAATTTTTTACACATTTTTTTTTTAAACTTCTATTTTTTTTTTTTATATTTATGAGACTATTTCTTTAAAAAATGTTAAAAAAAATTTTTAATTTGATAATTTATATTTTAAGATATTTTTCTATTTTAGAATTTAATAGGTTTAAACTTTCTGGTAGTATAGATTTTGGGTCCAAAAATGCTAATAATTTTTTTAAAAAAAAATTAAAAAATTCAAAGTTTTTTCTTGAGTACGGGAGCGGAAATTCAACGATATTTGCAAAGAAACTAAAAAAAAAATTTTTATCAATAGAGACTGATAAATGCTTTTATAATTTTATTAAAAAAAAAAAATTGAAAATATTTACTATTCTAATATCGGACCAACGAAATATTACTCTTATCCTATAATGCCAACTTTTTTAATAAAAAGACTTGTAAAAAATTATGGTAATAGTATTAATTTTTTTTATAAAAAATTTGAAAAAGTCCCTGATTTAATTCTAATTGATGGTAGGTTTAGAGTCTTTGTAACTTTAACTGTTATTAAATTTTGTTTATTAAAAAATAAAAATTTAAATACAACTATTATCATCGATGATTTTAAATTAAGAAAAAATTACCACGTATTAAAAAATATTATTAAAATTAAAAACGTCGGAAGATTTGGAGTAATTAATTTAAATAAAAAGATCAAAGTAAAAAAAATGAAAATTGACTATTATTTACATAAATCTATTTTGAATTTCTTATAGTATAAAAATTTTTATAAAAATTTAGAATTATCTTTTTTGAGCTAATTTCAAAAAAATTATAAATTATAATTGAAAGACCAAATGTAAATATTGTTGCGATTATAATCGAAATATTCTCAAAATTAAGTTTATTAAGTTCTCTTACAATAATTATACCAACTGCGTTATGAGTAAGATACCAAGTATAAGATATCAAACCGATATAAGGCAAAAATTTATAACCAAAATTCAATCTTTTATATAAAATTAGAAATACTATTATCAAAAGAAAGACAAAATATAATTCAAAATCTTGGTATCTGTCATTTATAAATAAAGATAAAAACGAAAAAATTAAAATTAAGATTTTACTTAAAATAGATATTTTTTTTAAGTAGTAAATACAAAGGCCTAATAAAAATAAATTAGCGTGAGGAAAAATTGATGTAAAAAAAATATAGGTTTTTTTGTCATAAATTAACAAAATATTGCCAAAAATGCAGATAAGAAACCATGTATAAATACTTTTTTTTAAATCTTTTAAAAGAAAAAAAACTAATCCAAAAAATAAATAAAACTTAATTTCAACTATAAGTGCCCAATAAATTCCATCTATGTATTGATAATTTAAACCTGGAACAAAATTTGCAAAAATTAAATTCATAAACCCGGTAAACCAATCAACTTCTCTTCCAGGCAAATCAAAAAAATGATAGAAACACAATGTAATCAATCCAGCTATCAAATATGCTGGATAGAGTCTCGCAAATCTTCTTATTACAAATTCATAGAAATTCATGCTTTTTGTAATTGTCATGCCAATACAAAATCCACTTACAATAAAAAATATATCTACACCACTCCACCCATATTTACCAAGATCAAATGAAAAATTATTATTTCTAAAAAGATATTCGTTGCTATAATGATAAGTATAATGAAAAATTACTACGAATAAAATTGCTATACCTCTAAGAGAATCGATGTAATTTTCCCTTAGACTACTATTTTTTTTTTTATTAGATTTTATTCTCATTTCTTATATTTATATAGTTTTAAATAAATAAGTAAAAAAACAATGAATTTCTACAAAAAAGCTCTTTTCGTATTTATGCTAGTT
>MDTD01000424.1_pt1 | contig 16964 bp, 17 predicted proteins | sample 811221 | NCBI WGS metagenome assembly MDTD01 (sample SAMN05326646, study PRJNA326480) | marine metagenome | isolation source: seawater | place: Pacific Ocean: South West | collected 2011 | reverse complement strand
CGGTTATCAAGTTTAGCGTGGAAGGAATGTTAATGCGGTGTAACACTAGCAATATTTTGACCATCATATGCCAGTTGACGTGATTCCCGACCAAATAGTTGAGGAAGCAGTTGGTGCGATCGGAGATAAACTTGAGCAAAAACTCAACGGTAAGTGGTGGATAAAACCATTATATTGGCTCACAGTAATTGTTGTATTGTCAATTCCTGTGGTGTATTATCTCTGGTGATAACGGCGATTAACTGTGATGCCAGCAGCTGCTAATACAGCAATTAGAGTCACAAGGCTACCAAAACCGGGTGTGTTTTCGCTATCGCTTGAACATCCATCACCCAGTGAATCTGTGCCGCCCCAATTGCCGTCGTTGTAGTAACAAGATGACCAAGTCTTGAACCAGTCACCGTGGGGATAGCTAGTTTTGTTGCCATCTGAGTCTGTTGCCTTAACTCGCCAATTCACATATGTATGGTCATTTGGTGGAGTTAGCGAGATTGAGTGTAATCTTTCCTCAACCTCTGCGTCCATTGTGACTGGTGGATCACAGATTCCATCGTTTGTGCATATTTGGGTGATTATCTCAAAGGTTGTTCCGTTATTGTATGCCTCTGGGCTCATCTCGATGGTAAGAGACCATTCTTTATTATCAATTGAGGGACTGTCCCTAGTCACTACTGTAAATGGGTCGTCCTCACTTGGATTGACATCTACTCCACCCTCACCTGCGCCAATTGAGGTCGGCAAGAGTATACAACAAACAACTGCGAGAAGTAGAGTCGATTTCATACGCATGTATTATCCATAGCAGCGGGTTATTTAGTATTAATTATACCTCACAGTCACCTATTTTCATTTAAATTAACGACAGATACTTCCAATCTTTCATGGGTTGGATGAACTTCGACTAGTTGCACTTGAACAGGTAGAACATCAGCAATCACTTCTGCAGCAGAAAGTGGTAATTCGATTCGACGAGCGATTGGGTCGTATCTAATCCAACCTTCTGACAAGTCTAGATGATCTGATAAATCAACCATGTCATCTCTTGCATCTCCCTCATTGGTTGGAATCGCACCAAATAAAATCGTGTCATCAGTGCTAATGACTTCATAGGGTCTCAGCGTGATTTCCGCCCTTCGTCTGAATCTTGCTCGTAATTGACCAGCATCTTTGAAATTTGCAGTGCAAAACTTAACGTGAAAACTCATATCTTTCGCATGCTGTTTGAGCCTAGTTGCCAACTCATACGAACCTTCAGCAGCAGCGGTCATTGCGCCGCTTAAATTAAATCCACGAATGTCCATATTGGCCTGATTTCCGATAGTTATTTCGAGCTCGTTGAGATTCAAAAATTGAACATTTGAGCCATCCATCTCACTCAACAGCGCAAACAACTCGTCTGCTTTATCCGGCTCGCACGGCAACTCAATACCAACATTGATACCGAATTTGTGACATTCGTCAATGACTCTGACATATCTCGCTAGTTTACCATCCAGCAGGTGGAAACGAATTTCATCTAAACCAGCATCGGCAAATCGCTTACTGTGGACTGGGTCAAATGGTATCGAGGTGTATAGATGAATATGGTGCTGTTGACCAAACGCCGCTTTCAATTGTCTGATTGCTTCAAGTGATTTTTCCATGTCGAGCATTGGATCTCCACCAGTTATACCTGTTCCAGTGGCATTCATTGCTCTTCCTTCTTCAATTACTGCAGCCCAGTCGTTACATCGGCGTTCGTTGGCAAACATGTCTGGCGATTCCCTACGATTGTCGGATAGTGGACAATAATCGCATCCCCAGTGGCATTTACCAGTGACAAATAGCACTAATTTACTTCCTCTTTGACATTGAATACATCCCTCCGCTTCACCAAATTCGGCGGGGGAAATTTCAGTAGCCATCGGCAATGGTCCAACCATGTTAACATGAGGCGGAGAGTGCTTCAGGTTTCAAAGTCTCGTATGTCATCAACGATTATTATGTGTTATCTGGTTAATTAACCAGCGATGAAATCTTCGGTCATCGGTCAGCTCTGGATGGAACGTAAGTGCGAGTTTGGAGCCATCCAGCACACCAACGGTTTCATCGTTGAGCATAGCTACCTTCCGACAATTTATCGACTCTTGATTGAATCGCGGTGCTCTTATGAATACTCCCGGAAAGGCATCCTGTTGGCTTTTTGCTGCATGCTTTGCCATTGGTAATGGTTTATGATTGAATTTGTCTCGTGCCAATTCAATGGTTGCATCTTTAGTATTGTCAGGTGTATCTAGGGAAATCTCTACTGGGGCTTCGAAGGAAAATCTTTGCCGCCCCCAAGCATTACGAGCCACTTCAACATCGATGAATGGAGTTTGATCATGGCCGGGATTAGCCAATAATATTGCACCTGCACAAGTGCCCAAAACGGGTCTGTCTGGATACGTTACCATCCAATAAAAAATCCCGTCTAATAGCGACTCACTTTGGCTTGCAATCCGCATCGTGGTTGATTCACCACCCGGAAGAACTAGGCCATGTATCGTGCTATCGATGTCAGATGCTTTTCTGAGTTGAACTATTTCCACTTCTGCATTCATTTCATACGCAGCATGTTGGATTGCTTCGCAGTGTTCGTGACGTGCACCCTGTAACATTGCTACACCAATGCGCACCATGTATAGCGGTCATACTTGTCATCTATGAGTTCGCCGCTTCCGTACATTAATTGAATAACCAGCACCAACAGGATTTAGCATGGCAGAGCATCAAGGGGATTGTTTCCTTGTCCCCGGTCCTGTGCGTATGAATCAAAGATGCCTCGATGCCATGGCAACCCCAGCAATAACAGCAAGGGGCACTGAATTCCGTGATGTTATGGCAGATTTGAATTCAGGACTTCGTTATGCGTTCAACATCGCACCATCTGAGCCAAAACGAAAAACCCATTCTTGGGCCGGTGATGATGATTACAAAGTAATGGCTGTCTCTGGCAGTGGAACCGCCGCAATGGAGATGGTCATTGCCAACAGATTTCGACCAAATGATCTTGTTCTAGTTCCGACAAACGGTAAATTTGGTGAGCGAGTAGCAGAAATGTGTAAACGTTTCTGCAAGGTCAAGCACATCCAATATGAATGGGGTCGAGCATTTGACTTGTATGAATTAGAACAACAACTTGAGCGAAAATGCTACGAAGCAGTATTAATCTGTCATAATGAAACAAGCTCGGGCATAACTCAGGATGCGCCGGCGATTGCTGAGATGTGCAATCGATATCAAACCCCGTTCATACTTGATGGAATTACTTCAATTGGCGGCTTGCCAGTCGATCTTGGAGCATGGAATGTAGAAGCCGCAGCAATGGGTGCACAAAAGTGTACGGCTGGACCCTCAGGAATTGCAGCAATCGCATTTAATTCTAGATTTTACGAACGGTGCAAAGCCATCAAGGAGCAAGGAGATATTAACCCCTTATTTTATCTCGATTTCGTCTCGGCTTTCAAGAAAGGCGATGACGATCAAACCCCTTGGACACCAGCGATTAATTTGGCAATGGGCTGGGCTGCTGCCCTAAATGTATTGAAAGAGGAGGGCTTAGTTAACCGCTGGAATAGATGCAGTGAGCTAGCTCAGGGTGTTCGAAATCTATTCTTAGATTTGGGTTTTGAACTATTAGCAGATGTTTCACAAAGAAGCGCTACTGTTACAGCAATATTGTATCCTTCAGGCATCGACGATAATTGGCGGGCAGATTTGAAAGAGAAGTATCAGACTCAGGTCATTGGGGCACAAGACGACCTCAAAGGCAAAATGTTTCGGGTAGGGTCAATGGGTGAGACAACCAAGGAAGAAATGATTGAGGGATGCAAAAGAATGTTACATTGTTTCCGTGAACACGGCCATGATATTCCTGAAGTCGATGTAGCGGGCTACTTCTGAGGTGTAGTAATGAGCCGATACATCGTACTTGGTCGCTTCCAACCATTCCACAGAGGGCATGAATACCTGCTTAATTGTGCTTTTGAGTTTGCCGAAGAAGGCGAGGTTGTGATCGCAGTTGGCTCGGCTAGTAAAGGCTGGGAATCGAATAATCCGTGGACCTTAGATGAGCGCAAAGCAATGATAGAAAACTGGTTGACAGCTAATAATAAAGTTGCCACTATAATTGGTATCAATGACATTAATGATCCACCCAGATGGGTTAAACACGCTGCTAAAATTCACGGTGAGGGTGTGCTTGTAACCTCAGATGAGCCAACCAAAATGTTGTATGAAAATGACAATTTCCCGGTCAAATTTGTGGAGTTAAATAACCGAGAAAGTTTCGAAGGCTGGCGGGTAAGACAAACCCTTCTGATGCTGTCTACAGTATATGATGACGATGCGGTAAGAGAGGTTCTTGCTGCCGCAATTCCTGAGTCAGTGGTCAATTGGTTAATCGAACAGGATGCGATTTTCCGGCTGTCAACAATGGTCTCTGGCGTCAACGTTGGCTAATCATCTGATGCCACAACAACTCTTGAGGCAACTAAAACTCTCTGCTTGTACATATAACCTGCTTCGATAACGTCGACAACCATGCCGGCAGGGAAATCTTCAGATGCTGGTATTGTGGTTATGGCATCCATTTTCGCTGGGTCAAATTTCTTTCCTTTCGCATCGATAGCCGTGACACCTTCGCCAGACAATTCATGCCACATTTTGTTTCTTAGTAACCGGAGTCCCTGAGCGAGGGGTGATTGGTCACCTTCCTCAATATTGGCCATGGCGCGGTCAACATCAGCAAGTACAGCAAGCATTTTCCTCGCCAGGCCCATACTACCATATTGGATTAAATCAGATTTTTCAGCCAAAAACCTCTTACGAATATTTTGAATTTCTGCGTCTTTGTACGCGATTTCTTTTTCTGCTGTTTCTGCCCTTGCAAGAGCCGCTTCTAGAGGGTCTTGCTCCTCTACTACGCCTACCTCCATCGTTTCTGCATCCTCTGCAATTATTGGAGTATCATCATCGTTTGATTCGACAGGTATCTCCTCATCTGACTCAGGCATGGTGGTTGCTAATGGCGCTTATTTTTCAAACCGTCGTATTTATCTCCGTAAATAATTACTAAGATTTACCTCACCATGACCCCATTGAGATGCTTCAAGATGCTCCCTGCCAACGATACCGATGTTATCTGTCCCTGTTTGCCATTCAGTAACTGCGTGAACTAACAATTTTGAATTTCTGCTATGAGCCTCGTAAGTAGGGATTATTTTCGGGTCCTCTTTTTCATCTAGAGTTTCACCTAGTTGTTTCCTGCGATCCATCCAGTCCATACACACTTTGTCAGCAAATTCTTCTTCCGGTAGATTGGTTAATCGAGCAACTAGAGTGTCCCAAGTAGCCATTGAATAGAGGTCGTTCCTATCGGTTATCTCACGGTCTAAGGCCACATCAAGGTATAAGTATGATCTGGCCTCCCAGCATTCCCAATTTCCCGGGCTAGCGAATTGCATGAATTGCAGTAATCCTTCCTCGCCGTTCTCGATTTCCAGCAATACATCTCTTACTGAGCCATCCATTGCCCCTATGGTTTCCATCCAGTCAAGTATTTCCGCTTCACAATCAATGTCGAATGCACGGTTCAAACGGGGCAGTTTAGCAGGTCTCAAATGACGTAACTTTGCTCTAGACATCAATTGGTAAACATCATTCCACGGCGTGTCTAAAATCTCATCAAGGGACTTCTCATTGACTATCAGCAGAACAGTCTCTATCCCCATATACACCACCAGAACACCGTCTGTTTTGATGTCATCGGAAATTGTCTGTTGCAAAACCTTGCAGGCTCGATAATTTCACTCTTGTTCGTAGGCTTTCACTATTCCATAATCGTAGCATAGAATGAAAAAACACAACATATTTCAAGAGCAGGTGATGGCAGGAAGTAATCAGGGGTCCATATGGCTACTATCAAAGAGCAAATCGAGTTGATTCGCGCTGAGATAGACAAGACTCAAAAAAACAAGGCTACTAATGCCCACATTGGCAAATTAAAAGCCAAGATTGCTCAATTGAAATTGAAAGAAGAAAAGGCTGCTGCTCATTCAAAAGCCAGTGGTGGTGGCAAGGGTTTTGAGGTCAAGAAATCTGGTGATGCCACTGTTGCATTGGTTGGATTCCCTTCTGTTGGCAAATCTACCCTGATTTCTAAGGTAACCGACGCTCATTCCGAGGCTGGTGGTTATGCATTCACGACATTAACATGCATTCCAGGCGTTATGGAGCACCGAGGTGCTAAAATCCAAATCTTAGATTTACCCGGATTGATAAAAGGTGCATCTGAAGGTAAAGGCAGAGGTCGAGAAATTCTCAATGTAATTCGCAGTGCAGATATGACATTATTTATTGTTGATCCATTCCAAGATGGCCACTTCAATGTCCTACACAGAGAACTGCACAATGCGGGTTTACGATTAAACGAAACCAAACCACCAGTCTTCATCAAGCGGGTCGATAAAGGTGGAATTGATGTACGGTCAACTGTTGAACAAACGCACTTGACCGATGCAGATATCGGTGAAATTATTCGTTCTTTTGGCTATACCTCGGCAGTTGTTACACTCAGAGAGAATGCTACAGCAGAGCAGATAGTTGATTGCTTGGCAGGGAACCGAGTTTATGAAAAAGCCGTAATTGCAATTAATAAAATCGATATAGCAACCGAAGACGAGTTGGTCAAAGCAACTAATGCGTTACCCGGTGATTGGCCAGTGATGCGTATCTCAGCGTTCAAGGATATCGGACTAGAGGAATTGAAGGATTTCATTTATGATAATCTTGGTTTCATGCGGGTATTCCTCAAGCCACAGGGACAAGAAGCAGACTTAGATGAGCCGTTGATAGTGAAAGATGATTCAACTGTTGAAAATATCTGTAACAAATTGCACCGTGACTTTGTTAGGAAATTTCGCTTTGCTCGAGTAAAAGGTCCAAGTGCAAAATTTGACTGGCAGCGTGTGGGACTCGATCATCGCCTGCTTGATGGTGATTTACTGACCATCGTAGTGAAACGTTAATCCCAAATGCCCATATCCATCTTGGCGTCTTCTGAGGCATGAATTTTCGGATCCCATCGGGGTGACCAGACTAGATTGACATGAACTGATCCGATGCCGTCTGTATTGAGCGCAGCACGATGAGTCGCCGCCATGATTTCAGCCGCTGCTGGACACCCAGGACTGGTTAATGTCATATCAATTTCAGCGTGTAAAAGCTCCCCTTTGGGCTCAATACGCACATCATAAACAAGTCCTAATTCAACGATTGAGATCTCCAATTCTGGGTCCTCTACTTCATCGAGTTGTTGAAAAACTAATTCTTTGTCAATCATAGTAACACTAGACCTGTAATTTAATTTCCTTCATTACCTTATCAAACATATTCCTAAAACCGTTTGACCTACTGGGTGATAGCGAGTTCAGGATTCCCATTTCAGTGGCGAATTCAGGGGTTAATTCCAACACCATGTCAGCGTCGACACCGTGAATAGCCATAGTTAGTATACCCATTAACCCCTGAACTAATTTGGAATCAGCGCCGGAATAAAAATTCACATTAGAGTTCACGACTTCAACTCGGACATGTGCCTCTGACTGGCATCCTTGAACACGAGTATTGTCATTCCATTGGTCAATAGGCAACAGATTTACCTCCTCCGCCAAGTCGAAAACCATCTCCAAGCGTTCCATTTTGTCTTCAATATCCTGAAATTCATCAATTAACTCACTTAGTTCTTTGGAGTAAGTCATGCGAATCGCTCCAGTATTTCGGACAGATAATTAACAAATGATACGACTTCTTCATGAGTATTGTAGAAGTAAAGCGAAACTCGAACCGTCCCGGTAATCTCTAACCGGTCGAGTAAAGGCTGCGCACAGTGATGTCCGGTTCTGACGGCAAAACCGCGTGCGTCTAGTAGATGAGCCATGTCTTCGCTGTTCATCGTCGGGTGAAGAAATGAGACCACAGCAGCGTCCTTGTCATCATGACGGCCATAGACAGTCATACCCATTTCTCGTAGTTGTTGTGATAACCATCGGGCAGATTGCAGAATCCTTTTGTGTTCTGATTTAATATCTACTTCGTTGAGCCATTTAATCGCCTCAGTCCAACCGATTGCTTCAGCAATTCTAGGGGTTCCGGCCTCGAACTTTTGCTCGTTTTGTTGATAGGTTGATCCGTGAATTGATACGGTTTCTATCATGTCACCGCCGCCCATAAATGGCTTCATCTCAGCAAATGCGTCATCGGAAACTAGCAGAGCACCAATGCCGGTTGGTCCACACATCTTGTGCGCTGAAAATGCCATAAAATCAGCTCCTAGCTTGTTGAAGTCAATGTCTTGATGTGGCGCACTTTGTGCCGCATCGAGCAGCACCTTGGCACCGTTTTGTTGAGCAACCTGAACGATTTGTTCGACTGGATTGCAGACACCCAACACGTTTGATATGTGAACAACGCAGACTAGTTTTGCGCCATCTATTGCCGCCTCAAATAAGTCCATATCTAACGTCAGGTCTTTCTGCACTGGGACATATCTAAGTTCAATGTTCATTTCCTGAGCCAGCATTTGCCATGGTACGATGTCAGAATGATGTTCCATCTCTGTGAGAATGATGGCGTCACCATCCGATAGGTTTGCTCTGCCCCAAGCATGGGCTACCAGATTTATCGCTTCAGTTGTGCCACTGGTTATGATCGCCCGATTGGCATTGAACCTTGCCTTTAACTCTCGCCGACAAGATTCGTATCCCTCTGTTGCTTCGCCTGCTAAAGTGTGAACAGCTCTGTGCACATTGGCATTTGAATTTGAGTAATAATCATTCATTGCGTCAATAACTGAATTTGGTTTTTGAGTAGTTGCAGCATTGTCAAAGTAAACCAACGGATAGCCATTGATCTCGCGCTGCAAAATAGGGAAATCTTCTCGCAAAACTTTCACCTCACTCGTCAATTTCTTGAGAGAGTGCTTCAAGTAAAAAGTGTCGGGTTGTTTCGTTGTGCATTTTTGCGAAGCTACTTATCAGAAAACCCTCGACTATAACCGCTTGAGCATCACTAGGGGTAAATCCACGAGCCATCATGTAGTGAATTTGTTCAGCATCGACAGAGGAACTCGCTGCGCCGTGAGCAGCGCTGACATCATCTGATAATACCTCTAATTCCGGTATCGATTCTGCTTTTGCTTCCGGTGATAGCAATAGATTCTTGAATACTTGACCAGCGTCTGTCTTATCACAATCCTCATCGATTGAGAGTAGACCTGTTCCGATCGCGTGGCCTCTTTCCGAGCACGCCGACTTCACGGTCAGTGAGGAGTTGCTGTGACCGCTTTGGTGGTGGATTTCGATATGGTGATCATCAACTCGGGTAGTTTGACAGTTGACTGCAATATTTTGGATAAGTGTGGCATTTGTACCCTTTAAGTAGGTTCTAATGTCACTCTTGATTCTACTGCCTCCAGTTGATAATTCGCCGTATTCAAGAGTTGAGTCTCGGGCAATAGTCCAGTCTTCAGCGCGCAACATTGTTGCTGCTTCACCAAGTTTATTGACAATACCAAATGAGAGGTTTACATTAGGTTGAATCGTGCCAGTTATTGATAACCCAAACCACTTGGTTGCGCCCGTAATGTGAACCATGATACTACCGGAAGATTTCGCTTCAATATGTAGGTTACATGAGTTTGTTTCGGCTTCGTTAGAAACTTCTATTTGTAGCGCGTCCATATCATCATCAAGGACAACTATGTGTTGCTGATGATTTGATTCTGCAAGGAAAGCACGAGATATTTCATCGTTGTTGGGGATTTTTTCAGTAGTTGTTGACCGGATTTCATCACCGTTAATAGTCACTTTACTGGTTTCGATTTTTGGTAGTGAATCCACTTTGGTTGGATGAACTCTTTTCCAAGAAGTGTAGCGCCAGAGGTGTTCAGACCTATTGGGAACGGGGATGTCTAGATAGCTCATCCAATAGCACCTTCCATCTCAAGTTCGAGGAGTTTGTTTAGCTCGACTGCATATTCCATAGGTAACTCTCTGGTAAACGGTTCGAAGAACCCGTTAACAATTAGTCCCATAGCCTCTTCTTCGCTAAAACCTCGACTCATGAGATAGAATAGTTGGTCACCAGATATTTTCGAGACACTGGCTTCATGCTCTAGGTCTGCAGTTGAGTTACTTACTTCCATTGTTGGATATGTGTCAGATCTAGAGTCTGCATCAAGCATTAATGCATCACAGACGACTTTGGAGCGGCATCCGTGTGCTTTTGGATTTACTTTCAACAGACCACGATACGATGACCGGCCGCCATTCTTTGAGATTGATTTTGACAGGATGTTGGATGTGGTGTTGGGAGCAAGATGGTGGACTTTGGCACCAGCATCTTGATGTTGTCCTTCACCAGCATAGGCAACAGAAATAATTTCAGCGTGAGAGCCTTCTCCTTTGAGAACAACTGATGGATACTTCATAGTCAGTTTAGAGCCAATGTTGCCGTCTACCCATTCAACTACGGCATTCTTGTGTGCAATGCCTCGCTTGGTAACCAGGTTGTAAACATTAGCGGACCAGTTCTGGACAGTCGAGTAGCGAATCTTAGCGCCTTCCATGGCGATAAGTTCCACAACTGCTGAATGAAGTGAATCAGTTGAGTATGTTGGTGCAGTGCAACCTTCGACATAATTGATGCTGCTGCCTTCATCAGCAATGATTAGCGTTCTTTCAAATTGACCCATATTCTTGGCGTTGATACGGAAATATGCCTGAACGGGCATTGCTACATGGACTCCTTTGGGCACATAGATGAACGAGCCACCACTCCAGACAGCAGTGTTCAAAGCCGAAAATTTGTTGTCTCCGTATGGGATTACGGTGCCAAAGAATTTCTTTACCAACTCAGGGTGTTCTTTCAAACCGGTATCCATGTCGAGGAAAATTACTCCTTGTTCCTCTAGGTCTTCTCTGATTGAATGGTATACTGCTTCTGATTCATACTGTGCGGTAACGCCACCTAACCATTTTTGCTCGGCTTCAGGAATTCCTAATCTGTCAAAGGTGTTTTTGATATCGTCTGGAACATCATCCCAGTCGTTTTCAGTTTTGTCAGACGATCGTAGGAAGTAAGTTACATCGTCGAACTTAATTGATTCTAACATGTTGCAGTTACCCCAGTCAGGCATAGGTCGCTCGATAAAGTGATGATATGCTTTTACTCTCATTTCGGTCATCCATTCTGGTTCACCCTTCAATTCTGAAATGTCTCTTACCACCTGTTCTGACAAGCCATTGTCAAATCTGATAGTTGCATTTTCCGGATCGTGGAAACCGTATTTGTACTCGCCTACTGCATTAATTGCTTCATCACTCATATTCATGCCTCCAGCCAATCGTAGCCCTTGTCTTCCAACTTCAAGGCCAACTCAGGGCCACCTGTTTTCACAAATTTGCCATCAATCATGGCGTGAACGTAAGTTGGTTTGACAAGGTCTAACAGACGCTGATAGTGGGTAATCACCATGACTCCGGTACTTTCGGCGGTCTCGTTGATACCTTTTGCGACCAGTCTCAGGGCGTCGATATCCAAACCAGAATCGGTTTCATCGAGTAGCGCAAGGCTTGGCTTAAGTAGCATCATCTGGAGCATTTCCAAGCGTTTCTTTTCGCCACCGCTGAACCCGTCATTAACATAGCGTGAGAGGAAACTTTTGTCCATCTCTAGTTTTTCCATTGCGGCGTTGAGTTCTTTGCGAAAAGCGCGTGCTTTGACGTTTTCTTCTCTGACATTATTCACTGACTTTTTCAGGAAATTTCCAACTTGGACGCCCGGAATTGATGGTGGATATTGAAATGACAAGAACATACCAGCTCTCGCTCTTTCAAACACATCATAGTCGTCTAGTGGTTTGCCAAGGAAGTAAATTTCCCCGCTTGTTACCTCAAACGCAGGGTGGCCCATTAAAACATGGGCAAGAGTTGATTTTCCGGCTCCATTTCTTCCCATAATTGCGTGAATTTCTCCGGAGTTTATGACAAGGTCTAAGCCTTTGATGATTTCTTTACCCTCCACTGACACATGGAGTTTACGAATCTCTAAGACAGGTTCTGACAACTTCTCACCGGGTTAATCCACAAGATTCACCTTTATCAATGAATGTAAAGTACTGGGCCGCAGTATTACGGTTTTAGGTTGGCCTAAACCTACAAACAATGAAAAAGTATTACACCTTACAACAGCCATGACTGAGGACGACCTTGTTGCTAAATATGCGGCGGAGGCGAAAAAATCTCTCGATGCTGAAGCAAACAAACGCATCCAAGAAACAGTCGACCCGGTACGTGAGGCTGAATTACTCTCAATGTCGATATTTGAATTATTGGATTCTGATGACCTAGTGCCCGCATTACTAGCCCGCCTTGGTAGTGTTAGAGCCGCTCTTGATGGTCACGGTGGCGGTATCAAAGTTGAATCACATACCACATCCTCTGTCGCTGACGGCGCCACGCTAGATATGGTCCTAGACCTAACCGGTGCATGTTTATCATGCGGCGCTGCGCCTGGCACACTCGATGGGATTAAGGCGGACTTGGAGTCAGACTCAGAACTAGAAAATATCCGATTTTCTAGCAAATTACTGGATACTTTCGATGAGTTGGGCAGGGAGTTCATTCTCGCTCACGGCAATGTTGAGTTTGTTTGATGGTTCCTAAATTTGATGGATTAATTCAAATCACTAAGTCATCAGCCTAGGCTATGCCAGCGTGGTCTGACCAGCGTAGACCTGACCCGCAACCGTGTCGTGATGGTGACGAAGGTCTGTTTGAGGTGACGGTCAGAGACGGTCGGGCGCGAGTTGGAAAGTTGCACACCAAGCACGGTATTTTGACAACACCAGCCCTGCTTCCGGTTATTAACCCAAACATTCGAACTATCGAACCTCGCGAAATGTGGGATAGATATGGGATAGGTGCCTTGATTACTAATTCATATATCATTAGAAAACATGCCGACTTGAAAGACAAAGCAACAAACGAAGGGGTTCACTCATTGCTGGATTATCCTGGCATTGTGATGACTGATTCGGGAACTTTCCAATCATATGTTTATGGCGACATTGATGTTGGAGTCAGTGAAATCGTTGATTTTCAACGAAGTATTGGAGTTGATATAGCGACGATGTTGGATGTTTTCTCTCGCCCAGACATGACCTATACCGAGGTTGAGAATGCGGTTGCTGAAACTATTGGACGGGCTCAAAAATCTTTAGACAGCGCAAAATCGACGATGCTGAATGGACCAATTCAAGGAGGAATATATCCAGAATTAAGACAACAATCAGCGACTGAAATGGCGAAGTACGATTTCGCTATCCACCCAATCGGTGGGATTGTTCCCGTAATGGAACAACAACGATATCGAGATTATGCAAAAATTATGCTGGCTACAATTCCGTTTTTGCCGCGGAATCGGCCAGTTCACATGTTTGGTTGCGGCCACCCAATGCTGTTTCCTATGTCAATTGCATTGGGTGCTGACCTTTTTGATTCAGCCGCCTATGCATTATTTGCCCGTGACGGCAGAATCTTAACACCATGGGGCACTGAAAAATTAGACAACTTAACCGAATGGCCAATAATCACACCGTGTATCAGTTTGCACACGCCGGAACTGGTGAGAAATCTACCAAAAGGCGAAAAGATTGTGCTACTTTCAAGATACAACCTTGAGATCACTTTGGCTGAATTGTCCCGCTGCAGGCAGGCAGTTAGAGACGGAAGCATTTGGCGTTTAGTAGAACAACGAAGCCATCAACACCCAGCCTTGCGAGATGCTTTTTTGTGGCTAACAACTAACCCAGCGACAGCTCACTTAGTTCAACAACAGCGCGCTGGAATTCCACTCGACGAAACTACTTCATCACAAGATGTGAGTAATCTCGGCCGTTGGGAAAGTGCTTGGAATTGGATTATTGATGCTCAACAAACCCCACGTAAAGGAGGCGAGCAGTGGGCCGGTAACGACACTATTAGACGACCTCACATTATTGCTGCGAAAAACCTGCTCAAGCATCGTTGGCACCCCTCAAGTTCGCCGAACTCAAGTGATGACTCTGTCCTGATATTCTACGGTCAGTCAGGGCCGTGGAGAGATAAATGCGACCGGGTTGTTGCGAAGTTAACCAAATGCGTACCTAGTCTTGAAATTATGGTCAATACGCCAATCGGCTTAGTACCCTACACCCTTGAAGACCTAAATCCATTCTGCCATGTCGAAGGACCTGGCTGGTTATGGACCAACCATCTAGATATGGCAAAATTAACCACGGAATTGGAACATCTTGGGTTGGCTGGTAGAGGAATAATTCCAGTTGACTTGCGCAGTGAAAATTTTGAAGCAGAAATTTATCAAAAGTTGAATGACCATAACTTTGTCCACCGATTCGAATTGATTGACAATAAAATAATCATTCCGGATGATGAAGCATTCATGGCAAGTTTGATTGCACTTAACAGGCGCAAAGCTCGTGATAAGTTTGCAGTGTTATTCAATACTAGTCAAGAAACCGCCAGGGAGTTAACAAACGCGATGGAATTTGTTGTTAACAAGCACGGTAGAATCAAAAATTTGTTGTCTTCAACTGGTGAGCACATAGCAAGCTTCAGACTTGGCGACGGCGGTTTATCATTGTCCAATAAGGGGGCGATTGAATTATTCAATCGTCGGCGAAGACCGCTACCAAATGGGTTTTGTGACACATCCATAGAGGCATACTCTGGGGAAGGTTTAGCAATAGTAACAGTCAATGATGATGCAGTGCCTTTTGTGCGCAGGGGACGAAATGTGTTCCACGGTTTTGTAACAGGTTGTGACCCATGGCTAAGACCCGGTGAGGCGTGTTTAATTTGTTCTGAGGACGGGGAAATAATCGGTCATGGTGTTTCCAATTCAACCGCAGCAGACCTCAGTTCGATGCAAAAGGGTGTCGCAATCAAGACCCGCGATGGCATCAAGGAAGATGTTTAGCCGGCCAATTGTGCGTAGCATTCAAAGGTTGCCTGTTATCTCCAAAGGCTGAGGTACTATGTCGGAGGTTGAGTATATCATTGAGACCACGGATTTATCCAAGTCTTATGGACCACATTTGGCTCTTGAAAATCTCAATCTTAAAATCAGAAAGGGGGCAACTGGATTACTTGGCCCCAATGGGGCTGGCAAATCGACATTTCTTAAGACAATACTTGGTTTAATCCAGGCAACATCTGGACAAGGTACCGTCTTGGGGCATGATATCCGAACTGAAGGTGCTGCGATACGTTCGCGTATCGGTTACATGCCTGAATATGATGCGCTTAATCCAGATATGGAAGCAATTCATCAGGTGAAATACTCGGGTGAATTGCTCGGTATGAATCCCACTATCGCAATGTCTAGAGCACATGAAGTCCTGCACTATGTCGGTCTTGGCGAGCAAAGATATCGCAATATTGGAAGTTTTTCAACCGGTATGAAACAAGCCACTAAACTGGCCTGCAGCATAATACACGACCCAGAGTTGATAATTGCCGATGAACCATCAAATGGATTGGATACAAACTCTCGTGAGTTTATGATTTCCACTCTGCAAAATATGGTAAACAATGGTAACAGGTCGGTCATGATGGCGTCACACCTCATGGACGATGTCGAAAGAGTGTGTGAAAACATGGTGTTACTGCACAAAGGAAAGTTGGCTGCTCAGGGAAAAATTGACGATCTAAAGGATATCGACAGAGAAATTGAAATTCACGTTTGGGGTAATGCATCTAAGTTGGAGCAAAAAATGATTTCGATTGGTTTGACGGTTAGGCGGGAGGGTAGAATAATGCGCGTCTTGCATGAAAGTGATGACACCACATCAAAAATTCTAACCTGCGCTAAGGAAGTAGATTCACAAATACGCCGCATGCATGAGTATGAAGCCTCGCTAGAAGATCTGTTCATCGTAATAATGGAAAATCTGGGCTATGAGGTCAAAACAAGTGATGACTTGCTGAGAAACCCGGTCCAAGCCCGCCAAGTTGATGCTCCGGGCTACATGGGGGGTGGCTCATGAGCGAACCAATAGATTCAATTCCGCTAAACTCGCCGGAAGACCTGTCATTCTCAGAAAACGCACCGGTGACAGGGCAAGGTAGAATGGACGCTGCATGGGGGTCCAAAGATGGTGATGAATCAACTACCGCGCAAATAACCAACAATACCGCCTCAGTTGGTTATGTGTTCGAGCAGATATACAAACCGTGGAATGGCCCATTAAATCCACGCTGGATGAGAAACTGGGCAATACTCAGACATCATGTTTTAGGTATCTTCCGTAAAGGTCACCGGCCGTGGAGTTTACCGACAAAATTGTTCATTGTTATTGTGTTCATTGCCTCCCTTGGTGATGTCGGATTGACATTACTGTCCGCACTAATCGGCAGTCCTGAATTACACACTATGTGGGGTGTCAATCGTGATAATCTATACGGGCACGTTTTGGGTTTTTTCCCACGCAATATGTTGTATTACCCTATCTTAGCAGCGCTGCTTGTGGGTGGAGTAATTTCTGAGGATAGGTATCACGGGACCTCTGCATTATATTTTTCTAGACCCATAAGCCGATTTGATTATGTCATGATGAAGTATATCTCAGTAGCAATGATTCAAGCTTTTGTGGTTTTATTGACACTTATGATCTACTATTTTGTCGAGATACTGGCGATGGGTCGAGGCTGGGCTTGGATTATTGACACATTCCCGTTATTCATGGCAGCGTTTGTTGGCGGGATAATTTTGATAATTACTTACACCAGTATTGGCCTAGGATTGTCCAGTGTTTCTAAGGGCAAATTTTTCCCTGGTATTGGTTTAGTCGCCATCGTTCTGGGAACTAAGACCCTAGCCGT
>MDTD01007229.1_pt1 | contig 16965 bp, 16 predicted proteins | sample 811221 | NCBI WGS metagenome assembly MDTD01 (sample SAMN05326646, study PRJNA326480) | marine metagenome | isolation source: seawater | place: Pacific Ocean: South West | collected 2011 | reverse complement strand
TCTGACTATATTTACGTTGGTAATTGGCTTTTTTCCAGTTTTTTCTTTTGAATATTTTTTACAAACTACTTTAATAGTATCGATCATATTATTTTCTTGTTTTTTATTATTTAAAGAAAATGTTTTAGTAGTTTTATCAATCTGTTCTTCAAGCCCATACTTAAATTCCTCATTCTCAATAATTGGTAATCCTATAAATGTTAATATAGGTCTGTCGTATACATCTCCATTTGAATTGATTAAAATGGTTACATCTAAAAAACCATTTGATGATAAATTTTTCCTTTCTTTAATTGATTTGGCGTCCTCATCAACACTTATGTTTCCATCTACAAAAAGTTTTCCTGAAGGTGCTCTATCAAACACTTCAGGTTTTGAACCAGGATATAATTTTACAATATCACCGTTTTCTACTAGTACTGATTCTGGAACCTGCATTTCTTTTGCAAAATTTATATGTTCAATCATATGACGATGCTCTCCGTGAACTGGTATAATGCATTTTGGTTTTATCCATTCATACATTTCCTTCAAATCTTCTCTATTAGGGTGTCCAGAAACATGGACAAATTCATTTTCCTCTGAAATTACCTCAAGACCTTCTTTTACCAATTGATTATGGAGTTTATATAATTTTTTCTCATTTCCAGGTATTATTTTCGATGAAAATATAACAGCATCGCCTTTTTCAATTATCACATCTGGATGAGTGAACTTAGCAATTCTCATCATTGCTCCTAAAGGTTCCCCTTGACTTCCTGTGCATAAATATACAATTTTTTCACGCGATAAATTTTTTGCATCCCTTGGGTCGATAGGATCTATAACATCTTTTAAATAACCACATTTTCTTGCAGCATTAAAGATTCTGTGCATTGATCTTCCAACTAAAGAAATATTTCTTCCTGTTTGTTTAGCGCAGTGAAAAATAGTTTCCATTCTTGCAACATTTGAAGCAAACGAGGTAACTATTATTTTTTTTTTTAATCTACTCATTATATTTATTAGACTTTTTCTTACATCTCCTTCAGAGCCAGATTTTCCCTCGCTAAATACGTTTGTTGAGTCACATATCATTGCCAAAACACCATCTTCACCAATCTCTTTAAGTCTTTTTGAATTAATATCGCCTCCTATAAGAGGATTGGGATCAACTTTCCAATCTCCTGTATGAAGAATATTTCCTGCTTGTGTTTGAATTCTTAATCCATTTGGTTCTAATATTGAATGTGTAAGTGTTATGAATTCAATTTTAAACGGTTTAAGATCTAAAATGCTGTTTAACTCAACAATTTTTAAAAAAGGATTAATATCTATTTTTTTTTCTTTAAATTTTTCCGTGATTAAAACTGATGTAAAAGGCGTCGCGAAAATTTTGCATTTTAGTTGAGGCCAGATATGTGCAATCGCTCCTATATGATCTTCGTGAGCATGAGTTAGAACTATACCAAGTAAATCGTTCTTTTTATCAACAATAAAACCTGGATCTGGATAAATTAAATCTATTCCAGGCAAAGTATCGTCAGCAAAAGTTACTCCAATATCAACAATAATCCATTTCTGTTCACCCGGTCTTCCATAAGCGAAAAGATTCATGTTCATGCCAATTTCTCCAGAACCACCAAGAGGACAAAATAATAATTCTTCTTTCATTTAAATATTTTTAATTACTTTTATAAGACCATCAATAGTTAAGTCTGTTCTTACAACAGGGTTATTTTTTTTTAAATTCTTAAACATGTTTGCAAAACCACCTGTAAATATAAGTTTGAAAGACTTTTTTTTCTGTTTTTTAATCATTAATATAACATTGTCAATTAGACCTAAATAACCCCAATAGAATCCAGATTTCACAGCTTGATGAGTATCCGTTCCAACGACATTTGAAATTTTAGACAAATTAATAATAGGTATCAATGAAGCTTTTTTAATTAAGGTATTGAGAGATAAAGATACCCCTGGTGCAATAACTCCGCCACAATACGTATTTTTAATAATTACATCAAATGTGGTAGCAGTACCAAAATCCACCACTATATAATTATACTTATTATCAATTACACTAATAGCATTTGCAATTCTATCTGATCCAACTTGGGATTTATTGACTTTAAGATTTACTAATTTTGAAAAGTTTTTTTTTTTTAATTCAGTGCAATTAATACTATATTTTCTTTTCAAAAAAAATTTTAGTTTGTTATATGCTAAGGGTACAACACTACTAAATAAACAAAATTTTATTTTTTTATTATTTAAAAATTTAAGATTTTTACTAATATATTTGTCTGATATTAATCCTGTTTTTAAAAATATTTTTTTTATTTTTTTAAATTTATAATTTACTAAAAAAATTTTTGTATCTGTGTTTCCAATATCACCAATTACATACATATCAGTTAAATTGCTTAATTGTTTTTTCATAAGAACCGTAAAGTAGTTTAAATAATTCTAATCTTGTAACATTTTTTTTTGTAAAAAAATTAATGAAATTAGTAGGATAATTTTTGATTTTTGGGCTTTTATTAAGATTTATGCCAATACCAACAACTAAAAATTTTTTTTTCTTTTTAAAAATAGTTTCTTGTAAAATACCACAAATTTTTTGTTTTTTTATAAGTATATCATTTGGTTTTTTTATCACTACTTTGAAATCAGTAAATTTTTGTAAGCAGTCTCGAACTATTAAACAATTAAACTTCGTAATTTTTTTTAAACTTATATCGTTCTGTATTTCAAAAAAAACTGACATAAATAAATTACCTCTTAATGATATCCATTTTTTTCCTCTTTGACCTTTTCCTTTTGTTTGATAATTTGTTAAAATAATTCCTTTTTCAATTCCATTTTTTATATATTTTAATGCTGTATCATTTGTACTATTAATTTTTTTAAAATAGAATTTTTTCAGTTTCATCAAACCAAATTAATTTTTGATACAAAATCAATAAGGCTACTAGGGTAAATAAAATATATTAAAATTAAAATTGTGGTAATTATCAAAGACAATTTTAATCCAAAGTTGTGATTTGTATCGTATTTTTCAATCTCATTATCAAAATAAATTACTTTAATTATTCTTAAGTAATAAAAAGCAGCAACAACAGTCGCTAATAAACCAACGATTGCTAAGAAAAACATAGATTGCTCTATTACTGCCATAAAAACATAAAATTTTGCAAAGAAACCTGCTAATGGCGGTATTCCTGCTAATGAGAAAAGTACTATTAACAATGAAAATGATAACATTGGATGATTTTTTGATAACCCTGACAAATCATCTATATTCTCATAATATTTGTTGTCTCTTTTTAACATAAAAATACAACTAAAAAATGCCAAATTCATAACTAAGTAAATTGATATGTAAGATACAGAACTTTGTATACCTTGGTTAGTGCCAGTTGTTAAACCAGCTAATGCATAACCCATATGGCTTATAGAACTGTAAGCTATTAGTCTTTTTAAGTTTTTTTGTCCTATTGCTGCTACAGCTCCAAAAAGCATCGAGGCAATGGATATAAAAATAATTATTGTTTGCCATTGATCAATTAGATTAACAAAAGGGGTATATAAAAATCTAATAAATACTGTCAACGCAGCAATTTTTGGTAAAATTGCAAAAAATAATGTTACTGAAGTTGGCGATCCTTGATAAACATCAGGAGCCCACATATGGAAAGGTACTGCAGAGATTTTAAAAGCTAAACCTACTAAAATAAATACCATTCCAAACATTATTCCTTGGTTTGATTGATCATAATTAAATGAAATTTCTGAAAAATTTGTAGATGATGAAAATCCATAAACTAGAGAACAGCCATATAAAAGTAAACCAGAAGATAATGCACTGAGTACAAAATATTTTAAACCTGACTCCGAGGATAGTTCATTATCTCTGTTAAAAGAAGCTAACACATATAAAGCCAAAGATTGAAGTTCTAGACCTATATAAAATACTATAAGATCATTTGAGCTAACCATTACCATCATACCTAGAATGGAACTAAGTATTAAGATTGGATACTCTACATTATATATTTTAATCGATTTTAGATATTGTGAAGAGGTTAATAAAACAAATAAGGTTGATACAACTATTAAAATTTTTATAAAAACTGATAAATAATCTATTTTATAGCTGTCATTAAATATTAAAAGTTCAGAAGTTGAGGGTACATTTAATACTAGTGGAATTAATATTATTAAGATTAATAAACTTAAATTGTAAACAATTGTTGACCCTTTTTTTTTAAATACACCTAAAATTAATAAAAACATTAAACTTAATGATAAAAATATTTCAGGTATTACGTAATATATATCTGTTATCATTTATTATTTGCGGTATATATTTCTAAACTTGTGTTATAGTTAGTAATTAAATTGCTAACTGATACCTCTATAGTATTAATCAAAGGTTCAGGATAAAAACCAAAGTATAAACTAGGGATAGCTAGTGATGATAAAATAATTAATTCTGTTTTATTAAGATCTATCAAATTTCTTAAATCTTTATTAACTAATTCACCAAAAACAACTCTTTTATATAGCCAAAGCATATATGCAGCGCCAAAAACAACTCCTAAACTTGCAATTACCGCAACCAAAGAATTATCTTTGAAAGCGCCCATCAGTATTAAAAATTCTCCAATAAAGCCTGTCGTTCCTGGTAAACCAAGCGCTCCTAAGGTAAATATCATTAAAACTATTGAATATTTGGGCATAACATTAACTATTCCACCATATTTTTTTATCTCTCTTGTGTGCATTCTTTCATAAATAACACCTACACATAAGAATAATGCTGCTGAAATTATTCCATGGCTTATCATCTGAAAAATACTTCCTTCTAAGCCTTGTTGTGTCATAGTGAATATTCCAAGAGTAACAAAACCCATATGGGCAACCGAGGAATAAGCTATCAATTTTTTCATGTCCTCTTGCATGAGTGCAATTAATGAAGTGTAAATTATTGCAATGAGACTCAAAGAATATACAAAATTAACGAAATATTCTGAACCAATTGGAAATAGACCAATTGAAAATCTTATAAAACCATATCCAGCCATTTTAAGAAGAATTGCTGCTAAAAGAACTGAGCCAGCAGTTGGAGCTTCAACGTGAGCATCTGGAAGCCAAGTATGCACTGGCCACATTGGTGTTTTAACTGCAAATGAGCTGAAAAATGCTAACCACAAAATTTTTTGATATTTGGCGTCAATACCAATCTGGTAAAGTTTTTCTACATCTGTTGTTCCAGCTATCCAATAAATATAAATTATTGCGACAAGCATAAGAACTGAACCAAGTAAAGTATATAAAAAAAATTTGAAAGCAGAATAAACTCTTCTTTTCCCACCCCAAATTCCGATAATCAAAAACATAGGTATTAAACCACCCTCAAAAAACAAGTAAAAAATAATTAAATCTAAAGAACAGAAAACCCCAATCATTAAACTTTCCATAATCAAAATTGCTATCAAAAAATCTTTTAACCGATTTTTAATAGTGCTATTTACAGACAATATGCATAGTGGCGTAATAAAAGTTGTAAGTATTATAAATAAGATTGATATTCCATCTATGCCCACTTTGTAATTTACAAAACCATAAATCCATTCTCTACTTTCGACAAATTGAAAAGATGGATTTGAATTATCAAATTGATACCAAAGATAAATTGATAGAATTAAATTAACTATACTAATAAAAATGGATATATATTTATGACTATTATATTTACTTGTTGATTTTGTAAAAAAAACAAATATAGCTCCAATCGTCGGAACACAAATTAATATACTTAAAATAGGTATATCCATTATTTAATAATTAAATAAGTTAATAATGCAGAAAAACCAACTAGCATTATGAAAGCATATTGATATATATAACCACTTTGAAACTTAACTGCTTTGCTTGAAAGAGTTTTTATTACATTAGATACGCCGTCTGGACCAAATTTATCTATTATAAGACCATCAATCTTTTTCCAAAAATAATAACCAGTTTTTTTAAAACTTTTAATAAATATCAATTCATAGATTTCATCAAAATACCATTTATTTTTTAAAAAATTATAAAATGGACGATTACCATCTACAATTAAAGGTAGTAAATCTTTTCTTTTAACAAATAAATAAAAAGCTATAGGTATTGAAATTATAACTAAAAATGGTGTTAAATATAAAAACCATTTAGGTGGATGTTCAACGCTTAAAGGTTCTAGAAAAAAAATTGAAGAATTCCAGAACTGATAGCTTTTTTCAAAACCAATAAATAAATCCTTAAAAAAATATCCTGAAAAAATCGATCCAATAGCTAGAATTAAAAGAGGAATTGTCATTACCATTGGAGACTCATGTATATTGTCAATCTTTATTGATCGATTATTATAATCTCCATGAAAAGTCTTAAAAAAAAGTCTCCATGAGTAAATAGAAGTTAACAAAGCAGTAAATATTCCAATTGACGCGGCGTAGTATCCAAGCGAACTATCCTCTAAATAGGCAAATTCTATAATTGCATCTTTTGAGTAAAAGCCAGATAGTAACGGGAAACCTGTCAAAGCAAGGGTACCAATTAGCATTAAAAAATATGTGGTTGGAAGCTTATTCTTAACACCCCCCATATTGTTTATATTTTGCTCATCATTAAATGCATGTATCACAGATCCTGCCCCTAAAAATAGTAATGCTTTAAAGAACGCATGAGTAAATAAATGAAACATTGCAACATTATAAGCCCCCACCCCAGCAGCAAAAAACATATATCCAAGCTGACTACATGTTGAATAAGCAATAATTTTTTTTATATCATTCTGTACAAGTGCTACACTTGCTGCAAATATTGCTGTTGTCATTCCTATAATTGTTACAATTGACAATGCAAACTCGGAATATTCGTATATTGGTGAACATCTAACAACTAGGAAAACTCCGGCAGTCACCATTGTAGCTGCATGAATTAGTGCGGAAACGGGAGTTGGTCCTTCCATTGCATCGGGAAGCCAAGTATGAAGAAAAAATTGTGCTGACTTACCCATTGCACCAATAAATAGTAAAATACAAACTAGATCTATACTATTTACTTTAAAGCCTAAAAAGTTTAACTCATCATTTGTATATAAAGTTATTTGTTGAAAAACTTGATTGTAATTTACTGTTCCAAAAATGTAAAAAATTAAAAAAATTCCTAATGCAAAACCTAAATCACCAACTCTATTTACCAAAAAGGCTTTTATGGCTGCCGAATTCGCAGAATTTTTTTTAAACCAAAATCCAATTAAAAAATATGAGCAAAGGCCAACGCCTTCCCAACCAAAGAATAATTGTAAAAAATTATCAGATGTAACTAGAGTAAGCATTGCAAAAGTAAATAAAGATAAATAAGCCATAAATCTTGGCTTGTGTGGATCATGGGACATGTATCCAATAGAATAAATATGTACTAAAGATGAAATTAAATTTACTACTACTAACATAATTGATGAAAGTGCATCTATTTTAATTGCCCAGTTAACTTCAAGGCTTCCTGAATTTATCCACTTTGCTATGAGTAAATTATTTTCATAACCATAAAAAATCACATTATAAAAAATAATTATTGATAAAATTGCACTAATACTAGTAAATAAACAAGTAATATAATTACAAAGTTTTTCCCCAATAAATTTGTTAAAAAAACCAGATATAATCGATGCGGCTAATGGTAAAAATAAAATAAAATATTCCACTTCAACCCTTTAGTTTCTCTATTTCTTCCACTCGAATTGTTCCTGAATTTCTGTAATAAACAACAATGATTGCAAGACCAATAGCTGCCTCTGCAGCCGCAACTGTAAGAATAAATAAAGTAAAAATCTGTCCACTAATATCATTCATAAATATAGAAAAAGAAACAAGATTAATATTTACTGCTAATAGAATTAATTCAATACTCATCAAAATCACAATCACATTCTTTCTATTAAGAAATATCCCTACTATCCCAATTAGAAAAATTATTGCACCCAATGTGAGATAATGACCTATTCCTATTTCAATCATCTATTTTAATACCTTGGTGTGATTTAATATTGACAAGTGAAACACTATCATTTCTTTCTCTCGACAGTTGTTTAAAATAACTTTGTCTTTTAAGACCCTCTCTTTTTCTAAAAGTCAGAACAATCGCTCCTATCATTGCAACAAGTAATACCATTCCAGATAATTGAAACAAATGTATATAATCTGTGTACAAAACATTTCCTATAGCATGAGTATTAGTTATATCAGAAACAACTATTTTGTTTGATAATTCTGGTTTATATTTCCAGCCACCAATCACTATAATTACTTCAAAAAAAATAATAATACTTACTAAAAGGCCTATAGGAATATGAGCAGAATTTGTTGAAGATTTAAACCATGTATTTTTTTGTTTCGCCACGTTTAACATCATTACAACAAATAAAAACAAGACAGCAACAGCTCCTACATAAACAATTAGCATAATCATTCCTAAAAATTCAGCACCTATCATAATAAAAAGGCTTGAAATACTAATGAAATCTAAAATTAGAAAGAAAACTGAATGTACTGTATTTTTTGATACTGTTACCATTATTGCAGATACAACTGCAATGAACGAAAAAAAATAAAAAAAAAAGGCGTGCGCTATCATTAATTACCTATAAGGATTGTCTGCTTTAATATTAGCAGCTAAAACATTTTCCCATCTGTCACCATTCTCAAGTAATTTTTCCTTATTGTAATATAATTCTTCTCTAGTTTCTGTTGCAAATTCGAAATTTGGTCCTTGAACGATTGCATCTACCGGGCATGACTCTTCACATAATCCACAGTATATGCATTTTAACATATCGATGTCATATCTCGTTGTTTTTCTACTACCATCATCTCTTTGTTCAGATTCTATTGTAATTGCTTGAGCAGGACAAACTGCCTCACACAATTTACATGCAATGCATCTTTCTTCTCCATTTGGATATCTTCTTAAAGCATGCTCACCTCTAGCTCTTGGACTAATCTTTCCTTTTTCAAATGGATAGTTAAGAGTTTTTTTAGCCTTAAATGCTTCTTTGATTGCCAAGATTAAACCTGTTAAAAAATCCAGCATGAATATTGTTTTAAAAATTCTAGATATTTTCATAATTTAAACCTTTGGAAGTAAATCAAAATATAGTAAAAAACCCGCTGTTAACACTACCCATGTTAAAGAAAATGGTAAAAATATTTTCCATCCTAATTTCATAAGCTGATCATATCTATATCTTGGTACAACTGCTTTTACCAATGCAAAAAGTATAAATAGTAGCAAAATTTTAATCATAAACCATAAAGCTGGTGGCACTAGATTAAATGGATAAATATTGATCGGTGATAACCATCCACCTAAAAATAATATCGATCCCATTGCACACATAAGTAAAATATTTGCATACTCTCCTAACCAAAACATTGCATACATCATTCCCGAATACTCGGTTTGATATCCTGCAACCAATTCAGCTTCGGCTTCAGGAAGGTCAAAAGGTGGACGATTTGTTTCCGCTAATGCAGAAATAAAAAAAATAACAAACATTGGAAATAAAGGTACGATAAACCAAATTTTATCTTGTGCCAAAACGATATCTGTAAGATTTAAAGACCCAACACAAAGTAACACATTTATAATTATCACTCCAATTGAAACTTCATATGAAACCATTTGTGCAGCTGATCTAATTGCTCCTAAAAAAGGATATTTTGAGTTAGATGCCCATCCACCCATAATAATACCATAAACACCAAGAGATGAAATTGCAAATAGATACAAAATACCAACATTTATATTTGCCAAAACAAAGTCTTCACTAAAAGGGATTACAGCCCATGAAATTAAAGCCAATGTCATTGTTGTTATTGGAGCAAGTATAAAAACTATTTTATTTGAGCTAGCAGGTATGATGATTTCCTTAAAAATATATTTAAGAGCATCTGCTAAGGATTGAAACAAACCAAATGGTCCAACTACATTAGGTCCTTTTCTTTTTTGTACAAATGCCCATACTCTTCTATCTAGCCAAACAATCATTGCAACAGCAGTCAAAAGAGGCAGCAAAAGGAATAAAATTTTATAAGTTTCTGATATCATTATATAAAAATATTCCATTTATTATCCATCTGTTCCAGTTTTACTTAGCCTTAAAAAATTATTTCTACATTCAGACATGGTTTTTGATGCTCTTGCTATAACGTTGCTATAGTAATAATCAACTTCAGAAACCTTAATTTTTTCATTAAAAATTTTATCAATTGCTTTTGGTAAATGATTTATTATTTTTTCATTTTTTTTTAATTCTAAATAATTTTTCATGCTATCAATAAGTTCATATTTATCTTTAAATAATTTTTTTCTTTTAATTAATTCAGATAAATTATTTATAATCTCCCAATCATCTAATGAATCACCAGGAGGAAATGAGGCTTTATATGTTTTTTGTAATTTACCCTCAAGATTTGTGTAATGAGACTCTTTTTCTGTATAAGCAGCCCCAGGTAAAATTAGATCTGAAATCTCTGCACCTTTATCTCCATGTGTGCCTATGTAAACAATATATTCATTTTTTTTTTTAAAATTTAAATTATCCTGTCCAAACAGAAATAATAGATCAATTTTATTATTTTGGATTTTATCTAAAGTTAAATTATTATTACCTCCAGGAGTGATAATATCTAAATCATAAGCCCCTACTGTTGATGAATGATTTGAAATAATTCCAATTGGGTTCCATTCATTACTTATCTTTACATTTAACCTTAAAAAATTATTTAATTTTTCAAACAAAAATTGTGCAGATTTTAATTTAAAAAATGACTGACCAAGTATAATTATTGGTTTTTTAGCTGAAATTATTTTTTTACTTACTTCACTTTCTCCTTTAGTTAGAGTTTCAATTTCGGAAGTGTTATCTGACAAGATTTTATATGGATATGTTAAATCTCCAACATTTCCAAAACTAAATACTTGTAAATTATTATTTAAATAAGATTTTCTTATTCTTGAATTTAATATTGTAGCTTCATATCTTGGATTGGCTCCAATAATAACGATTAAATCGCTTTCTTCTATACCATTTATAGTTGGATTAAAAATGTAGTTTGATCGATTGCTATTATCTACAAAGACATGATCTGATCTACTATCTAAGTTGGTAGATTTTATTGTTTTTTCAAAAAATTCTTTAACAGTATATAATGTCTCCATATCTGTGAGATCTCCTGTGATGCCTGCAATTTTATCTGGAACAATTGTCTCAATTTTTTTTGTTAAAATATCATACGCCTCTTTCCAGCTTATCTTTTCAAATTTTTCATTAATTTTCACAAAGGGTGTGTCTAATCTTTGATTTTTTAAACCATCGCATGCATATCTTGTTTTATCTGATATCCATTCTTCATTAATATCATCATTGTTTCTTGGTAAGACCCTCTTTACTTCCCATCCATAAGTATCAACTCTTATATTCGATCCAACAGCATCCATTACATCAATTGACTCAGTTTTTTTTAGTTCCCACGGTCTTGCCTCAAAAACATATGGTTTCGATGTCAAGGCACCAACAGGGCATAAATCAACAACATTGGCTGACAATTCAGATTCCATAGCTTTTTCTAAATAGGTTGTGATTTGCATGTCTTCACCTCGCCCTATAGCTCCTAATTCTGGCACTCCTGCGATTTCGGTAGCAAACCTTACGCATCTGGTACAATGAATACATCTCGTCATTTGTGTTTTGATAAGTGGCCCCATATATTTGTCAGGAACATGCCTTTTATTTTCTTTGAATCTTGATTTATCAACCCCATAATACATTGATTGATCTTGAAGATCACATTCGCCTCCTTGATCACAAACAGGACAGTCCAAGGGATGATTTACTAATAAAAATTCCATAACCCCTTTTCTTGCTTTTTCAACAAATGGAGTGTTGGTTTTAATATTCATACCGTCAGCGGCTGGCATAGCGCATGATGCTATTGGTTTAGGTGATTTTTCCATCTCTACTAGACACATTCTACAATTTCCAGCGATCGACAATCTTTCGTGATAGCAAAACCTCGGTATCTCAAATCCTGCAGCTTCACAAGCTTGAAGAACAGTTAAACCTTCCTCAACTTCGATTTCTTTACCGTTTATTTTTAGTTTAAGCATTTTCTTTATCCAATAAATGTTGATCAACTAAGTATGGAATATTTTTATTTGTATTTACCAGAGGATTAAAATTATTTCTTTTTATTATCTCTTTTTTAAAATGTCTTAATAAACCTTGTACTGGCCATGATGAACCCTCTCCAAATGCACATATTGTATGTCCTTCTATCTGTTTTGTTACTTCTTCCAACATCTCAATTTCTTCTCTTGATGCCTCATTATTTTTCATTCTTTCTAACATTCTCCACATCCAACCAGAACCTTCTCTACATGGAGTGCATTGACCACAACTTTCATGTTTATAAAATCGAGCAATTCTCGCCATACAAGCTATAATATCTTGATCTTTATTAATTACAATTATACCAGCAGTACCAAGTCCACTTTTCTCTTTTACCAATGAGTCAAAATCCATTTTTATTATATCACAGGTTTCTTTAGGAAGCATTGGCATTGACGAACCTCCAGGAATTACTGCCTTTAGATTTTCCCAGCCACCAATAACTCCTCCTGCATGTTTCTCTATTAATTCTTTTAATGTAACACCCATTTCTTCCTCAACGTTACATGGTCTATTTACGTTACCAGAAATACAAAAAATTTTAGTTCCAGTATTTTTAGGTCTTCCTAAACTTGAAAACCACTTTGCGCCTCTTCTTAAAATTGTAGGAACGACTGCAATTGTTTCTACATTATTTACGATTGTAGGACATCCATACAAACCAATTAATGCTGGAAATGGTGGTTTTAATCTTGGCTGCCCTTTTTTACCCTCAATACTTTCTAATAAAGCAGTTTCCTCACCACAAATATATGCACCTGCGCCATAATGAATATAAACATCTAAGTCCCAACCAGTACCGCATGCGTTTTTTCCAATTAATTTTTTTTCGTAAGCTTCATCAATAGACTTTTGTAAATTTTCACCCTCATTAAAATATTCTCCTCTGATGTAGATATAACATTTTTGTGCGCCTATAGCGTAAGACGCAATTAGACAGCCCTCAATTAATTTTTGTGGTTCAAACCTTAAAATATCTCTATCTTTGCAGGTGCCAGGTTCTGATTCATCTGCATTTATCACTAAATAATGAGGCTTAGAAATTTCTTTTGGAGCAAAAGACCATTTTAGTCCAGTTGGAAAACCTGCTCCTCCTCTACCTCTTAACTCAGAGGATTTTATTTCATCTATTATCCAGTTTTTGCCCCTTAAACATATTTCTTTTGTATCAATCCAATCTCCTCTAGATTTCGAGGACTCAACATCAACACCTTTATCTCCGTATAAGTTCTGAAAAATTCTATCTTTATCTTCAAGCATTTTTTAAATTAATTAAAGTTGTTCTATTTGTTTCAGGAGCAGAGTTTAGTCTACCCTTATATGACCCAGCTTTTGGTTGTTTACCCTTAATTGTTTCATCAATAATTTTCAAAAGTTTTTCTTTGTCCAAATCCTCATAATAATTTTCATTAATTTGTATCATGGGTGCATTTACGCATGCTCCTAAACATTCAACCTCTACCCAAGAACAATTTCCATCTTCGGAGATTTCATTTTCATTTTTTGAAATCTTTTGTTTACATGCCTCAACTAATTTATTTGCACCTCTTAACATACATGGTGTAGTGGTGCATACTTGATAGAAGTATTTTCCTACAGGAGACAGATTATACATAGAATAAAATGTTGCTACCTCATAAACTTTTATATAAGGCATGTTAAGTAATTTTGCTACATACTTCATCGCTGCAAGTGGTATCCAGTTTTCATTCTGATTTTGCACAAGATATAAAAGTGACATTACTGCACTTTGTTGTTTTCCATCAGGATATTTTGATATTATTTCTTTTGATATTTTAAAATTATTTTCATTAAATTCAAAATGTTCTGGCTGGTGCTTTGATATTTTTTTAATACTCATCTGTCGATCTCTCCAAAAACTATATCTAGAGATCCTAACACTGCAGGAACATCAGCCAACATATGACCTTTAATTAAATAATCCATTGCTTGAAGATGCGAAAAACCTGGAGCCCTAATTTTACATTTATAAGGTTTGTTCGACCCATCTGAAATAAGATAAACACCAAACTCACCTTTTGGTGCTTCAACAGCGGTATAAATTTCATCTTTGGCAACTCTATATCCCTCGGTAAATAATTTAAAATGGTGAATCAGAGCTTCCATTGATTCTTTTAAAATTTTTTTTGGAGGTGGAGAAATTTTTCCATCTAAAGTTTTTACAGGTCCTTTTGGCATATTTTTTAAACACTGATCAATTATTTTCACACTTTCTCTCATTTCTTCAACTCTACACAAATATCTGTCATAACAATCTCCGTTTGTTCCTACTGGTATATTAAATTCCATTTGTTCATAACATTCATATGGTTGGGATTTTCTTAAATCCCATGCTACATTTGATCCCCTGAGCATTACGCCTGAAAAAGAATAATCGAGAGCATCCTGTTTACTCACAATTCCTATATCTACATTACGTTGCTTAAAAATTCTATTGTCAGTCAGTAAAGCTTCTAGGTCATCGATAATTTTTGGGAATTTTTTTATAAATTCTCCGATATCAACATCAAGTCCTCTAGGTAAATCCTTATGTACACCGCCAGCTCTGAAATAATTTGCATGCAATCTAGACCCCGAAACTCTTTCATAAAAAGTCATCAGTGTTTCTCTTTCTTCAAAACCCCATAGAGAAGGTGTTAAAGCTCCTACATCTAATGCCTGTGTAGTAATATTAAGTATGTGACTTAATATTCTACCAATTTCACAGAATAAAACTCTTATATATTGTGCTCTGATGGGTACCTCAATTTTTAATATTTTTTCTATTGCCAAAGCAAATGCATGCTCTTGGTTCATTGGAGCAACATAGTCGAGTCTATCAAAATATGGAACAGCTTGTGAATATGTTTTATGCTCAATCAGTTTTTCAGTCCCTCTGTGTAACAATCCTATATGCGGATCAGCTTTTTCGACAACCTCACCGTCAAGCTCCAATATTAACCTTAGCACACCGTGAGCAGCAGGGTGTTGGGGTCCAAAATTTAAGTTTAATGTTTTTGATTGCTTTGCCATTATTATTTTTCTTCTGATATTTTTTTAATATATTTAGTTCCCTCCCAAGGACTATCATAGTCATAATTTCTATAATCCTGCTCTAATTTTACGGGTTCATAAATTACTTTTTTTTCATCTTCGCTATACCTAACTTCATTATGCCCTGATAAAGGAAAGTCTTTTCTTAGTGGATATCCTTTAAAACCATAGTCTGTAAGTATTCTTCTAAGATCTGGATGATCTTTGAAAACTATACCATACATATCAAATACCTCCCTTTCCATCCAATTAGCTGCAGGATAAATTTTTGTTACCGTGGGTACAACTTCTTCTTCATTGATATAACAATCAAGAATTAGCCTCGAATTGTATTCATGGCTTAAAAAAAGATATACAAGTTTAAATCTTTTATCACTTTGTGGAAAATCTACTGCTGTAATATCTATTAATTGTCTAAACTTTGTTGTTTCATTGTTTTTTAAAAATAGAATTACATCTATCAAATCCTTACTGTCTGTATTAATAAAAATTTGATTATGGGTGATTTTTGAAGAATTAATTTTAGTGTTTAATTCTGAATTAATTTTTTTTTCTAAATCTTGCAGTGAAAACATTAAATTATCTCTCTAATGACCCATTTTTTCGAATTTTTTTTTGTAATTGTAAAATTCCATACAAAAGAGCTTCTGCAGAAGGAGGGCAACCAGGTACATAAATATCAACTGGCACAACTTTATCACAACCTCGCACTACCGAATAAGAATAATGATAATAACCACCTCCATTAGCACAGCTACCCATTGATATTACATATCTTGGTTCAGGCATTTGATCATAAACTTTTCTTAACGCAGGAGCCATTTTGTTTGTCAGTGTTCCAGCAACAATCATTACATCTGACTGTCTAGGAGAACCCCTTGGTGCTGCACCAAATCTCTCTAGATCATATCTAGGCATAGAAGTTTGCATCATTTCTACGGCACAACAAGCTAAACCAAAGGTCATCCAATGCAAAGATCCTGTTCTTGCCCAATTAACCAAATTATCAAAAGAGGTAGTTATAAAACCCTTGTCAGCAAAATCTTTTGCCAATTGCTTAAATTCTTCTGGTATTTGTTTTTCTTTATCTAAAATATTCATTTAAGTTCATTCCCAATCTAGGGCACCTTTTTTCCATTCATAAATAAATCCAACTGTTAATATAAATAAAAAAATTAGCATTGATATATAGCCATATATTCCAATCGAACCTAATGATATTGCCCAAGGGAATAAAAAAGCTATTTCTAAATCAAATATTATGAAAAGAATTGCAACCAAATAAAATCTTACATCAAATTCCATTCTTGAGTCATTGAATGGTTCAAAACCACACTCATAAGCAGACAGCTTTTCAGGATCGGGATTTTTTGGTGAAAAAATATAATTTAATATTATAAAACCAAAACTTAATCCTAATGCTATAAATAAAAACAGCATTATCGGTAGATAATCTTTTAAAAATTCTGAACTCATATATTTATTATATATAGTTTTTTTTGGTCTAATTGTAAGAGATGTTTAGGTCACATTTACGGTCAATATCCAGCTTAATTGATAATAATTATCAACTAAATGGCGGGAGTGACGGGACTCGAACCCGCAGCCTTCCGCGTGACAGGCGGATGCTCTAACCAATTGAGCTACACCCC
>MDTD01158957.1_pt1 | contig 16970 bp, 17 predicted proteins | sample 811221 | NCBI WGS metagenome assembly MDTD01 (sample SAMN05326646, study PRJNA326480) | marine metagenome | isolation source: seawater | place: Pacific Ocean: South West | collected 2011 | reverse complement strand
CAACGATAGCAATGTCACAATTTTTTGAAGCATTTAATATCTTACGTTTAATCTCATCAGTAATATGAGGAATTATTTGTACTGTTTTTCCTAGATATTCTCCTTTTCTTTCTTTTCTTAATACAGAGTAATAAACTTTTCCAGCTGTAAAATTATTTTTCTTAGTGCATACGTTATCAATGAATCTCTCATAATGGCCTAAATCTAAATCTGTCTCTGTTCCATCTTCAAGAACAAATACTTCGCCATGCTGAAATGGGCTCATGGTACCTGGATCAACATTAAAATATGGATCAAGTTTTATTACCGAGACCTTATAACCTTTTGATTCTAGAATTGATCCTATAGATGCTGAAGCGATTCCTTTCCCTAGAGATGAAACAACACCACCCGTAACGAAAATAAACCTCGTATCTTTCAGCAAAATAAAATCCTTACGCTATTCTAAATAATTTTTATTAACTCTACCCGAGATATTCGTTAATAATTGATAAGAAATTGAATCGATTTCTTGTGAAAAGCTAGTTAAATTTGTATCAAACCCCCACAATTCAACCCAATCACCTATTTTAATACTAGAATCTTGTTCAAGATTGATTGTTATTAAATCCATATTTATCTTTCCAGCTGTTTTAAATTTTTTCCCATTTATGCTGACTTCCCTTGATTGAGAAGAATAAGGATATCCATCTGCATAACCTATTGGTATGCCGGCAATAATGCAATCTGAATCTGCTACCCATGACCCATCATAGCCAACACTATCTCCAGCTTTAATATTTTTTAACATTGTTATTTTTGATCTTAAGCATGTAACAGGTTTGATTCCATGTTCTAAATATTTGCCCCCATAAATAGCAATGCCTGGCCTAACAATATCAAAATGAGATTCTTTGAAATTAAATATTGCTCCAGAATTAGCAAGACTTTTTTTATTATTAAGATCTTTGGTTAGGTTGCCAAAAAGCTCTATCTGTTCTGTATTTTTTGTATCTGATTTCTCACTTGATGATGCTAAATGAGACATGAGTACCAAATCTTTGAGTTTCTTATCTGATAGTTTTTGATATTTGTCGAAAAATTCTTCTGGATGAAAACCTAATCTATTCATTCCAGTATTTATTTTTAGCCAAGCTCTATTTTTAGAAAAATCAATATCAGGAATATTCTCTAATTGCCAATCTGAATGAATTACAAAGTCTAAGTCTAAATTCTTAATTTCTTCATAATCTACAATTTCATGAACTCCTTGTAGAATCAAGATAGGTTTTTTTGTTTTTTTTCTTAACTCTTTTGCTTCGCCCACTGTAATAACACCAAATGATTCAACTTGATCCTCGATCGTTTCACATACTTCGTTAATATCAAGGCCGTATGAATTAGCTTTTATAACGGCTTGAATTTCTGCAGAGGTTATTGATTTTATTACTTTAAGATTGTTTTCGAGATTTGAAAGATTAATCTGCAGTTCTGTTTTCCGCATAACTATTCATAATTTCTGGAGCTAAATCTCCAAACCTTGTTAGCTCATCTCTGAACGAAAGAAGTATATCTTTTGTCGGACCATTTCTATGTTTTACAAGCCTTAACTCAACAACATTTTTCCAATCTTCATCTTTTGAATATAGATAATCTCTGTAAAGCATGAATATCAGATCTGCATCTTGTTCAATTGCTCCGGAATCTCTTAAATCTGCCATTTGTGGCCTTTTATTCGGTCTTTGCTCTACTGCTCTATTAAGCTGAGAAAGAACAATGACAGGAGCATTAACTTCTTTTGCAAGATATTTTAGTGAACGAGAGATATCTGATAATTCATTAACTCTGTTTTCAGTTCTACCAGGCATCTGCATTAACTGAATATAATCAATTACAACTAATTTTACTCCTCCTGCCTTTCTGTATTGTTTTGCTAATCTTCTTGCTTTAGCTCTAATTTCCATGGGAGTAACATTCGGTTTGTCATCTATATGAATATTCATACTTTGAAGTTTTTTTGCTTGTTGAATGGTTTTTTCCCATTGTCTGTCTGTGAGGTTTGCTGATTTAAAACTTTGCTGAGAGATACCTGCCATCGATGCTAGCATTCTAGAAGTAAGTGATTCTGATGACATTTCTAAACTAAAAACTAGAACACAACCTTCGTCCTCTCTTGCTACATTCTCCGCAATATTCATAGCAAGCGATGTCTTACCCATGCTAGGCCTTCCAGCAATAACGATTAGATCTTCCCTCTGCAATCCCTGAGTTACTCCATCTACAGCCTTAAAGCCTGATGAGATACCGATAAGTTCTCCTTGTTTTTTTGATAATTCTTCAAGCTTATCTAAGGTAGGACCAACATACTCTTCAATTTTCTTTAATGAATCATTTTTTGTTCTATTTTCAGATAATTCAAATATCTTAGCTTCGGCTTCATTTAGAATTTCGTCACTAGATTTACCTTTGGGATCATCTGAGGTCTTTATTATTTCTTGCAATACTTTTTTTAGATTTCTATCAATTGACTGATCTTTTACCAGATTGGCATAACTATCTGCCGCTAATGCGGAAACGGGAACTTTTTGAAGTTCTTTTAAATAATCAACACCGCCCACTCGCTGAAGTGAATTTTTACGATCTAAATGTTTTGATACGGTAATATGATCAATGCCCTTTCCTTCATCAGCTAATTGTTTTATGCATTCATAAATATCTCTATGCGCCTCTGATTCAAAGTCACCTGGATTGATAAGAGCATCTACTTCAGGATATTTTTCCTTTGATAGTAATAATGATCCTAATACTGCTTGTTCAGCTTCTATGTTGCTTGGCATTATTTTGCTTTTACTTCTATAGATATAGATTTAACTATTTCCGGATGAAGTTCAACATTTACTTCAAATTCTCCAACCTCTTTTAAAGGTCCATCAGATAGAATTATTGATGAGCGTTTAACAAAATCATGCCCTTCGTTATGAATAGATTCAAGTATTTCAGAAACTCCAACAGACCCAAACAGTGCTCCACTTTCTTGTGCGTTAGCAGAGATTACTAATTTTGTTCCTTCAAGCATGAGTGCATTTGCTTCTGCCAGTGATAGTTCATCCTGTGCTTTCTTTAGATATTCTTCTTTTTTTTCTTCAAAGTCTTTGATGTATTTCTCTGTGGCAGGCAAAGCCTTGTGATAAGGAAGTAAAAAATTTCTAGCAAAACCCGACTTTACATCAACAATATCTCCAATATTGCCTAGATTTTTAATTTTTGTAACTAATACAACTTTCATTGATTTTCGTCTATTTTGTGTTTGTCAGTGTAGGGAAGAAAACCAAGAATTCTTGCTTTTTTTACAGCCTTGGTAAGTTTTCTTTGGTCTTTTGCGTTAAGTCTTGTATATCTTGAAGAAAGGATTTTCCCATTATCAGAGATGAAATGCTTTAAAGTTTCTGGATTTCTATAATCTATATTTATTTTTTTTTCTTCTGCCATTTAAATTCCCAATTTAACAGTTAAGTGTCTAAAAACGTTTTGATCGTATTTAAACTTTTCTTCTAGAATATTTAAAGTTTCTGGTTCAATTTTCACATCAAGGTGTATATAGTTTGCATAATTCATGTTGTTAATTGGATAAGCTAACTGCCTTTTTCCAAGTAATTTAGTGTCAACCAAATTTCCTTTATTTTTAACAATAATCTTTTTTAGGTCATTAAGAAATTCATCTACCTCATCCGTAGCATTAGGATTTAAAAGAAGCATTAACTCATAATTTTGCATTACTTAAGTACCAAATTCTGATCTGAACCATTCAAGCATCCGGCCTATAATACCCCTGCTTTGATTAAAGGTAAACTGTTTATTTCGTTCTAGCACACAAAATTTTACCATTCCAAGAATTGTACTAAATTGTGGTTGAATAAGTTGCTCTGATTTTTCAGGTATTTCTATTTCGGGTAAGCCTAATTCAAAATTATTCTTTGTTACATCTTCTCCAAGTTTTTGTATTCCTTCAAGATTTGCTGTTCCTCCTGTTAAAACAAAACCAGTGGGCATATAATTCAACATTCCATTATCCTCAACACATGTAGAACAATGTCTTAAAATTCTGGTTAAAGACTGCTTCATTACTTCTGCAAGAGCCAATCTCGAAATATTTATTTCTTTTTTTCCATTTAACCCGGTTATTTTCAATATATCTTCAGAATCATTATCTAAAAGAGCACAGCCATATTTCTTCTTGATTTGTTCAGCTTGAATAGATGTAATTTTAAGAGAAGTAGCAATCGTTTCAGTTATATAGTCTCCAGCATATGGAAAAACCTTAGAAAAATGAATTGAGCCGTGCTTATAAATAGTTAGATCAGTAGTTCCAGCACCAATGTCTATCATACACACTCCAAGATCTTTTTGATCCTTGGATAAAACACTCTCAGCTGCACCAAGTTGATTAAAGTAAAATTTTTTAATTCTTAAATCATTTAATTCTTCAATGCACTTTGAAATATTATCTTTTGCACTTTGAGAGCAGTAAATTAAATGAGTTCGAGCTTCCATTCTCACGCCATTCATCCCTATTGGTTCTGCAATACCGGTCTGTCCATCAATTGTATATTCATTAGGAGAGACATAAAGTAAAGCTTTATCGGAAGGTACTTTTAATGTTGATGACATATTTAATGCAGATTGCACATCTCTTGCGGTAACCTCCTTTTGTCTAATAATAACTGATCCAGACGAATTAATACTTGATATTTGTTCTCCAGAGAAACTTACAATTACATCCTTAATTTTTTCTCCTGATTTGCTTTCTAGTTCATTTATGGACTTGGCGATGTCTTCAGAAATTAGGCTTATATTTACAATTGATCCTGTTTTAATGCCAGAAGTTTCAATTGATGAAAATGCTACTACTTCAGGCTTTGTGTCTTCATCCTTAACAAGAATAGAGCTAATTTTTGATGTGCCTAAGTCTAAAATACAAATCATCTTTCTTTAATTGAGCTTTCAATTATTATTGTTATTAATTCTTGGTAGTTTATCCCTGATTTTTTTGCAGCTAAAGGAAATAAGCTCTTTTCTGTAAAGCCAGGTACCGTATTGATCTCTAAAATGCCAAGATTATTTCCATCAGAAACAAAATCAACTCTTCCCCATACCCTGCAACCATGAGAAGAAAATGCTTTAATTGCAATATCCTTCAATTCTTCTTTTAAATCTCGATTATCTATATCAATTTTTTTTGTTTCTCCAGACTCATACTTAGCTTCATAATCATAAAAACCTCTATCTGGATCCGGCAATATTTTTAAAGGTTCTAACGCTCTTCCATTAAGTATGCTGACAGTATATTCAGAATGATTATATGCTCTCTCTATCAATACTTCTTCTGAAAAATTGCTGGCAATATTTACTGCATCCTGAAGACTTTCTTTATTTTTAATCTTAGAGATACCGAGACTTGACCCATTACAATTAGGCTTAACAAAAAAGCCATCTTTATAGTTCAAAAAACTATTATCAGCATTAATTTTTTTATCTTTACTAGCAACAATAAATTCTGGAGTTGGCAGCTGATTATCTAGAAGAATTTTTTTTGAACGAATCTTATTCCAGCAATTTTCACATGATTTTTGATCTGATCCTGTAAAGGTTATCTCTTTTTCTTTTAGAATTTTTTGTATTTTGCCATCCTCTCCTCCAGCACCATGAATTGCTATAAAAATAATAGAGTCTTTATCTATCTCATTAATTTTAAAATCATTTAAATCTACTAGAACAGCTGAAAATTTTTCTTTATCTATATGCTGATATATTGAATTTGCAGTAATTTCAGATATCTCATATTCATCTGAATTTCCCCCATAAAGAATGATGACTTCTTTCATTTATACATTGCCAAAAGAGAATTTGAAATATCAACTATATTACCGGCACCTTGTGTAATAAGAATCTCATTATTCTTTACTTCACTTTCAAGAATCTTAGAGATTTCTTTTAGATTCTTAGCAAAAAAAGCTTTATTACCTTTCTTAATTAAAGAATTAACAAAGTCATATGAACTTATTCCCTCAGTGTTTTGTTCTCCTGCAGAATAGATATCCAAAATAATTACCCTATCTAATGAGTTAAGACAATCCACAAAATCATTAAAAAGTATTGAAGATCGTGAATATCTGTGGGGCTGAAAAATCATATTAATTTTTTTGTTTTTGTAAGACGATTTAATAGCTTCTACTGTAGCGCTAATTTCTGTTGGATGATGACCATAATCATCAAGCAACTTTATTTTTTTATCATTAATTTTTAAGTCTCCTTTAAATTCAAGCCTTCTTGACACTCCTCCAAATGATTTAAGAGAATCTCTTATTGTTTTTGTTGCTATACCTGCTTCCTTTGCAACTATATAGGCAGCTGTAGCATTTAATGCATTATGGCGTCCTGCGATCTTTAATTGCAATCTAACTTCCTTGCCAACTGAATTTCTTACCAGGGTAAATTCCTGAAAACTGCTAGTTTGTTTCAAATCTTTTAAATAATAATCTGCTGATTTATTAAATCCATAGGATATTTTTGGCCTAGAAAGATCATTAAAAAGTTTCTCTCCCTTTTTTTCGTCTATACAAATTATGGCTGTGCCATAAAAAGGCAAATTTTCAAGAAACTGATGAAAAGTTTCATTAAGTTTCTCTATATTGTTTTCATAAAAATCTAAGTGGTCATTATCAACATTTGTTATAACGCTTATTTCTGGACTTAGATGCAGAAAAGATGCATCGCTCTCATCTGCTTCAACAATAAGATATTCACTAGAGCCAAGAATACTCTTATCTTCTTGGCCTAATATTCTTCCACCGATTATATAAGTAGGATCAAGATTAGCTTTTATGAAGATGTTGGCGATAAGACTGGTAGTGGTTGTTTTCCCATGCGATCCAGCTACAGCTATACTTTGAAAACCACGCATTAGACTTGATAACATCTCTGCTCTAGCAATAATAGTTTTATTCAAGGATCTTGCACTGCGCATTTCTGGGTTAGATTCAGTAACTGCAGTGGAATAAACCACAACATCGGAGTCTCTAACATTTTTTTCATTATGGCCAATAAAAATTTTTGCTCCTAGATACTTAAGTCTCTCAGTGTTTTTATTCTCAACTAAATCACTGCCAGAAACAGAGAATCCCTGATTTAAAAGCATTTCTGCTATTCCAACCATTCCAACTCCACCTATTCCAATAAAATGAATATTTTTAATTTTGCTTAATTTCATCTGCTATTTTCTTTGCTGCGTCAAAGTGTATACCTTTCTTAATTTTCTTACTTAATTCTCTTAGATCTAATGTATTAAATCTATTTAGTTCTGCTAAAAATTCTTCTTTATTAAAATCTCTTTCGTTAAAAACTAAAGCTCCGCCTCCTTTTGCTGCAAAAGTAGCATTATATTTCTGATGATCATCAATAGAATTTGGCAAAGGAAAAAATAATGCTGGCATTCCATAAGATTGCAATTCTGCTACTGTTGAAGCCCCAGATCTACAGATTACAAATTTTGTTTTAGCAAAAACTTCTGAAATATTGTCTATAAAATCAACGAATTCTATCCTGTTAGATGTGAAATTAATTTGATGGTTGCCTTTCTGAAAAATAATTTTTTCTGAAATATCTGAATCTTCTAATATTTGAGGTAAATTTTCATTGAAAAACTTTGAGCCCTGACTGCCACCAATTATTAAAATATTTTCTTTGTCCCAGTTATCAGAATAACTCGATTCCCTTATATCTTTTCTTATTGGATTGCCAAAATTAAGTTCATTGCTTAAGCCTAACTCGAAACTAGTAAATATTTTTTTGACGAAATTTTTTGCGAAGCTATTCGATGTACCAAGAATAGAGTTCTGTTCATGAAGATATATACTTTTGAAAAAAATTTTTCCTATCACTAAACCAAGGGATGAAATATATCCGCCCATAAGAAGGACTTTTTTTGGATTAAAGCTAATGAAAATAAAAGCGACTCTAAATAAATTGAAAATAAAGTTTACTGGCCATATTATTTTCTCAAATATACTCTTTCCCCTAAAACCGCTTATATTGATATGAATAACTTTATAGCCTGTTTTTTGATAAATTTGTTTTTCTAGCTCTCTATTTGAAGCAAAGAAAATTACATCATCTTTCTTAAACTGCTCTGCTATTGATAGTGCTGGAAATATATGGCCTCCGGTGCCAGCAGCAAAAATTGCAATCTTCATTTAATGTTGTTCCTAAATTCCCAGCTAGCTCTTAATGTAATTGCTAGAGCTATAAAATTCATAATAACACTGCTACGCCCATAACTTATAAAAGGCAGTGCAAGTCCTTTTGTTGGTATTAAGCCTAAATTAACAAAAATGTTAAAAGAAGTTTGCAAAAAAAATAGTAATGCAAAAAAAGATATTATGAGGCTATTAAAAAAGAAGTTTTTCTTCATGGATCTGTCAGCAAGTCTAAATAACCTCAAAAGAATCATAAGATAACAAGCAAATAATATCGACATGCCAATTACTCCAGTCTCTTCGACAAAAATTGAAAATATAAAGTCAGTATGTGATTCAGGCAGGAAATAATATTTTTGCGTACTCTCTCCTATACCCAAACCAGAGAAACCACCTTGAACTGAAGCAACTAGAGCATTTATTAATTGATAATCAGATCCTCCTACGTCATCCCAAGGATTTGAGAAACTCAAGACTCTGCTCCATCTCTCTTCATTGAAATAAGCAATAATGATAACAGTAGATAGAAAGACTAGAAATAATAAAAGAAGTTGATTAAATTTTGCTCCTCCTATGAATAAAATTAATATTCCAATTGTAAATATAACTACAGTGGCACCAAGATCCATTTCAAGGAGAAGTAATATACTTATAATTGATGTCAAAATTAGTGGCTTAATAAATCCCCACCAGGAATTTTCTAATTGCTCTTTTCTTCTTAAACAGTAACCACAGAGATAGATGGGAACAAATACTTTTGCAATTTCTGAAGGCTGTATATTGAAACCTACATTGATCCATCTCAAGCTACCGTTTTTTTCAACACCAATTCCAGGAACGAGCACTAAAGTAAGCAAAAAAGCTGAGAATAATATAAGCAAAAGTCCATTCTCTTTATAAAAGGATATGGGTATAAATAAAAATATAGATCCTCCCAACAAACCAATAGATAAAGCTATTAATTGTCTTTGCAAATAAAAATACTGATTGCCAAAATCAGTACTAGCTACAACACTCGAAGATGAATATATAAAAACAATACTTATAGCAGTTAATATCGCAAATGGTATTAATAAAGATTGATCTAAAAGACTCTCTTTTTTATTCACCAAAATATTCTAATACTTTATTTTTAAAGTGTTGGCCTCTCTCAATAAAATTTTTAAAATCCTTTCCGCTAGGATTACCGGGTGAAAATAAAATTCTTGAGGAGTCATTTAAATTTTTTAAGTCTCCTAAAACTTCATCAAGAGTGGAAAAATCTTTAATATTATGATGATTAACTATTTTTTTAAGATTTTTCCTATGCTTTCCAAAAATATAAACTCTACTTGGTCCTTTAATATTTATTTCACTTAAACATTCTTTATCAGGATCTCCACACATGATTAATACTCCTGAAAATTTCAACTTAGATAATGCGTGTTTTAGTGAAGATGAATTTGTTGACTTAGAATCATCTATGAATCTTCCTGAAAATTCTTCAAGTCTATGAGGAAGGAGAGAGAATCGTAGATTCTCATAGCTTGAATTAGGTTCAAGATCTTGTGCAATTCTCGTAGCGATGTTTTCATAATCATAACCCTCACAGAAGATAGTTTTTATCTGATCTCTGCATATTTTAAGTTTTGCTTCCTTATATTTCTGGAAGGTTCCGTGAAACTTAATATGATCAGGCTTTATATTGGTAATAACAGATAAGTCAAATAAGTTATTTTCCATCTTATCTAACTGATAGCTTGAAACCTCAATAATACTATATTTATTTTGGTGATTAAGATTCTCTAATACTGGGTTGCCAATATTTCCTAGAGCTATTGCTGAACTTGAATGATTTAATGCTTGTTGCAAGAGATGCACCAAGGTGCTTTTTCCGTTTGTACCAGTAATTCCTATCTTGAAAGAATTATGCTCTAAGAAAAAAATATCAAGATCACTCTTAAGATTTAAATTAGAGATCTCTTCTTCAGTTAAATAATTTTCAAGTTTTACTCCTGGTGAAATATAAATATCCTGATAATCTTTTAAATTGCTAAAAGAGGGGATTATGTCTTTCTCTTGATGAGCTTCTACCAATTTACTCTTGTCATCGTCATAAATATCAAAACATAAGTTCTTATTTTTTAAGTAATTTTCAAAAGATTTTCCTGTCTGGCCATAACCAAAGATTAATGATTTCATTATCTTATCTTCAGTAAAGATAGGCCAATTAGAACAAAAATAAAGGTTAAGATCCAAAACCTAACAATTATTTTAGGCTCTTTCCAGCCTATAAGTTCAAAATGATGATGAATTGGTGCCATTCTAAATATTCTTTTTTTTCTTAGTTTAAATGATGCAACTTGCAGGATAACGCTCATTGCTTCCATGATGAATACCATTGCCATTACAGCGAATACAATCTCATGCCTCACAATGATTGCTATGAGTGCTATAAAAGCTCCCATTGAAAGAGAGCCAACATCGCCCATAAAAATTTGAGCTGGATATGTATTAAACCATAAAAATCCTATTCCAGCCCCGATCATCGCACCACATAATACTAATAACTCACCAGTGCCAACTATATGAGGAATATATAGATAATCAGCAGCTATTACATTTCCAGAAGCCCACGCAATTCCTCCAAGTGCTGCGGTAATTATTATTACCGGTAGAATAGCTAAGCCATCCAATCCATCAGTAAGATTTACTGCATTTGAACTGCCAACAATTATGAAAATTGAAATAAATATAAACCAAGGCCCAAAGTCTAAAACAACATCTTTAAAGAAGGGTACTATGTAAGATGTATGCATTTTAGTTTCAGCTGAGCTGTAAAGTATTACTGCTAAAATGCATGCACAAATAAACTGCCAAAAGATTTTGGATTTTCCTGATATGCCTTCCTGATCTTTTCGTTTTACTTTATGTAAATCATCTGCAAAACCTATTAAAGCAAACATAAATAAACAAAAAAGTGATGTTAAAAGATATTTATTTGTTAAATCTCCCCAAACAAGTCCAGACAAGACTACACTTCCTATTATTAATATGCCTCCCATGGTAGGTGTCCCATCTTTAAGTTTATGGCTGTCTGGTCCTCGGTCACCTATAGATTGATTAAACTGAAGTGCTCTTGCTCGTCTTATAAAAAAATCTCCAAGAAAAAGAACCATCATTAATCCAGTTAATGTTGAAAGAATGGTTCTAGTAGTTAAGTAAGAGAATAAATTTAGAAAATTAGATTTCTCAGGTAAAAAATTTAGCAAAAAATCAATCATTGATAATCAAATTTAAATATTGTTCCATTTTACTAGACCTTGAGCCTTTAAAATATAAATTTTTACCCACTTCTAATTTTTTCAATAGAATCTTTTTTGGAAAGTCATCTGAACCATTAAAGTATTTAGCATTGGATTTCTCTAGATGTTTGATGGCTTCTCTAAATAAATTTCCTGTAACGAAAACCTCATACTTTTTTAGGTTCTTGAGCAATTCAATATGAATATTAAGTTCGTCTTTACCAAGTTCGGCCATATCTCCTAAAATTAAGATTGTATTTTCAGGTTCTTCCATAGCTATTGTTTCATAAATAGTTTTAGGGTGTGAATTATAAGTTTGATCTATTATCTGACCATTAAGTTTGTTTATCCTATTACCTCTGCCTTTTGTAGGAATATATGAATTATGCTTAAAGGTATCAGCAATACCTAAAAGCTTTAAAGTGGTATCAACTAGTTTTTTATTATGTAATTGAAAGTTAGATTCTAATATTTTTCTTCCATCAATGAAATTTTTTTTGTTTGTTAAGCAGTTCCTAAGCTTAATTTTTGTTTTTACAATATTCTCTAAATTTCCAAATGATTCTAGATGATTACCTGCAATATTAGTCAATATGAAAATATCACAGAATAAATTTCGAGATATTAGATCAAAGTCATTCTTTTGTCTTGCACCACATTCCACGACTAAGTATTTTGTATCTGTTGGCATACTTAAAATTGTAAATGGTATGCCAAATTCATTGTTTTCATTTTCTTTGCTGCAGTGACATTTATCTCCGAGATGATGCTTTAGCATATCCTTGATGGTAGTTTTACCAAAACTTCCTGTAATAAAAACAATTTTTGGTCTTATATTTTCTAAATTTTTCTTAGCTAACTTCAATAAACATTTATAAACATTTTTTACCTTTAAATTTAAGCCATTTAAATTCTTTTGTGTAATTACAGCAGCGCCATTATTCAATGCTTCATCAGTAAAATCTTCACCATTGAATTTTTGGCCCTTCAAAGGTATGAATAAATCATTATTTTTGGCAAACCTTGAATCAAATTTGATAGATGTAATCTTGCAGTCTATTTCTGGATTAGCTACTCCTAATACACTTGCGTAATCACTTAACTTGGTTAATCCATCTACTTTATACATTTCAAAACCTCCTCAGAATCTGAAAATGGTTTCTTTTCATTTCCTAATATTTGATATTCTTCATGGCCTTTCCCTGTTATCAAAAGAATTTCATCTTTATGTAATTCACTTATTGCCATTTTAATTGCTTCTGATCTGTCAGATTTAATAACCATTTTACTTTTATCTTTTATCCCTGCTGCGATCATCTCAATAATTTCGTTAGGTTTTTCAAATCTTGGATTATCAGAGGTAATGTAAATCTTTTTTGCATATTTTTGAGCAATATTTCCCATTAACTCTCTTTTACCTTTATCTCTATCACCTCCGGCACCAAAAATTAATTTTAGACCTTTATGATTTTTTTTCATAAGTTCAGAGCAAACTGCTTCAAGAGCATCTGGTGTATGAGCGAAATCAATGAAAATATTCTCCCTGCCAACTGTTTGAAGCCTTCCAACGGGTAATGTTATTTCTTCAACAGCAGAAAAAAATCCTGAGCAATCTGAAGTCATTGAATAGTAGTAAGGTAATGATAGAAGCAAATTATAGATATTATATCCTGCATGAAGCTTAGGGCTTGAACTAAATTCACCCCATGGAGTACTAGCGCAAAAAGTTATTCTACCATCTTGATAAAATTGTTTTATTTTGAAATAGATATCTGCTTTCTTATTTTTACAGGAAACAGAATATATTTTTTCCCCTTTAAATAAATTTACTATATTTGAAAAATGCTCATCATCCAGGTTATAAGATAGAGTTTTTAAACTGCTCATTTCAGCTAATTTTAATTTTGATTTTAAGTACTCATCAAAATTTTTATGGTAATCAAGATGATCTCTTGAGATATTGGTTAACGCTGCATGCTCTATAATCAAACCTTTAAGCCTATTCTGATGCAAACCTATTGATGAGGCTTCAATGAAGATATTTTTGATATTATTTTCTAGGCATCTACGCATTACTGATCTTATAAATAATGGCTCTTCTGTTGTTAAGTTATTGCTAAAATATTTACTACCATTTAAAAATGTTCCAAGAGTGCCTATTGTTGAATTAGTTATTGAATTAAAAGAAAAGACCTGACTCAACAACTCTATCGTTGTACTTTTACCATTTGTTCCAGTAACAAAAAAATTTTTGAAAGCAGATTGAGTAATATTGTAGATTTCATCGATCCAACTAAGATAATTTTCTTCTAGATTTTCAATTTTTAATATTTTTGGATCATCTTTTTGCTTATGCTTGCTATCTACTAAAACAAGAGAGATTTTATTGAAATCTTGTTGAGTTAGATACTTGATACCATTATTTAATGAAATAAAAATATCATCATTTTTTATATATTTTGAATTAGAAACAAAATTTCTTTTTTCAAAATCCATATTATCCAGAGGATTGATCATAAAAATTTGAGCCTTTTCATGAATTGAGATATTTTTGCAACTACAGGTGCTGCTACATCTCCACCAAAATAATTGTTAGGATCTGGTTCATCAATGGTAACAACCATGATATATTTTGGATCTTCATACGGAAAAATAGCAGCAAAGCTTGATAAATATCTACCATCTTTAGATCGTCCTTCACCTTCAATATATTTTTCAGCTGTTCCTGTTTTACCTGCTATAGATACATCTTCTTCTTTTAATGCTTGTGCGGTACCTTCCACAATTACCCCTCTTAAAGCTTTGAGAATAAAGATTGCGATATCTTCGTCTAATACTTTTTTCCTTATTATTTCTTTTTCAAACCTAATTTTTGGTTCAATCATAAAGCCTTTATTTGCAAAAACACTGTATGCTCTTGCAATCTGCAATGAATTTGCTTGCATGCTATATCCATAACCTAAAGCTGCTTTATCAATTTCATATAATTTTGGAGCATCTAAAATTTTTCCAGGATAATTGGTTGTCCAATCCATATTTAGGTACTCTCCAAAACCGAAATTTTTAAAATTCTCTCTTAGTTGTTGATCTGTAAATTTTGTCGAAATAATTGATATGCCAACTTGTGAAGAATTAAAAATAATTTCTTGGACATTAATTTTTCCATAATTCTTGCCCCCTGCTTCGCACTTCTTGATTCCAGAAAGTGTTATGCAACCTGGATTTGTATCTATCACTGTTTCTTTGCTTATAAGTCCAATCTGTATTGCACCTGCTAATGTAAATGGTTTTATTAAAGATCCTGGATTATAGAAATCGTCTATCAGCCTATTTTTTTTAGTTATTCTTGATGAATCATTAGGATTGAAGGTTGGATAACTTGCCATAGCTAAAATATCACCAGAATTAGCTTCCATTATTAATGCATAACCTCCTTTTGCATCATTTGAAGATATCGCAGTTTTCAATTCATCGAATAATTTATATTGCAGAGTTATATCTAACGTAAGTTTTAGATTCTTGTTGGAAGATGGATCAAAACTGCTTAAGTCGCCAAAAGTTTTTTCTCCTAATCTATTGCGTACGAAAGATTGAGATAATTGACTTTTTGAAATTTGATCTTCAAAGACTCTCTCAACACCCTCTAGACCGCCATCGGTGCCAGAAAATCCAATAACTGTACTTGCAATAGACCCATAAGGATAATATCTTCTTGATCTAGGTTCTTGAATTGGCTTGCAATTACAAGCTTCTCTAGCTTGTTTTAAAAAATTTATAGGGATTTCATTTTCAAACCAAAGTCTTCTATTAGAATTAAGAAAAATAGGAATGGATTCTGCATCTGCAAGGTTAGAAACAATTTCCTTTTGTGTCTGATTATTAAAAAGTAATGTTGGTCTTACTATATCTAAGGCTAATTGATTATTATTTCTATCAACAATCTTACCTCTCGGTAAAAAATTTACTTCAGTGATTGTGCTCTGGTTTGTACTGTAAGAAATAAAACGATCTTTATCTTTACTAAGCTCATAATATCTAAAGATTGGTAATATCATCAGAACTAAAAATATTAAAAAAATAAATCTTAGTCTTGTCATTAATCCTCACTTCTAGGCTCTCTCATTCCTAAATCTATAGCCCTTTCGTATATAAAAGGTGATGATTTTATTAAAGATATTTCGAGGTTAAGTTTTGTTTTTTGATTATCTAAAGATGAAATTTTTTGCTGAATCTTATCTAAATGCTCAAAATTTCTTTTAAATTCAAAGACAAGATTTACTTTTACAAGAGCTAGGCATACTACTAGAACAAATAGAATTGACAAAAAAATATCTATTAATTTCATAATTTCTCAATAACTCTCATTTTTGCACTTCTTGATCTTATATTCATTTTAACTTCCTCCTTGGTTGGATATATAAGCTTATAAGATTTAAATAAATAATTTTTCTGTTTTTCAATTATAGGTATTTGTTTTTCATGCAGATTTATTTTTTCCTTGAATGCATTTTTTACGATTTTATCTTCTAATGAGTGAAAAGAAATTACAACAATTCTTCCTCCCTTACTAATTTTTTTCTTAAGGGCTTTAAGACATTCTGCAAGATTTAATATTTCATCATTAACAGCTATTCTCAAAGCTTGAAAAGATTTTGTAGCTGGATTTTTATTTACTTTATTTTTTTTAGTACTTTTTATCAGGTTTGAGAGATCTAAAGTATCCGTGAAAATTTTCTTTGATCTTCTTGTAACTATTGCTTTAGCAATTCTTCTTGATTCATTCTCTTCACCGAAAGACCACAGAATACGACTTATCTCTTTTTCATTATATTCATTAACTATATCTGCACATGTTATACCAGATTGATTGTTGAATCTCATGTCTAATGGTCCCTTTTTTTGAAAACTAAAACCTCTTTCAGGAGAATCAAGTTGAGGAGTTGATAAACCACAATCAATTATTGCTCCTGAAATAGACTCATCATCAAAATAATTATCTAAATTACGAAAATTATCATGAATAAAATTAAAATTCTTAGAATGAATTTCTTTTGAGGCTGAGAATGCTTCAGGATCAAGATCAAAAGAATGCAATTTTGCAACATTACTTATTCTCTTCAGTATTTCTCTACTATGTCCACCTCTACCAAAAGTACAATCAACATACACACCATTTCTATCTGTCAGAAGATGATGAATCGATTCCTTTAGCAAAACAGGGAAATGTTTAATTCTTTAATCTCCTGAGAGTTTCTTTAATATCAATTTTTCTTAAATTATTTAAATTTACATATTCATCAGAATTTGTATTTATATTTTCATTCAAAGTATTAATAGACGTTGAAGGTATATAAGAGGGCCTGAATTCGTCTAAATTAAATCTTCTAAGGCCAGTAGCTATTATTGTTACCGATATTTCATCGCCATATGATTCATCTATCATTAATCCTGATAT
>MDTD01181130.1_pt1 | contig 16971 bp, 15 predicted proteins | sample 811221 | NCBI WGS metagenome assembly MDTD01 (sample SAMN05326646, study PRJNA326480) | marine metagenome | isolation source: seawater | place: Pacific Ocean: South West | collected 2011 | reverse complement strand
TATAATTATAATATTTTTCTTCAATTTAGAAACTTTCCTAAGTTTAAAAGAAACTAACACTCTTTCACAGACAGGCTTGAGTGGTGGTGATAGATTTGACAGATTTTTAAATCCAATTAAATATTTTAAAGCATATGTACCCACAAATCCAATTGTACAATCTTTACAGTCATATTTTATTTACGATAAAAATTTGTGGTATTATATGCCTACTTTTTTAGGAACATCTATAGTTTTAATTTCAATAATAGGTTTATTGTTAGAAAAAAAAAGAATTGAAATTTTAATTTTTGCTTTTTCAGTTATTTATATACTTTGCCTTCAAGGCCCTAGAGACTTAAATTTTTATTATCCAAGCACATATGCACATTTATTTAATAGCATACTTAATCCTTTTTCTTTTTTATTTCATCATTCACATATGAGCTTAATAAATATTAATTTTTTTTTATTACCACTATTTGCATGTGGCTTAGTTAATCTAAGCAGACTTAAAGATTTAAGTATCAGAAATTTAACTTTAATAATTTTATTAATATTGATGTTTAATTTATTAATTTATAGTCTTATTGAAACCAGTCAAAATTCATTTTATCTCTCATTTATAATATCTGTATTTATCCTTTTAATATTTTTTTTAAGATTTGATAAAACAAAAAGAGTTTTTAAAAACATAGGTTATGTTGTTATTTGTTTTTGTCTAATTGCCGAACTGATAGCACTCAAGTCATATCTAAATGAGATACCATATACTGGAGAAAGAATACAAAAAAGAAATGTTTTAAGTACAAATAATGATACTTTTACTGATCACTTTTTAGATTTACAAAATATTTCTAAAGATATTTTTCCAATCAAATTTATTTTGAACAAACCTGAAGTAAAGTTTAATAAAAAAAGAGAAAAAAAAATACTTGAAGATGTTTATTTTGTTGATCAAACTTATAAAGGGTATTTTTATAAAAACGTATTTTTAGAAAGAGTCCTTAAAGATCCGTACATTTATGAGATAAGACATAAAATTTATTCAGAAATTTATAAGGATAATTATCTTAAAAAAAAGAATGAAATATTACATGTCGAGTTATTCAATAATTCCATAAGTTCTGAACAAATGTCATATGAAAAATTTATGACAAACAATCACTATATTAATTCAATTTATTTAAATGATCAAATTTCTAATTATAAAAAAAATGAAATTAAAAAAATTAATGATTTGAAATTTTATGACATAGAAATTGAGATTGAAAAGATTAGATTTTATAAACAGCAGAATGACTTTGATATTTATTTTTTTAAAAATGAAAATGATATTCCTAATTATCTCAACACAAATTTTATTTTTGAAAATAAAATAGAATTAGTTTTAAATGATAAAAAAATGAAAAACGTTCAAAATATTATATTTGACAAGTATCAGTTTGATATAAATAATTATAAGAGTGGACAGACTTTTTTTTCTGTACCTATAGGAGAAAAAATTGAAAATCTTCAAGTTTCATATAAAAGGTTTCACTTTTTAGATAGGTTTATGATTAAAAAGAACCAATTTATTTTTGATATCGATACTAAAAAAGATAATTTTTTATTACTTAGGTTTCCGTATGATAAAAATTGGAAAATTAAAATAAATGGAGAGGAGTCAAAATATTTTAGAGCTAATAAGTATTGGTTAGGTATTCCACTTTATGAGAATGGAAAAAAAAGCTTAGTATTAGAATACTCATTTAATAGATATTTGCTAAATAATTTTGGAATATTGATTTATTATATATCTCAATTTACTTTAATTTTAATTGTTTGTTTATATTTAAAGCGTAAAAATTAAAAATATTTTCTATAATCAAATTCTTTGTCTGAACTTTTTTTGAGTAGTTTTTTTGAAATTTCAATTGCCATTCTTATAGAGTGGTCGCTATTATTATACCAATAAGCTCCAGACCTGCCTAGTAAGGTAATATTCTTGGAAAACTTTTTTACTTTTCTTACAATATCTCCAAAGGCTAACTTATATTTTTTGTGATAAATTGGATAAGTATCTTTTACAGCATTTATTTTTATATCATCAATTTTATTATTTTTTAAAAAATTGATATCCATTAATTCCTCTATAACTTTATCTTTGTATTTCTCAGGATCATTAAAATAAAGAGGTTGTTTTTGAGAATCTGTTACCTCAGTAATAAAATTATAATATCCATCTGGAGTCGTGGATTTAGCAAATTCCTTCATACATGTAATCCTTGATATTAAATTTTTACCATCGCTAATATAAATCCATTGAGCCGTATTTTTTTTTACATTATTTGTCTTACATATAAAGTTATAAAAAATTGTATTAATATAATTTAAATCTGTTTTTGAACTTTGATCAATTAAATAAGCTAAATCGTTAAGATTACCTGTCCAAATCAAGTTTTCAAATTCATAAGTTTTTCCATTCACAGAGTTAGCTCTAAAAATATTATTTTCATATTTTAATTGATTAAAGCTTGTATTAAATTCTACTAAGAAATTTTTATTATTTAAGTTCAAATCATAAAGTTTATCAAAAAATCCTCCAAACCCACCTTTTGAAGGGTATAAAAATTTAGTATCAATTTTCTTTGGTAGTGCTAAAGATTTTATAATATCCAAAACACTATCTGCTTTAACTTTTTTATCAATTACAGTTCTGTTAATTCCCGTCATAGCCCAGTCGGAATGGATGTTTTCTGCTGGAATTCTTAAAAATTTTTCTGTGTATGGCTTGAAGAAAGTTTGATAAAGATGATTACCGTATTTAAATTTTATATATTGTTCAAAAGAACTAAAGTCACTAATATCTTCTTTATGTACAAGGTCGTATAATGATTTTATTGCAGTTGATACAGGCATCTTAAAAATACTTTTCAAGTTTAATGGCCAATCAAAGTATTTATTTACAAAATGAACTTTCGTAGATCTTCCAATAGTTTCCATTTGCATTATTTCATTTAAAAAATTTTTTACAACAATGTCATCTGTGTGAAATCTTTTTGGACCTGTATCAAAAATATTTCCATCATAATTGTAGCTTTTAGCTAAGCCACCACTTCTGTCGTCCCTTTCTATCATTAAAATTTTTTTATTTTCTTTTAATAGCTCATAGGAACAAGTTAGACCTGACGGCCCACTTCCAACAATACAAAAATCAAAAACTTCACTCATTAGAGTTTATTCAATTTTTTGAGGAAATTATCAACGTTTCTTTTTGCCATAGCCATTATGATTCCTTGTGGGTTCACTCCGGTGGGTGTGGGTAACATACTTGCATCATTAACATAAATATTAAGATGATTTTTTAGTTTTCCATGACTATCCAAAGGAGCATTTTTTTCTTTTCCCATTGGTGTACTTGAAAATAAATGTATAGAGCTTAGCTCAGGTGTATATTTGTTGTTTTTTAGAAATTGATTTATTTCAAAAAAATTTTTAAATGAACAATCTTTTCTATCACTAAAATCCATCGAGGGTAAATAAATTTTTTGTGCACCTCCAGAAAATAAAATTTTGCACAATCTTTTTAAACCCTCAAAATTTTTTTTCATATCTTGCTTAGTTATGTTGTATTTAATTGTTGGATCAGAATTAAAAAAACTTTTAATAACCTTTCCTTTAGTTTCACTTTTAATCAATGAATAATAGATTGAATATTTTCTATAATCATTGATTATTTCTTTTAAATTTTTATTACCAGACATCCATAATGCCAAATGTTGTTTAGTGCTTACAGAACATCCAAAGGTCATATCCGGTTTATAATGATTAACTTGCCGGACAGGTACTCCAAAATCATTCTCATTTTTTTTTGTTGCAAATTTTGCAACAACTCTTGTCATTTGATGGAACATGAGATTTTTACCAATATTATTTTTTATACCTGAATTTAATAAAAACTCTGGAGTCATTATTGCTCCACCACAAATAAAAAGATATTTACACTTAATATATTTAATTAAATTATTCTCTAAATATTCAATCAAATAAAGATTATCTTTTTTCTTAAATTCTTTGATTTTAAGAGCTTTACATTTGGTTTTTATTTTTCCTCCTAATTTTAAGAATTTTTTAAGATAAGTGTCTCTCATTCCAAATCTTTTATGTACCCATTTACCATCAATTTTTTTTGATTTGATCCATCTTGAGGTTCTTGATGATTTCAAATTTAATTTTGAACATCCAATTTTTAAAATTTTTGACGCATTTCCTTCATCAGAAGTTTGAGAATTTATTTTTAAATTTGATTTAATTTCTTTTAGATTTTTATTAATTTCATCCAAAGATAAATCTTTTATTTTTTTTTTCCACTCAGAATAAATTTTATAAGGAAGGTCTAGAAAAAAACCTGAATTAATCTCACTTCCACCTCCAAGAGTTTCAGCTGTAGCAAACACTAAGTTTCCTTTTCCTAAACAAACACTTAACCCAGATTTATAATATGCATCATCCATCTCTTGAGAACTGTATGGGGCCAGACTATCAGATTTAGAATTTCCTTTTTCTAAAATTAAGACTTTTAATCTGGTATTTTTTTTTATTTCATAGCCAGATACTGATCCACCGGGTCCCGAACCAATTATTAGTACATCAGTGTTAATCAAGTTATTTTTCATTTTTTAAACTCAGAATAAATTATAAAAGTAATTAATTTAAAGTAAAAATTTTTAAGTGTATTAAAAAATAAAATTTTATCTAATAAGATAAGATCTTTTTTAAATAAATTTAAAAGCATTAGGATCAATGATAGACCCATTATTCCATAATAAAAAATCCAATTAAGATTAAAAATTTTAAATTTAAATTTTTCTATAATTAAATTCAAATTTTTTCTTGAGATTGATTTATCTAATATATCTTTATATAGGTATGAGATAATTTTTTTAACAATATTAAGATTTATTGTAAAAAATATTTTTCTTAATAGCATAATTAATATATTTGTTAATATTCTAGATAATATCTATTGTTTTATAATAAAAAATACATTAACACGATAACAAATTTACAATTTATGACCTTAAATAAAGAAACAAAAAAATATACTGAAAATTTAGTTAAAGTAATAAATTCTCTTAATATTGAAAAAATTCATTCTTTATCAAAAAAAATAGAAAAAATTTGGAAAAATAAAAAATCTTTATTTATTTGCGGCAATGGTGGTAGTGCTGGAAATGCAATTCATATAGCAAATGATTTTATTTATGGAGTTGGAGGTGGAAAAAAACCAGGCATCAACGTAGAGGCTTTAACTGCTAATTCTTCAGTACTAACTTGTTTAGCCAATGATACAGGATATGAAAATATATTTTCAAAACAGATTGAAGCCAAAGGAAAAAAAAATGACCTTTTGATTTGTCTATCTGGAAGTGGAAATTCAAAAAATATTATCAATGTAATTAAACAAGCAAAAATAATGAAATTAAATACTTTTGGAATTTTTGGATATTCTGGAGGAAAGGCATCAAAAATTGTTGATGATTATATTCATATTAATGTCAATGATATGCAAATTTCAGAAGATATGCAGTTAATCATTGGTCATATGTGTATGAAAAATATTATGTCCAAAAAGTAATTTAATGAAATCTAAAGAAAATTTTTTAGTAATTGGAAGTAATTCTTTCTCAGGTTCTCATTTTGTAAACTATTTACTTACAAAAGGACATAAAACAATTGGAGTAAGTAGATCTAAAGAGATGAAAGAAATTTTTTTACCTTATAAAAAAAATATTAATTACAATTTATTTAGTTTTTACAAAATTGATTTAAATAATGACAAAGATGTAAAAAAATTATTAAAAATGATTAATAAATTTAAAATAAAGTATGTTGTAAATTTTGCAGCACAAGGAATGGTAGCTCAAAGTTGGCTTTATCCATTAGATTGGTATAGAACAAATATTCTAGGTCTAATAAATTTTACAAATCAGATTTTAAATAATAAAAAAATTAAAAAATTTGTTCAAGTTTCAACACCTGAAGTGTATGGAAATATTGAAGGATCTACAAAAGAAAGTTCAAACTATAATCCAAGTACTCCTTATGCAATATCCAAAGCTTGTTATGATTTTCATTTAATGGCTTTATTTAAAAGTTTTAAATTTCCAGTAGTTTTTACACGTGCTGCAAATGTTTTTGGTCCAGGCCAGGGACTGTACAGAATTATTCCAAAGTCTATAATTATGGCAATACAAAAGAAAAAAATACCCTTACATGGAGGGGGTAGCTCTTTAAGGTCTTTTGTTTATATTGAGGATATTGCAGATGCAACTTACAAAATCTGTTTAAAGTCAAATATTGGTGAAATATATCACATCTCCACAAACAGACTTATTTCAATTAAAAATTTGGTTAAATTGATCTTTAATCAAAATAACTTAGATTACAAAAAATATATAATTAGAACTAAAGAAAGAACTGGTAAGGATAAGGCTTATAAATTAAATAGTAAAAAGTTGAGAAAAAAACTTAATTGGAAACCAAAAACTACTCTAGAAAAAGGTATTATGGAAACTCAAAAATGGGTTAAAGATAACTTTAATTTAATAAGAAAATTACCATTAAATTATGAACATAAAAAATAAAAGAATATTAGTTACAGGTGGTTGTGGCTATGTTGGCTCAGTATTGGTTCAAAACCTTTTAAAAAAAAATTATAAAGTTGTAGTGGTTGACAAACAATGGTTTGGAAATTATTTAAAAGAAGACGGTAATTTAAAAGTTATAAATTGTGATATCAGACAATTAGAAAAAATAAATTTTCAGGATATACAAACCGTAATACATTTGGCAGGAGTAGCAAATGATTTAGGTGTGGAGTTAAACCCTGCTTTATCTTGGGAAATAAATGTTTTGGCTACACATGAAATTATGGAAAAGATTATAAATGAGTCTGATGTTAAACAAATAATTTTTGCCAGCTCAGGAAGTGTGTATGGGGTTAAGGAGGAGGAAAACGTTACAGAAAATCTAAGATTATTGCCTATATCAGTTTACAATAAGACAAAAATGGTAGCTGAAAAAGTTTTGCTGAATTATAAAGATAAATTAAAAGTTCAATGTATTAGACCAGCAACTGTTTGTGGTTTTTCACCTAGAATGCGACTAGATGTTGCTGTGAACATGCTTACATTTCAAGCTTTAAAGAATAAAGAGATTAACGTAAATGGGGGCAATCAAATTCGTCCAAACATTCACATAAAAGATCTATCTGACGCATTTATACATTTAATAGAAAATGAAAATATTAATGGGGGTTTATACAATGCAGGTTTTGAAAACTTATCAATTAAAGAAATAGCAGAAAAGATCAGAAATAAAATAGACAGTAAGATCAATATAATGCCCTTAGTAGATCCAAGATCATATAGACTTAACTCTGAAAAATTAATAAAAACTGGATTTAAAAATAATTTTAATGTTGATAATGCAATAGATGAAATTATTGAAAAATATAATAATAAAGAATTAATAGAACATGACAGTTTCTATACTGTTAAATGGATGAAACATTTAACAACAGAAAAATTATTATAACTTTTTAGATTATGAATGGTAAAGAAATAGATCTATTAAAAAATTATCCTAAAACAAAACGTGACCCTATGGCAAGAGCCAAAGACAAAACAGAAGAAGACCGGGAAATAGCAAGAAAATTTGGAAAAGATTTTTTTGATGGAGATCGACGCCATGGTTATGGGGGGTTTACCTATAATCCAAGATTTTGGGAACCTGTGATTCCAACTTTTAAAAGTCACTGGGGCTTAAATGAAAAAAGTAGTTTATTGGATGTTGGGTGTGGAAAAGGTTTTATGCTGTATGACTTGAAAAGAGTAATACCAGGAATGAAACTAAAAGGTATTGATATCTCAGAATATGCAATAGAAAATTGCAAAGATGAAGTTAAAGAAGATCTTCTAGTTGCTAACGCCATTGATCTGCCATTTGAAGATAATAGTTTTGATGTTGTCATCTCAATAAATACAGTTCATAACTTAGAAATTGATGATTGTGGTAAGGCTCTTAGAGAAATATCTCGAGTTTCAAAAAAACATTCTTATATTACTGTTGATGCGTACACTAACGAAAAAGAAAAAGAACTCATGTATGGATGGAACCTTACTGCAAAAACAATAATGTCAGTTGATGATTGGAAGATATTTTTTAAAAAAAATGGCTATTTTGGTGATTATTTTTGGTTTATGCCCTAATAATATGGGTTTTTAATTAGAAATAAATTATTCTTTGACTGTTCAATACTTGAACACTATAAATAGTCTATGCGAAATGAGCAAGATTATTTTAATTTATTAAGAAAAATTCAAAAAATTCCTCAAGCATCCCAGAGAATGTTAGCTAAGGAATTAGGATTTAGTTTAGGTAAACTCAATTATTGTTTGAAAGCTTTAAAGCAAAAAGGTTTTATAAAAATTAAAAATTTTAAAAATAACCCAAATAAAATAAATTATATTTACGTTTTAACTCCAAAAGGAATCTCTATAAAAACAAAATTAACGATTAATTTTATGAAACGAAAAATGAGTGAATATGATGAATTAAAATCTGAAATAAACCATAAATGATAAAAATAAAATCAAAAAATGCAATATTAACGAACTTTAAAAAAAAATTAATTTTAAAGGAAATATTTCTTCCAAAACCTAAGTTTGGAGAGGTGTTGGTGAAAGTAATTTATTCTGGCATTTGTAGAAGCCAGATAATGGAAATAAACGGTTTGAGAAATACAAAAAAATGGCTACCACATTTATTAGGACATGAAGGATCTGGAGTAGTAATTGACGTTGGAAAAGGAGTTAAAAAAGTTAAAAAAAACGACCATGTAATTTTATCCTGGATAAAATCTAATGGTATAAATACCAATGGTGGAAAAATAAAGTCCAAAAACCATTATATTAATTATGGGCCTATAACTACTTTTGGAAGTCATACACTAGTTTCAGAAAATAGATTGGTAAAAAAACCAAAAGAAATGAATTTAAAAATAGCAGCTTTATTTGGTTGTGCTTTGTCAACTGGATGTGGAATGGCTCAAAATGAGGCAGAATTAAAAAAAAATCATAATGTTTTAATATATGGAATAGGAGGAATAGGTTTTTCCGTTTTAATTATGACAAAAAGTTTAAATATTAGAGACATTACTGTCATAGATAATAATCAGTATAAATTAAAGATTGCAAAAAAAATGGGTATAAAAAAATTAATTAATTCAAAAAATTTCTTAGAATATTCAGATTTCAAAAAAAAAAATAAAAATAAATTTGATATTTGTTTTGAAACAAGTGGAACAACTCAAACTATTGAAGAGGGTTTTGATTTAATTAAAAATAACGGAAAAATTATTTTTGCATCTCATCCAAAAATGAATAAAAAAATTAGATTAGACCCTTTTGAATTGATAAAGGGCAAGTCAATTATTGGATCCTGGGGTGGAAAAACAAAACCAGATAACGATATTAAAAAATACTATCAAAAGATCAAAAAAAATAAGAAATATTTGAAATTTTTGTCAAATAAAATTTATAAATTAAAACAAATTAACAAGGCAATAAAAGACTTTTCAGATGGAAAGTGCTTAAGACCACTTATTGAAATGTAATTATGAATAAGAAAATTGTTTTTGTCTCGGGAGATTTTAATGTTATCCATACCGGACATATCAGACTTTTAAATTTTGCAAAATCTCTTGGAAGTAAATTAATAGTAGGAGTTTATTGTGACAAACTAGCTGGAGAAAGATCTTTTGTAAATCAAAAACATAGACTATCAAATTTAAAACATTTTAAATTTATCGATAAAGTTTTATTGATAAAAAATTTAAAAAGCTCAATTTTAAAAATAAAACCTAATATCATTGTAAAAGGACAGGAGTATAAAAATCTAGAAAATCAAGAAAGCAAATATATAAAAAAAATCAATTGTAAATTAGTTTTTTCATCTGGGGAAGTTACTTTCTCATCCACTGGTTTAATGACAAAACAATTAACAAGAAAATTAAAATATAATTTAAATTTTCCACATGAGTTTCTCAAAAGAAGAAAGATAAAAAATAGTCGAATTAAATCTCTCCTAAAAAAAATGTCACGATTAAATGTGTGTGTAATAGGTGATTTAATTATAGATGAATATATTGATAGTGAGCTTTTAGGAACATCTTCAGAGGAACCATCTCTTGTAGTTAAGCCAATCGAGTCAAATAAATTTTTAGGTGGAGCGGGTATTGTAGCCTCTCACTCAAAAAGCTTAGGAGCAAAAACCACTTTTATAAGTGTTATTGGAAACGATAATGAAAAAGTATTCGTTAAAGATCAATTAAAAAAGAATAAACTTATTTCAAATATTTTTGTTGATAATTTAAGACCTACAACATTAAAAAAAAGGTTTAGAGTTGATAATAAAACTTTATTTAAAGTAAGTAGTTTATCACAAAAACCTTTAACAAATGACTTAGAAAAAAAAATTTTTAAAGCTGTCAAAAAAAATATTAAAAAATTTGATCTGATAGTTTTTAGTGATTACAATTATGGATGTTTAACGCAATCTTTAGTAAATAATATTACTGAATTAGCAAGAAAGAATAATATATTTTTAGCTGCAGATAGCCAGTCATCTTCTCAAATAGGAAATATATCAAGATTTAAAAATGTTGATTTAATTACACCAACCGAAAAAGAAGCAAGAATTTCTATAGGAAACAACACTGATGGCTTAATAGTTTTAGCAGAAAAATTACAAAAAATTACAAATTGTAACAATATAATTCTTACATTAGGTTCAGAAGGAATTTTGATAAATGTTTATTTAAAAGATAAAAAAAAATATTCTCATGCCTCAAAGTCAAAATCGAAAGACAAATTAGCTGCTATAAATAAATTTCCTATTGATGTATGTGGATCTGGTGACTCACTATTGATTTCAACTTCTTTAGCTCTTGCAGCAGGGGCAAATATTTGGGAAGGATCTTATATAGGTTCATTAGCGGCAGCCATTCAGGGGAGTAGAGTTGGTAATATTGCTATAAAATTTGAGGAAATATTTGATTTAATTGGAGATTAAAATGAGAGCTATTTTATTAGCAGCAGGTTATGGCAAGAGATTGGGAAGTATAACAAAAAAAAAACCTAAATGTCTATTACCAGTAAATGGTATACCTTTGCTTGATATTTGGATTAAAAATTTAATTAAAGTTAAAATAGAAAAAATTTTAGTTAATACGCACTATCATTCTGCTCAAGTAAAAAAGCTAATTTCTGAGTCAAAATATAAAAAAAAAGTTAAAATAACTTATGAAAAAAAACTTCTAGGAACAGGAGGGACATTTATAAAGAATATAAAATTTTTAAAAGGTAAAGATTGTCTTTTAATACATTCAGATAATTATATAGAAGAAAACTTAGCTAATTTTATAAATTTTTATAAAAAAAAAAAAACGAAAATATCCTTAATTGGCTTTTATACAAAAGATCATAAAGATTCAGGAATTTTGAAAATTGATGAAAAAAATATACTTCAAAAAATATTTGAAAAGAAAAAAATTAAATATGGTAATTTGGCCAATGGAGCTGTCTATATAATTTCATCTAAATGTCAAAAAGACATTGTTAGATTTCATTCAAAAAAAAAAGATTTCACAAAAGAAATTTTACCAAATTATCTTGGTGATATCTCTGTTTTCAAAACTAAAAAAAAATTCATAGATATAGGTAATAAAAAAAGATATTCAAATTTATTAAATGATAAAAAAAATTAGAAATATAATTAAGATAAATTTAAAATGGTCAATAATAAGATTAATAAGTTCCTTAATTATTTTTTTATATAGATTTAAAGTATATATCCCAGGTATTGATCAAATATATATTTACACAATGTTTAAAATTTTTGATAAATCAGAAACTATCAAAGCAAATGAATTTGCGAAATTTTTCTTTAATAAAAGAAATGCAAATTTAATAACAAACGATTTTATTTCTGTTCTTCTTCAACATTCAGGTGATGTAAAAATAGGAAGATCAATCAATAATTTTAATGAACATGGCAGATACATATTAAGAAAAATTAATTCTTCAGAACACCTAATCTTAGTTGAACCTGGAAGATTAAAAAAATTTGGTCATACCTTTTTTTTAGACGCTTTTATAAAAGCAATAAGATTAGGTCTAATAAATGAAAAAAAAATAATTCTTACAGGTAATATAAATGAATATCATCCTATAGTAACCTCTTTATATTCTAATTGTCCAGAGGTAAAATTTGATGAAAATTTTTTTTACAATAAAGAAAATAAAAAATTAAAAAACTCCAATATAATAAATTGGGACTCAATCAGATTAAAAGACGGGAATTTTAACGACATTCATGTTTTTTGGAATAAGATTAATAGAAAATGGAATGAAACTAAAAAGGATATAGTTTTGAATAATAGCAATCAAAACCTTGAGGAATGTATTGATTATTTTAAAAGAGAAAAAAAAATAGATATTGAGAATGAGCCATTTGTGTTATTGCACACAAGAAATAATGTCCACGAAAAGTATAGTGATTTAAGAAATAGTAATATTGAAGATCATAGAGAAGCTGTAGATTTTTTAATAAAAAAAAATATTAAAGTTATTGGAATTGGAGATAAAGAATTGAAAGAGCTTAAATTATCTTCAAATAATTATTTAAATATCAAAAATGACGCAAATCAAAAAAAATATATTATTTCTTTGGTACTACTATCTAAATTTGGTCTAGTATCAGCCTCTGGACCCATGCTTACCTATGTAGCTTTTAATAAGCCCTATTTGGCTACAAATTATACTAATTTAAAAGATGTTATTGGAAATGAGAGAGACATGATAGTACCCAAAATGATTTTTGATAAAGATGGTGCGATTGTTAAAATGAAAGAGAGATTTAGCGATTTCTTTCAAAATCAATCGTCAGTTCAATATAATAGAAACGGATACAAAGTTAGAGATAATACTCCAGAATTAATAAGAAATTCAACAATTGAAATGTATAAAAATGTCATCTTAAATGAAAAGATTGATTTAAGTGAAAATCAAAAAAAATATATTAATACTTCAGAGGAAAACTTAGTGTCTCCACTAATAATTTCACATGAGGTAGAAAAAGATTTCCCTGAATTTTTTACTAATTAAATGAAAAATATAATAGAAACTTTACAGTTAATTCCAAAGAATTATAAATTCAAATCTTATTTATTAATTATTTTATTATTTATTGGTTCGATATTTGAAATAATAGGAGTTGGAATCTTTTTACCTCTACTTAATGAACTAACAAGTAGTAATATAGTTTATATTGAAACTTTTAAAGGATATCTAAATCAAAATTTTGGTATTGGTGAAAATCAAATTATTTATGTTTTTTTGTTATTTATTTGTTTTATATTTTTAATTAAAAATTTATTTTTGTCTTTTCTTGTTTATTTTCAAAATACTTATGTAGAAAGAATTTCTACAAATTTATCTTCTAAGTTACTGGAGGTTTATTTAAAGCAAAATTACCTTTTTTTTAAATCTCATTCTTCGTCTTCCTTAATAAGAAATATCAATATTGAAATTGCAAACTTTGTATCTCTTTTAAATAATATTTTTAAATTTACAGCTGAAATATTTTTTTTAATTGGTATTCTAATAACATTATTCTTTGTAGACAAATTATTTACAAGTTTATCTTTAGTATTTTTTGTTTTGATAGCCTTTTTTTACAATTTGATTACTAGTAAATTTGTAAAAAGAATTGGTAAAAATAGATTAAAATTTGCTGCAATAACTTTAAGGAATCTTCAGCAAAGTTTAGGTGCAATTAAAGAAATAAAAATAGGAAATTTGGAGAATGACTTTACTAAAATTTATAAGGACTCTACATCAAAGATAAATAAAGCTAACAATTACTTTAGCACTGTTCAACAATTACCGAGATTGATTTTTGAAATATCGATAATTATATGTGTTTCAATTTTAATTGGTTTTCTGATAAGCGAGTCTTATAGTTCTGGAAAGGTATTAGCAATAGTGGGGATATATACTATTTCAGCAATTAAAATCATACCCTCAGTTATAAAAATTTACACATCATTACAACAAATGAATTTTTTAAAATCAGTAGTAGACACAATTAAAAATGAGCTGCATTACTCTACAACGATTGATCAAAAAAAAGAAAATTTAGATGTTAGTTTTTCTGATTGCCTAGAATTAAAAAAAATATCTTTTGATTATCCTGATATAAAATATCCAACATTAGATAACATATCGATTAAATTAAAAAAAAATACTTCAACAGTCATAATAGGTGAGAGTGGTGCGGGTAAATCTACGCTTATGGATATTATTCTTGGACTTTTAAAGCCAAAATCTGGAGAGATTTTAATTGATAATATCAAATGTGATTTAAACAATCTAAATTGGCATAAGAAGATAGGCTATGTTCCTCAATCAGTTTATTTACTTGAAGATACAATTGTAAAAAATGTAGCTTTAGGAAAAGATATTAATGAAATTGATCATGATAGGTTGGACGAGGTATTAAAACTCTCAAATTTGACTGATCTTATTGACATTTCTCCTAAAGGCAAAGAGACAAATATTGGAGAAATGGGACAAAAATTATCTTTAGGACAAAGACAGAGATTGGGTATTGCAAGAGCTTTATATGATAATCCAGAAATACTTATTTTTGATGAGCCAACAAGTTCTTTGGATATTGAGAATGAAAAAAAGATAATAGAAGAAATATTTAGATTAAAAAATAAAACTATAATTTTTATTACTCATAAAATTGAATTATTAGAAAAATTTGATCAAGTTATAAATTTAAAGAAAGGAAAATTAATTTAAATAAATTATGAGAGTAAAATGTGCATTTTTAGATAGAGATGGTGTATTAAATCAAAACTTGAATGGTGGGTATGTTGGATTTAAAAAAAACTTTAAATGGATTAGTGGAGCAAAATCGTCAATCAAGCTTTTAAATAAGTTAAAATATAAAGTTGTAGTGATAACTAATCAATCAGGAATAGCCAGAGGGTATTTTACAAATAAAGATGTCAAAAAATTACATAAATTTATGATAAATGATTTAGATAAAAATGGAGCAAAAATTGATAAAATATTTGTATGCCCACATCATGTTGATGGCAAATTAAGCTACTACAAAAAAAAATGCAAATGTAGAAAGCCAGGTATTTTAAATTTTTTAAAAACAAAAAAAATCTGGGATATAGATTTAAAAAATAGTTTTATGATTGGAGATCAAATAACTGACATGGAATTTGCTAAAAAATGCAATATTAAAGGGTTTCTTTTTAAAGAAAAAAATTTATCAAAATTTATAAAAAAAAAACTCTATATATAAAACATGAAAAATAAGAAAATTAAAATAGCAATATTGGGCTCCAGTGGAAGACTTGGTCAAGATATAACTCGTGTTTTTGACAATAAAAAATTTATCATCAAAAAAATATTAAGTTCAAATTGTAATTACTTAGATAAACCAAATAATCTATTTAAAATTTTAAATAAATTTAAAGCTGATTTTTTAATAAATTGTGCCGGTCTTGCTAGGTTAAAAGATTGCGAAAAAAATTCAAAGTTGGCATACGACCTTAATGCGTTTCTACCCTATAATTTAAGTTTATTTTGTAAAAAGTTGAATACTGTACTAATCCACATCTCTACAGAAGCAGTTTTTTTTGGTGGAAAAAAAACTTCTTATACTGTTAAAGATATTCCATTTCCAAAATCAATTTATGGAAAGAGTAAATTTTCAGGTGAAAAATTAATAATTGACTACAAAAAAGCTTTAGTATTAAGACTACCAATATTCTACGGAAGATATGATAAAAAATTTATGCGATTAATAAACAAAATAAAAAAGAATCAAAAAATTTATGTAGCAAAGGATATTTATTCAACTCCAGTAAATACTCTGGATGTTGCTAGATATATTCGATTGATTATAGAAAAGAGGAAAATACAAAGATTATTAAAAAAAAGGATTTTACATTTATCTTCTAATAAAAGAATTTCATATTTTGATCTAATCTATAAAATTTCAAAAAAAATTGATAAAAAAAATTTTGTCCATCCTGTAAAAAATTCCTATTTTGATAAGGACGGTATCAAGCCAAAAAAGATAGGTCTAATTTCTAACGTGAATGATTTTAAAATCTATAGTGAAAAATGGTAGTTATTATTTATGGATATTGACCAAACATTAAAATTATTAAGTAAAAAAAAAACTTTATTAGGTGTTGGGCCGATGAGTGAAAATTGTGTAAATGCAGCCGTGAACCTTTCAAATAAGCACTCTTTCCCTTTGATGTTGATTGCAAGTAGACGACAGATAGATTCAGATGAGCTTGGAGGAGGGTACGTAAATAACTGGACCACAGAAGAATATTCGAAATATGTAAAATTAATTGACAAAAATAGAAAGATTATTTTATGTCGAGATCATGGAGGTCCTTGGCAAAATAATGTTGAATTAGATAAAAACTTTAACCTTAATCAAGCAATGACTTCTGCTAAAAAATCATATGAAATAGATATTTTAAATGATTTTCAAATTATTCACATAGACACAAGTATTGGAAGAAATAATACAAAAGTTTCACAAAAAAACTCTTTAGAAAGATTTTATGAATTATTTGAACATTGCATAATATTCGCAAATAAGAATAAAAAAAAAGTATATTATGAAATTGGAACTGAAGAGCAATCTGGTACAACCAATACACCTGAGGAATTAACATACACTTTACAAAAAATTTTTTCATTTTGTAGAAAGAAAAAATTTGATAAACCTTTATTTGTTGTAATACAGTCGGGGACTAAAGTTGCAGAAACAAGAAATATAGGTTCATTCGAGTCACCGCTGAGAATAGAAAACGAATTACCAGTTGAAATTCAACTT
>MDTD01194702.1_pt1 | contig 16973 bp, 18 predicted proteins | sample 811221 | NCBI WGS metagenome assembly MDTD01 (sample SAMN05326646, study PRJNA326480) | marine metagenome | isolation source: seawater | place: Pacific Ocean: South West | collected 2011 | reverse complement strand
TGAGCTATTAACAAGACAAATTACAGTTGATGTACTCAATGATAAAGAGGGAGAAGCTGTAAGTATGTTAAAAAAATATTTTTCACCAAAATCGCAACTTGGTAAAGAATATGAATTATATAAAATTTTAAATACTGAAAAGTACAGTAATGATAGTAAGGCTAATCACCTTATAGAAGCCGTTGTAAAGGCATACAAAGGCATCAATAAAAAACAATTAAAAAACGAAAAGTATAATCTTGTCAAAGAAATCAAAAATAATTACGATGTAAATGACTTTTTTAATGCAAGAATTCCAAATTATAAAGTACATGCTTCAATATACAAATTATTTGAGTCAGTTTACACACAAGATCCTAAAGAAGAAACCGAAAGTAGGTTTACTATTATAGAAAATATCACTAAAAAGTCAATTTCCGTAAAGAGAAAAGACAAAAAAGTCTTAGAAAACTACAAAAAGCAAGAAAAAGACTTGAGATTACTTACTTACACAGTATTGGTTGAAAAATTCAACAAAAAGTATAAGAAACTTACTGAAAGTCAAAGAGACTTACTAAGAAAGTATATCTACAACATATCTAACACCAACTCTTTAAAAGAGTTTATTGAAAAAGAATCTATTCAAATCAAAAAACAACTCCAATCGTTTTTGCCCAAGATAGATGATAAGGTTACTAAGATAAAATTAACAGAGGCTATCAATCAAATAGGTAATCTTTTGAAAGGTAGAATAGTTGAGGATAATCAAGTGGTAGCTTTAATGAGATATTATCAATTAGTTAGGGAGCTCAAGGATGTCTCTAAGTAAACTCAAAGAATACATAAGAGAAATTATTAAAGACGAACTAGAAGAAGCGTCTACATCGGCCAATGTTCCTGGTTATCAGACACCCTTTGCATTTTCTGACCCAAAGAAAGATAAGAAGAAGAAAAAGAAAAGGGATTTAGGTTCAACTGGCTATAATTATGTTAGTGAGGGTAAGTATCACGATTATAGAAACGATGAAACTTTAACACCAAAACAAAAGATTGGTAAGTCTATGAGAGAGATTAGAGATAGTCTCAACAATTTAGATAAAGTAGTAAAAATGAATGTACGTTTGAAGAATGAACTAAATGTAGATTCTAGGTCATATTGGAAAAATACACATAAGGCTTTGAATAAAATTAGTGAGAGGTTAGTAAAACTAGCGAACAAAGTAGGACAGTTAAAGTAACTGAGGTCACTATGCCATTCGAAGATAAAAAGAAGTCCTATATGGACACGCTTTTTAGTATCTCAACTTTGTTGAAAAGATGGCAGGTTGAAATATCTAAAAAGGACATAGATAAGAATTACATGATTAGAAGACTTAACCAATGGATAGAACAATTGGAAAGTCTGAAAACAGAAATAATGATGGAGAAAGACTAATGATTTCCCTACTAGAAATTGCAAAAAGCATCAATGAAGTTGATGACGACAAAATCATCAAGTATAGGGATGAGGAAGGTGAATCTCAAGAAATGCCAGCCAGTTCTGCAAAAAAACTCCCTAAAGATCATCCGGCAAAGATAGCTTATGATACGATGGGTAAATATGATGATTATCAGGACAAAAAAGATGATAGTGAAAAGGATGCCGGTGGTAAGTTAGGTGGTGGCGATTTCGATAGAGATATGGGTGATGATACAAAAGATGACAACGCAGAAAGTGATGATGTGGAAATATCAGATGCTAACTCTGGTCCTATTGATAGAGATGATATTATGGATATGTTGAAGAACGATTCTGAGATAATGGATAAGATAGGCACAGGGGATGATGAGGATTTATATTGGGATGGCATGGATTTAGTAAGTTCAAAGTTTGATGATGCTACAGTAGCATCCATACCCGATGATGCTAATATGACTTTAGGAGATTTGAAAAAACAGATAATGGATTATGAAGAAGATATGGATGAGACTAAAACAATAAACGGAGTTAAGTATAAACCAATCAAAGAAGAAAAGAAAAAATCTAATCCTCGTGTATTAAAAGAGATTTATGATAGAACATTTAGGAGTCTAAAATGAAACAATTAATAGTAGATTACCTACCATTTGAAGTAGGGCCCGACCAAATAAATGAGGCCATGAAAGAAAACAACGGAAAGTTAGTTGTTCGTGGTGTGTTACAAAGAGCTGACACTAAGAATCAGAATGGTAGAGTGTATCCTAAAGATATTCTAATGAGAGAGGCTAAAAAGTATTCCGAAGGTTTCGTAAAACAAAAAAGAGCTATGGGTGAATTAGACCACCCTGAATCATCTGTTGTTAATCTACAGAATGTATCTCATAATATTACAGAGATGGCATTTAATGGAGATGATTTGGTTGGAACTGTTGAGATACTTACCACACCAAGTGGTAATATTTTAAGAGAGTTATTTAAGAATGGAATTAAACTTGGTATTTCTTCTCGTGGTATGGGTTCTGTTTCTCCGATGAATGAGAATGGTGCTCAGGAGGTGGGTGATGATTTTGAACTGATTGCTTTTGATTTCGTAAGTAATCCATCTACACATGGGGCTTTCTTATATCCAATGAATGAAAGTGTTGATAAGAGTACACCTATTCGTGATAGTAAGTATGGAAAGGTTGAAGCAGTTATCAATGATATATTAAGGGGATAATAATGAAAGAAATTATTGAAATTAATGGTAAGAAGTACAGAAGAGTCGAACAAGCTAAAAATAAATATGGCTCTTATGGAAAAAACAGATATGTAATAACCATGAAGTTCGGAGACAAAATGCAATATCAAGGCGAAATGGCCTTAAATGCAGATAGTGAAGCGGAAGCAAGGAAAATTTATTCAAAACAATCAAAGTCTGGTGGTAAAGGAATTGTCAGTATTAAAAGGGTTGGTTAAATGCCAGCTAAATCCAAACAACAACAGAAGTTTATGGGGTTAGTTAGGGCAGTTCAGAAAGGTGAGGTGCCTAAAAGTAAGGTATCCAATGCAATCAAAAAGGTAGCTAAAAGTATGAAGAAGAAAGAAGTTGAAAAGTATGCTTCTACTAAACATAAGAATTTACCTCAAAAGGTAAGTGAAGCACCTGATGATTTTATCGATAAGAATTTATCACCTGAAGAATTGTTGATAAGAAAGAAGAAGTATATGCATGAACGTAAACTAAATGAACTCACTCCACAACAGGCTATAAGTATACAAGTCACTACTGCTATTGATAGATGTGATAAAATTATTAAAGACCTTATCAAAAACGAAGTTGCTAGGAGAGATAAAAAGAAGGCTTTAGAACTTATGAAACTTTACAAAAAATATTGGGTGGAGTTTTCATCAAGAGCCAAATCTGCTAATCCACTTAAAGAAAATATAAATGAGGTAAAAGATCCAGATGTAATAGCAAAAATTAGAGATGTTGTGAAGAATAAACAAAATAAAGTGATAAAGGATCCGGTTACAAAAAGAAATATGAGAATGGATGGGTTTTCAGCATCTGCAATAATACAGGTGTATGATGCAATCAACACATCAAACAAAAAGAAATTTGCAAAATTACCATTACTAAAAATGCAAAGTATTGCGTTTAAATTTGTGAAATAGATATATTTATATCTAAGGAGAATATTATGATTAAACTAAAAGATTTATTGAAAGAAACTATTACACAAGGTGGTGTGGTATCACGTAATCCTTGGATAAAAGAGCAGGATGATACTCCGAAGATTAATGTCAAAGAGTTGGTATCTCAGATTAACAATTTTAATAAACTTGGTGAGGCAATTACTGGTAAGGATAGTTTGAAAGGTATAGCAGAAACCTTATCTTCTATTGCAGAAGGTGCAGCACAACACACTCTATCTGAGACAGATGATATGTTCGATAAAGTTACAGTTAGTCGTAATATGAAAGAACTTACAACACTATCAAAACAGTTTGGTAAAGTTGCTAGTGAAGCAAATTCACTACAAGAAAGAATGACTGGTTTGTATGAGGATATGGGGCACATCTTAAATCGCTATTATGAAATCAATGAAACTCATGTGTATGGACATGATGATGAAGATTCAGAAGAAATGGATGAAGCAGATAAAATGATGTTTAGAGAAGAAGATGATTACAAAGCATTCTTCAAAAAAGCAATGAAAAAATTCAATGTATCTAATATTGAAGATATGGATTCAGATGAGAAAAAAGATTTCTTCAACTATGTGGATAGAAACTATAAGGCAAAAAACGAAAAAGACTAAGAGGTAAATATGTCAATAAAGGTTGTCGTAAAGAATAATAATTACGAAAAAGCTCTCAGTATATTCAAACGTAAGGTAAAAGAATCAGGTATTCTATATGAATTGAGAGAAAGAGAACACTATAAAAAACCATCTATGCTTAAAAAAGAGATGAAAAATAAAGCAAAAGCCCGTAATCATTGGAAAAAAGTCAAACTTTTAGAAGAAGATTCATACAAAAAGGGTAGAAAATTCTAATTTCTTATATTTATATATATCAAAACTAAATACACCGTTCCTACCTATACGGTGTAACCGAATGTAATAATTCTATTATAGTTCCCAATAACTATACTAAATCCTAAATAGGAGAATAATAATGGATGATCTCTTAAAAGAAGCGATTGCCGACGCTAAAGCAGTTCGTGAAACAGCTTTAGAAAATGCAAAGATGGCTTTAGAAGAGGCTTTCACACCTAAACTTCAGAATATGTTGTCTAAGAAAATCCAAATGGAAATGGAAGATGAAGATGAAATGAAGGAAGGTGAACACGAAGATGAGATGGAAGAAAGAGCACATGATGACGATATGGAAGAAAGATCTATGATGAAAGCAGGTGAAGAGGATGAGATGGAGGAAAGAGCACACGATGATGATATGGAAGAAAGATCTATGATGAAAGCTGGTGAAGAAGATGAAATGGATGAGTCTAACGTAATCGAAATCGATGGTGTTAAGTATGCACCAGTTGTTTCCGAAGAAGAAGATGAAGAAGAGATGGAAGAAAGATCTATGATGAAAGCTGGTGAAGAAGACGAAATGGATGAAGATGCAGATCTTGATCTTGAGGCTGTTATCAAAGAGTTAGAATCAGAAATTAATGAGGAAGAGGAAGAAGAGATGGATGAAACTGTCGATGAAAACGATGTATCCTCAGGAATCGGAAAATCTGATAATAAAGTTGATAAGAAAGCTGGTGATTCTTCAGGTATCGGAAGCGATGGAAAAGCAAAACTCAAAGAAGGTGAAGATAAAGAAGATATGGAAGAAGATATTGATCTTGAAGAAGTATTGAAAGCACTTTCTGAGGAAGAAGAGGAAGAAAAAGAAATGGATGAAGTTTCTGAATTGAAATCTTCTTTAGAAGAACATCGTAACGTAATCGAAGACCTTCGTGAAAAGCTAAATGAAGTTAACTTGCTAAATGCTAAACTTCTATTCACAAACAAACTATTCAGAAAGTATGGTTTGAATAACGAACAGAAGATGAAAGTCGTTGAGCAATTCGATAGAGCTAGTAACCTTAGAGAAGTCAAGTTAGTTTACTCTACACTTGGTGAGTCTTTTGGTGCTAGAAAGAATGAAATAAATGAATCTAAAGGAGCTGCTTCCAAACCAGTCGCCTCAACCAAATCTGAAAAGAAAGTAATTTCTGAAGGAAATGATTTGAGAGATAGGTTTAAGAAGTTGGCAAACATCCTTTAATAATTGGGAGACATAAAATGTCAAATTTCGATAATCTCGATCAATTGATGAATGGGCATAACCCTCATCAAGAGCTCCTATCACAGACTCGTAAGTTAGTAGATAAGTGGGAGCCAACCGGATTGTTAGACGATATGACTGATTCCACTAAGAAAACAGGTATGGCTGTTCTTTTAGAAAACCAGGCGACTCAGCTTATTAAAGAAGCTTCAGGTACAGGTACTGGTGGATCTAGAGAAGAATGGTCTGGTGTTGCTTTACCATTGGTTCGTAGAATCTTTGGTGAGATTTCAGCACAAGAGTTTGTTAGTGTTCAGCCAATGAACCTACCTTCTGGTCTTATATTTTATCTAGATTTCAAATATGGTTCTGCTAACCAAGCAAATCACTCTCAAAATACAGATGTATTTGGTGTGACTTCAGGTTCAGGCGATCCTAATCAAGGTCTTTACGGAGCTGGTAAATCTGGATATTCAATTAACGATAAAGTAACTGCAATTCAGTTGTCAGGTTCTGCTGTTGCGAATGCAGTATTCACAGTAACACACCCGACATGGAAAGAGTTAGAATTTGAACCAGATTTGAGTGCTTCTTTATCCGCTGGTAACTTATCTAAGTTAACAGTTGATTCAGATGCTTTTACCAATCCTGATACCGAAGGTATTAAGGCTTGGGAAGTAAGTGGTTCATTTATTGATGCTATTTTCCCTCAGTATACAAGTATCGCTGCAAATGGTGATGTATCTTTTATAGTACAACACGGTGAAACACATTCTGCTGATGATAACATTACTATACTGAACTCAACTGCTACAGCATCTGTGCTTTATCATCAACAGCCAACTGCGACCGCACGTGGTGATTTCGAACAAAGTTCATTCACCGTACCTGGTCCAGCTGCTGCAGATGATTTACAGATTCCTGAAGTAGACATTCAGTTAAGATCAATTCCAATTGTTGCTAAAACTCGTAAGTTGAAAGCAGTATGGACTCCTGAGTTAGCTCAAGACCTTAATGCTTATCACTCTGTCGATGCAGAAGCTGAGTTGACAGCAATGTTAAGTGAATACATCGCAATGGAAATCGATTTAGAAATCCTTGATATGTTACACTTGAATGCAGTTGCTAAAACAGCTTACTGGTCAGCTAAGGTTGGATTTGAGTATGATGGAAGTGGAACAGGTGCACCTGCTTGGACACAAGTAAGTGGAGCTTCTAATGCTTATACTAAGTCTTCTTGGTATCAGACATTAGGTATTAAGATACAATCTGTTTCTAATGCTATTCATCAGAAAACACTACGTGGTGGTGCTAATTTTGTTGTTGTTTCACCTGAAACTGCTACAATCTTAGAATCCGTAAGTGGATATCTAGCAAACACTGGTGATGCATCTGCTAAGACATATGCAATGGGTGTTGAAGCTGTTGGTTCAATCAATAACAGATATACTGTTTATAAGAACCCTTACATGCTAAACAACGATATACTTGTTGGTTTCAGAGGAAGTAATTTCTTAGAAACTGGTGCTGTATATGCTCCATATGTACCAATGATTATGACTCCATTAGTATACGATCCTCAGAACTTCACACCTCGTCGTGGAGTAATGACTCGATATGCAAAGAAGATGGTCCGTCCAGAATTCTATGGAAAAGTCATTGTTGCAGACATCGACCAAGTTTAATTGAATATCAATTAATCTTATTCTTAAAAAGGGGAAGTGTTTACTTCCCCTTTTTTTGTTTCTTATATATTTATTATTGAATATGTATATCTTTTAGGAGAAAATAATGGAAGCGATTTGGCCAGGTAGTAGTTCATTTGCAAGTGGACAAACACCATATGGATTTTACGATAGCGATACTGAATTTTCAGGTTCAGGTAATCACTCTGTAGATAAGTTTGCAAATTGGGCAGCAAAAAGATTAGGGTTTCCTATAATTGCGATAGAATTACAAGATGTTCAATTCTATGCATGTTACGAAGAGGCAATTACAGAATACTCAGCACAAGTAAATCAATTTAATATCAAAGATAATATATTATCTTTACAAGGACAATCCACAGGTTCAAATATCACACATACAAAGGTAACACCAACCTTTGGTAGAACTATACAATTATCAGAACAGTATGGTTCAGAGGCAGGTGTTGGTGGAACTATAGATTTTAAAAGTGGTTCAATAAACATAGTAAGTGGTTCTCAGGTTTATGACCTAAATGCATGGGCTACAGTAAGTGAAAGTGTTGCACAATCAGGTTCCGGCATAGAAATTAGAAAAGTTTTCTATGAAGGTTCACCGGCAATCACTCGATACTTCGATCCATACGCTGGTACGGGAGATGGTTCATATAATATGTTAGATAATTTTGGATGGGGTAATTACTCACCTGCAGTACAATTTATGATGATGCCGATGTATGCAGATTTGTTAAAAGTACAGGCGATAGAGTTCAACGACCAAATAAGAAAGTCTGCATATTCATTTGAGTTGGTAAATAATAAACTAAGAATTTTTCCACCCCCAACTTCTAATTATAAATTACACTTCAAATACTTACTCAAAGATGATAGGAATAATACTGCTCAAGGAAAAACAACCGGCGTGGTTTCTGATATTTCAAACGCACCTTACGATAATATGGAGTTTAAATTTATAAACGATGTCGGTAAACAATGGATAAAAAAGTATGGTTTGGCTTTATGCAAAGAATTATTAGGAACTATAAGAAGTAAATATGCATCTTTACCCATACCAAACTCAGAAGTTAATCTAGATGGTGATACTTTAAGAACAGAGGCATCTACAGAGAAGGAATTGTTAATGACTCAGTTAAGAGAAATTTTAGAACAGACAAGTAGAAAAGCATTGTTAGAAGCTGATAAGGAAGAAGCACAACATCTACAAGAAAAACTACAGAAAGTTCCGTACCCAATTTACATAGGATAATAAAATGGCAGGAAGATTTTTACCTCAAAAGGACGTCGACCTTATAACAAGAATAACAAAAGAGCTTGTTGGTGATAAGAAAAATAGTAAAGATGGTATTATTAATCAGGAAGTAGTCATCTATAAACCATCACTGCAGGAATCTGCAACTAACATGTATGGTGAAGCTGCTGGTGGTAACAAAGTTTACAAAAATGGTGTTCAGATGAATTGTCTAATAAATGCATCAGATTTCGATTATAATCAGGATGACTTTAGTGTTGATAATAGACAGACAGTAGAATTCTCATTTTTGAGACAATCTTTTATAGATGCTAGTATGGTATTAGAAATAGGTGATTTAATAGATTGGAACTACGGATATTTTGAGATTGGTTCAATAAATGAGAACCAGTTGATTGGTGGTATGTTTGAACAAAATTATTCGGTTGTAGCAACATCCTTTTTAGTGAGAAAAAGTTCTGTACAAATAGAAAGAGTTAGGAGTATTTAATGGCTCGTGAAAAACCAATACCACGTTCAAGAAGAAAAGATTTTAATCGTGGTTTTAAAAGATCTAGAAACGATGATGAAGTAAAAAACTTTTCAATTGGTCTAACCGATATAGATGCAACAATTATGTTTTATTTCAATAATGTCATTAAACCACAAGTTGCAGAAAATGGTGAAATCATTAAAGTTCCGATTATGTATGCAAACCCTGAAAGATGGTCGATGGTTCAGAAAAAAGGTTTCCTATACGATAATAAAAAACAATTAATAATTCCTCTTATTGCATTCAAAAGAACTTCAATAGAAAAAGATAATGATTTGACTGTCGATAAGTTAAACCCACAGGACCCACAGCTACAATATACCTTTCAAAAACAATACTCGGATAAAAATAGATATGATAAATTTTCTGTTCAACAGGGACTAAACCCTACCAGAGAATTATACGCAGTACCTGTTCCTGATTATGTAAAACTTTCATATGATTTTGTCATATGGACTTCATATACGGAACAAATGAATTCCATTGTTGAAAAATTAATTTATTCAGAAGGTGCTTATTGGGGGGAAGATGGTAAGTTTAAGTTTAGAACACAGATAGACAATTATACAGATGCTAGTGAAATAAATATAAATCAAGAAAGAATTATAAAAACCACATTTAGTGTTACAATGAACGGTTATCTCATACCGGAGGAGTTCAGCAAGGTGGTTACAACCCAAAAGAAACTAACACCTAAAAGAATACTAATAGGTGATGATGTATCTATTGATTTGGGAGCAATAACTAAGACAGGACAAGATGTAAATATAACAGTACAAAAAGCAGCTGGTGCAGGTGGTGGTGGTTTAGAGAATCCTATCAATTTTGTGGCAGGAACAGGAGTAACAATAGGTGGTGGTTCAACATTTGATGGAACATCCGAAGGTAATTTCAGTTTTAGTATAGGCCAGGCAGTCGATACAACAAGCACGGTGCAGTTTGCAAATGTATCTGCTTCTAGTACAATTCACGTCGGTCCAACGTCATTTGAAATATCACAAAGGGATGATGGTAAAGCTCAAGTAAATACTGATTGGGTAGTATTAGGTAACATTATTGCTGAAAACTATATAGTCTCGTCATCTGTTACTCATATGACAACTTCTTTTGCAAGTGGTTCGAATATATTTGGTGATAGTTTAGATGATACACATAGGTTTACGGGTTCAATGAATGTGACAGGTTCTCTTACTGTAAATGGTGTCGCTACAACAACAACTAATGATTATCTTCGAAAAAACTTTGTTAAAAAAGCAACTTCGATAACTGTACCTTCTACTGCAAGTTTTACTGCAATTACCGCATCTGCACCTAGTGGTGTTACAGCCACAAATGAACAAGACTTTTTGTTTTTTATAAATGGTCAGTATATGGAACATGATGCATTGACAATCAAACAAACAGGTTCAACATTTCTACTACTCGTTGATAATAGTAGTATTGGTTATGATTTAGAAACCGATGACGAAATAATTGCTCAAGGTAAATTTAATTCCTAAATTCCACTTTTCTTTTACCATTTCTTTATATTTATTTATATGAGGAAAAGACATTGGAAGAATCGAAAAAATAGACCTTGTCCGGATTGTGGAAAAGTATTAACGTACTCTAGAAAAGATTCTTTTGATAGAGCAGTTGGTAATAATTCAGTTTGTAAATCTTGTGCCCAATCAGATAGAAAGCTTACTATGGATACGATTCACAAAATGAAACAACCTAAAACTACGCAACATAAGAAAAGAATATCTAAATCTATTTCAAGTTGGTGGGTAGATAGGAAAGAAAAAGAGATGACATATGGCACTAATACACAGTAGGCAATTAAATCCGAAATTAACTGGTTCATTTACCGTAAGTGGTTCACTTTCTGTAAACCAAAGAGAACTTGACTTAGTAACTGTAAGTCGTGACCAAGTGCTAAAATTTAATGGTAGTAAGTTTGTGGCTGCAGATGAAGGTACAACATTCGTATTTACTATAGCCGATTTTGACACCAACGATGGAACAAGTCCACAATTAATAGGAACGGGATCGTGGAAAGCAGTAGGTGCTTTGACATTTACCGCGACATATAATAATGGCCCACCTGATGGACATAGCGGTGGAGCTGAAGGTGCTCCTAAAATAACATCAATTATTGATGGTTCAACAAGTGGTTCTGATATGTTTCCTTTGAGTTCAAGTTTTTCATCAGGTACCAATAGTAGAGCAATTATGTTTCCACCGAATAGTAGTGATGATATTAGATTCAGATTGTTTGCATCGGCCGGTAGTGATACATCTAATAGTTTTTCCGACCAACGAATATTCTTTTTTAATCAGTTTGTTTTTGGAGATTTGAGTAAAAATAGCGGATTTAATCAGGCTGATATTAGAACACTAGCTTCAGCAAATAGTGTAACATCAAATGATACAACGAGAACAATAAGTGTATCCATCGGTAGTTCGAATTTCTTAAATTTTGCACATAGAACCGGTGACACTAATGTTACACAGGTATACTGTGGCTCAGACCCAAATAGATTAACAGTAGCAATGGATAGAACCGATGCTACAACCAAAACACCTTTAAGAGAAACAGTAAGTTATCTGAATACTGCAGGTAAAACTGAAAACTTTTTTGTATATGCAAGTAAGTTACAAAACATCGATGCACATTCTACTACATTTGTAACCAGTACTTCATCACAAATTAAAAATTATATCTATTGGGGAACCGGTTCTTCTTGGACTAATAACGAAACCAATGTTGAGGGATTGACGAACAAAAGCACAACATTAGACGATGGTTCTGTGACAGGTAACACACTATCAGTTGGTTCATTTACAAACCAATTCGTAATAGTTGCAATACCAGCGAGATATGGAGATAATGATACAGACTATCAACTGAAGGATAATAGCACAAATCTTCCTTTTAGTTTTAACCAACAGTCTGATGTCACAGTCACTAATGCTGTTGGATTTCAGGAAGATTATAGTGTGTATAGGTCGACTAATCAATTAACAATGACTAATGCAACTGTATTGATAGATACAGTATAAGGAAAGTAAAATGAGTGTAAAAGTAACAGGACAATTTGTACCAGCTGGTGATTTTTCAATAGTAGATGGAAAAGACATATCGGGTAATATAACCGGTAGTGCAGTCAGTGCTAGTGGAACTGCTTCGTTTGGTGCTTTAAATTTAGACACATTGTTTAGATATGGTAGTAGTATCTGGCAGGAATCAAGTGGTACAAATACATTTACTGGTTCGAAGTTTACATTTAAATCAAGCGACTCTACTGATTTATTAAGGGTACACAATAGTAATGATGAATTAGTTTTCAGAGTAGGTGATGGATTTGTTGTATTGAATGCTCAATCATCACCACCTACAGCGGTTTCAGGAGGAATTTATTACGATACAGATGATGAATGGTATCTTGGATTCGATTCATAATTTAAAAAACTGATATTTATAATTAGATGATATCATTTAGGGAGAAGTAAAATGGCAAATTGGAAAAAAGTAATTGTAAGTGGTTCTGCTGCAGAACTCGCTTCTTTGCAATTAGACACTGCGTTACCAGTAGCACAGGGTGGTATTGGTGCAACATCTTTGACGGATAAAGCGGTTCTAATATCGCAAGATAGTGGGACTGATGCAGTAGGTTCACTTGCCTTATCGAGTAATGGAAGTTTAATAATAGGTGGTACTAGTGGCCCTGCCGTAGAAGCAGCTAGTGATTTAGCTGGTTCAGGTTTAGCAGCAACCACAGGTGATGGGACTCTAGCTTTATCAATTGGTGCAGGAACTGGTATAGATGTTGCAGCAGACGCAATCTCAGTTGATGTATCCGACTTTATGACAAATGGTTCTAACAATAGAATTGTTACGGCTACTGGTGCTGATGCAATGAATGCAGAAGCAAATCTTACCTTTGATGGTAGTGGGTTAAGTGTTACAGGACATGTAAGTGCAAGTGGTAATATGAGCGGTTCTGCGTCGTCCACAGGTTCTTTTGGTAGATTACAAACCGCAGGTGCATCGGAAATTGGAGGCAATCTCACTCAAAAGGGTGGTACTTTTCTAATAGAGAGTTCTAATATACCAACAATAAAGAGTTTGTCTGGTCATCCATTAGTCATAGACCAAAGAAATCCTGTTGCTCCAACCGCAATATACAATCAGTTGAGATTCAATTCTTCTTTTGGTGCAGAATTAAGACAATTTTCTACAACTCTCAAACTTTCTAACTCAACAGGTAATGCAAATTATTGGAAATTTGAACAAAACACTTTATCCACACCAGACGGAGTGGGAAATGTTAGTGGTTCAGCGACTTCAACCGGTTCATTTGGATTTATTACAGGTTCGAAAATTCAAGGTACTTTCTTAGGTGACGGTAATGCATTAGATTTGAGTTCAAATTCAACAATAGGTAGTAATATTTTCAGTACAGTAGCAGTCTCTGGACAATCAAATATAGTAGCAGATAGTAACTCCGACACACTAACACTAGCTGAATCTACAGGTTTAGGAATAACTACAAATGCAGGAAATGATACCGTAACATTCGCATTAGATTCTGCACAGACTACAATACAAACTATTTTTAATACAGGATTAATTGTTGGTAGAGCTTCAGGTGATACAACAATAGATTTTACTGCAGATGATGTCATTGTGTTCGATGCAGGTGCTTCGGAAAAAATGAGAGTGGATACATCTGGTGTAGATATTACGGGTGCCTTAACGGTTAGTACTAATGCAACAATACAAGGTGACTTGGTTGTAAATGGAAGTACGACAACTTTATCAACAACTAATTTAGCAGTTGGAGACCAATTCATATTCGCAGCAACCGGTTCTGCGGGTTCTAATGTGGATGCTGGATTGGTAGTACAAAGTGGTTCGGCAGCAAATACAGGTTCAGCTTTTTATCATGATATAAATTCACAAAGATGGGCAGTTGCAAAAACAGTAGCATCAAATGCTGTAGCAGTAACTCCTAACCAATTTGTTGGAACAATAACTTTAAATTCAAACCCACCATCAGATTCAGATGGTGAGTATGGTGTCGGCGAAATGTGGATAGAAACCGATACACAGGATATCTTTATTAGAACAGGTTAATTATAGAGGTTTTATATGGCTTTAAAAACAAGAGGTGGAATAAACATAGTAGGAAAGGAAGCTTATGTTCATCCACTTGAATTAGAGGATTTGGAATTTTTAATCAAAATGATTGCAAATACAAGTCATAAAGGTAGTGACATTGGTATGGTTATCAAAGTCACAGAAAAATTAAAAAAAGAGTATGATGAAATAATTCAGATAAATACTCAAAAATCTTAATGTTGGCCCGTAAGGGAAGTGGGCTCATAAAGAGTAACCAACCACGATTAGGAGTAAAGTAAATGCCAAGTTGGAAAAAAGTAATAACATCTGGAAGTAATGCTGCACTGAATCACATAACTTCTTCCGGTAACATAAGTGGTTCGGCAACCTCAACAGGTTCGTTTGGCCAGTTAGACTTACTTAGTAAGGGAAGTTTAAGAATTAATCAAGGTGGTCGTGGTGACGAGGGTTCTGGAAATAACAATGGTATAACTTTATTTCAATCGACCACATTTACAGGTAATTTAACTACTACTGCTAATCTCTTCAGTCGTATTTTTGATGACAATAAATTAGTTTTAGCAAACCATTTTAATAACGCTGGTGGTGGGATATCCTTACGGACAATGGCTGGTGGCTCTCAAAACTCAGCTATTGATATAGCTGGAAATACAGGCATAACTACAATAAATAAAGGACTTGTAGTAAGAGACTCAGCAACAATAAACACCGATTTAATAGTTACAGGAAGTATAAGTGGTTCGTCATCCTCAACGGGTTCATTCAGTAGGGCAGAAATAGCTGGTACAGGTAAATTTGGTAAGATAGGTATCAATGTATCAAATCCAGGTGAAGCATTAGAAATCAATGCTGGTAAATTAAAATTCTCAGGTCATGCCTCAGGTTTCGGAGCAGGGATGATCGGAATGACATCCAATTTTTTAGCACTGGTTGGTGGTTCTAACGGTATAGTGATAAATGGTGATAGCAACGGACTAGATAAAAATAGCTTTACATTCACTGCTGCAAAAATAAGTGGCTCATCAACCTCAACTGGTTCTTTTGGTAGACTGGAACTTGGACAATCAAATGGTGCTCCAATGGCAGTATATGGAAATGTTGGTACTGCAGGTATAAGACTTGAAAATTATAAAGGCTATCTTGAAATTGATCCTCACACTTCCACAGTTAACATAACTTCAAATAAAAATGAGATACAATTTCAGAATAGAATTGGCGCCAGATTTGGAATTACAGGCTACTCAACTAGTGATTTAGTATTTTTTACAAATAGTGGGAATACAACTCATGCAACTTTTAGTCCTACAACCGGAACATCATTTACGCAAAATATAACAGGTAGTGGAAACTTAGAGATAGCTGGAAACATAAGTGGTTCATCAACCTCAACTGGTTCGTTTGGTATGGGGTATTTCAACCAATTAGGAATATTAAATAAAAATCCATCTATACAGACTTCAGATGCTGATGATTTGGTTATTGGGGATGGTGCTAGTGGAGTAAGTAGAGGAATCACTATATTCACAAGTGCTGGTAATAGTCTTGGCTCAATTCGTTTTAGTGACGACACAAGTGGAAGTTCAAGAAGAAGAGGTGAAATAAGATATGACCATGCTGATGATACCTTAACATTAGCAGCTAGTAAGACTGAGGTATTGGAAATTACTAGTGGTGGTGGATTAGAAGTATTAACTGGAAACATAAGTGGTTCATCAACATCAACTGGTTCGTTTGGCACACTCGAAACACATGCTAATTCATCTAGTTCCTTTGGTGGTAGATTGAAAATAACGGGTGATATTATACCAGAAAATGATAATAAATGGAGATTAGGAGTTCTTGCTGGTTTTGGTGCTTGGAAGGAAATTCATAGTTATCAACTTAATTTAAACAATGGAACTATAACAGGTCAAAATGGTGGTGATATTCATTTAAAAGCTGGTAGCGGCCCCACCGGTCAGTTATTTTTAGCAAGAAGTGGTGGTGGTAATGGTGTAGGAGTTCATACAAATTCACCTAATAGTAATACATTTCATGTAGCGGCATCAGGTGGTATTTTTTCAGAAAACAACATAAGTGGTTCAGCAGGTTCAACTGGTTCGTTTGGTTCAGTCCACACATCGGGCCAAATAGGAATACAAACAACTGCACCAAAGAAAGCTCTTACGGTTAAAGCAAGCGGTAACGATGATGGAATAGCACTTCTTGCAAGTAATGGTCAATTTGCTGCTCTTCTTCACCAACAAGACAATGATGCCGGAATGTTAAGATTACATGATGATTCTTCAACCACAAAAATTGCTTTTAATGCTGATGATGGAGCTGATTCCTTCATTAACAATGGTGGAAGCTTTGGCATCGGCACCACAAGTCCAGATGGGTTAGTACATGCCTTTAGTGGAAATGCATCTCAAACAGCAAATGCGGCTGCAAATCAACTAATTGCAGAAAATAACACAAATGCTGGTGTCTCTATTTTGTCAGGTACAAGTCATAGTGGTGCAATATATTTTGGAGATTCTGGTAATGCTAAAATAGGAACTATAATTTATGATCACGGAGATGAACAGTTAAGGATTGGAGTAAACGATGCTGTTATTTTAACATTAACGGATTCAAAAATAAGTGGTTCATCAACCTCAACTGGTTCA
>MDTD01123952.1_pt1 | contig 16974 bp, 14 predicted proteins | sample 811221 | NCBI WGS metagenome assembly MDTD01 (sample SAMN05326646, study PRJNA326480) | marine metagenome | isolation source: seawater | place: Pacific Ocean: South West | collected 2011 | reverse complement strand
TTCCATCTGGGAAGGAAAATGTGCCTTGCCCATCATATTTCCCATCCTTCCACTCACCCACATACTTACTTCCATCTGATGCGCTTAATGTGCCTTGCCCATCATATTTCCCATCCTTCCACTCACCCGCATACTTACTTCCATCCGAGTCGGAAAATGTGCCTTGCCCATCATATTTCCCATCCTTCCACTCACCCACATACTCTCTTCCATCTGATGCGCTTAATGTGCCTTGCCCATCATATTTCCCATCCTTCCAAGAACCCATGTAAATGTTTCCGTTATCATAAACATATTTACAGGTTGTCTCAGTAGTAGGCTTTTCTTCACAAATAGGCACTTCATCATCGGCCCATAAGCTCCTAAAGACCAGCAAAGTTACTAAGAGGGTGAGTAGTTGTTTCATTCTTCTTCTAATTTGCCTTTCCTGAAAATAAAGAATACTTACGTTAATGCGACTAACATCAATATACTGAAAAAGTCTCCATCATTATAAGCAAAATCATAGCAGGCATAAATAGTGGCAGACAGAGAAACCAACCAAAAATGTCTACCATATTTAGCAGAGAGTAAATCTATCTCAAAACCATTTTCTGATGTTCTAAAAAAATGACACAGGGAGCCACAACTGACTGTGTCAGACCCAACTATTCACTCCCAAAGAAATGTATAATCTCCTTGATACAAACTTTGTATAAAACACCTAGGTTATAGGTATATTCATACAACAATGGATAGAAAATGAAATATCTCTTATACAAAGTTAATACAAACTTTTTTAAAACCGCTTTAAATAAAGGGTTTCAGAGTGATAAATCTATTGAGTGGGAGTAAATAAATATTGCGAGTTCTCATCATACATAGATACTTTTGGCCAGAGGATGGTGCTGCTGAAGAACCATTAATGCTAAAGGATTATGTAGATTGGCATAGGTCTAAAGGACATGAGGTAGAGCTTGTATTTGGTGCAAAAAAAAATCACAAAAAGTACTGGAATGAAGAATTTGATAAGCATGTAAAGTTTAATTCTTTTAATGCGGATCTTGATAGAGAATCCTCTTTTGCACTTAGAATTTTAAACAGTGTAAAAGTTTTATTTCTTGCTTTAAAGTGCGTAATCTTTAAAAGACATTTTGATTTTATTTATGTCTTTAGTGGCCCGCCTTTAATTAGTTTAATTATTAATCTTGTTAATCTATTTAAGATTAAAAAATCAAATATTATCTTCATTCTTCAAGATAATGTTGTTTACAGAATAAGAAATAGTTTTTTAAGATTTCTCTTTAAAAAATATATCAAATATACCGTAATATTTTCAAATAAGGTTATAGTTTTATCACATCCAATGAGAAAAGAAATTTTGAATTATTTTTCTCCAATCAAGAAAGATCTCATCAAGAAAAAAATATCTATATTAGTTAATTTTTGTTTTGATCTAGATATCAATGAAATTAGAGCAGATGAAGGTCGCAAAATAGATATTTTATATGCAGGAAATCATGGGCCAAGTCAGGGACTTATGAATTTTCTAGATGTGATAGCTAAAATTAAAAATCATAAGTTATTGAAAATATATTTTTATGGTGATGGAACTCAAAAAAATAAAATTATTAAGAAATCAAATGATCTAAACTTAGATATTATTTTTAAAGATCCAGTACCAAGGGATAAAATTAAAAAAATTATGGCGGAATCTCGATTTGGTCTAGTTAGCATGGATAAGTCTTTAGGTAAATATGCATTCCCTTCAAAGCTTGCAGCTTATTTATCATGTGGAACTAAAGTTATTATTTCTTCAAATGGCGAAGATCCACTGAAAGAATATGTTAAAAAATATAATTTTGGTTTTGCTATTGATTCAAGTAATCCACATGAAGCTGCTAAGTTTTTAGAGAAAAATCTAGCAGTTTCTATTGAAAACAACCATGAAGAATTTTCAAATGAGATATTAAATCAGTTTGATAAAAATAAATACTTTAAAACTCTTGATAAAATACTTTTTAATTAAATAATAAAAAGCTGAGCCTTTTTGCTACCTTGAACAATAGAAATGTAATTTACTAAATGAAGATAATATAGTCCTTATCTTGATCAAAAATTATCTTACTATCAATTACTTTTTCAGCTACAACAAACTTCTTAGCAATAAAATCAATTTTAAAGATCAGGACGTTATTGCAATTAAGCTATTTGATGGATATAAATCTAAAGTCATGACTAACAGCTACTTAAAGCAGATAATATAACAAAAAGAGAGTTTGAAGATTGCAATGACTATGAAGAGTTACAAAATTTGTAACAACAGATGCTACAGATACTATAAAAACAAGAACATACGTAAATACAAAATTGAAATACAGATCAGAAATTGATGGCTTGAGAGCCATAGCAGTAATACCAGTCATCCTATTTCATTCTGGTTTCGAATGGTTTAGTGGAGGATATGTTGGTGTTGATATTTTCTTTGTAATAAGTGGATATCTGATTACAACTATTATTATTTCTGAGATATCTCAAGACAGATTTAGTTTAATAAATTTTTATGAGCGACGCGCACGCAGAATCTTACCTGCATTATTTTTTGTCTGCATAGCTACCCTCATACTTTCACCTTTTATTTTAGTATCTGAGCAAATTTTTGACTTGGGGCAAAGTCTGTTTAGTATTTCTGTATTTGCATCAAATTATTTTTTTTACTCTGAGATTGACTATTTCAATGAATTTTCCTCAATAAATCCATTACTACATACATGGAGCTTAGCTGTTGAGGAGCAATTTTATATTTTTTTCCCATTATTGCTTTTAGCATTAAACTTTTTTAGAAAAGGATACAACCATTTCATCTTTTTGATCTTAATGATTTGTATGATAAGTTTTCTTGCTGCAATTGAGCTAACTTTTACAAATCGAGACTTAGCGTTTTACTCTTTGCATACAAGAGCATGGGAACTAATGATTGGTGCTCTGGCAAGTGTTCTACTTTATGCGGACTATATTAAATCACCTGAAAAGCACAATTGCTTCATAATTAATGAGATCTTGCTAATGATTTCATTAGTAGCAATGCTTTCATCATTTACATTATTCACATCATCTACATTACATCCGGGGTTGATGACGTCGATACCGGTAATGGCAACATTTTTTATTATTTTGTATGCAAATAAGAACTCTTTTGTTGGGGCTCTTCTAGGCAGTAATGTGCTTGTTAAGATAGGGCTTTGGAGTTATAGCTTATATTTGATCCATTATCCAATCTACAGTTTTATTGATATCTATTATGACTTTATTAATTCAAACGACAGAACTGAGATAAAAATTATAATAATACCAATCATTTTTCTACTTTCCTGGTTATCTTATAGATTTATTGAAACACCTTTTCGAAATAAATCTAGATTCAAACGAGGATTTATATTCTCATCTAGTTTAGCTTCGATATTCCTAATTTCATCCATTGGACTCTTAATTCATTTTAACCAGGGATTTCCAAAACAATTGAATCAATTTAATGAATATTTTGGTAAGCATCCGATCTTAGATATTTCAATTGAAAAAGAGCAATTAAGATTACTAAGAAATAAACATAATGGATTTGAAAAAAAATCTTCATGCAACACTAGCGATAATTCAGAATGTAAAAAGATCCTAACCATTGGTGATTCTATGGCTCAAGATGCATATTATTCACTTGCAGAATTTAGTCCCCAACTGTTCTTGAAACATCTTCCAATGGGAGAGTATTGCATGTTTCAGTTTTCAGCTGAGACACAGCCCAAAATATGCTCATCAACAAAAGTTAGCTTAGCAAATCTAATCGAAGAAGCTGCATGGGCAACAGATATAATATTATCAGCCGATTGGGATGATTATTATTTAGGTGGATACAGTTTAGCAAAGTATTTGAGCATGAATTTTGATGCAAATATTTTTGTAATTGGGAATATTAAGTTTAGTGATATGCAAAATATTCACCTAAAACCTGGATATGAAGATTTTAAAAATCAGAATTTGGAAAGTTTTTTTTATAGGGTATCTAGAAAAGATGTGATCATGATCAGTGATAAGCTATCAAACAAAATTAGCACTCTTCCTAATGTTGAGTGGATAGAAAAAGCTGAGCTTTTTTGCAATCTTGAGCAACAGAAGTGTAATTTACTTAATGAAGATAATAAAGCCCTTATCTGGGACAAAAATCATCTTACCATCAATGGTTTATTCAGCTATAAAAAATTCCTTGACAATAAAATCAATGCTACAAACTAGGACGTCATTGCAGTTAAGCTATCGGATGGCTATAAATCTAAAGTCATGACTAACAGCCACTTAAAGTAGATAATATTTAAGAGAGAGTTTTAAGAGTGCAATAAGTATATAGAGTAACAATGAATAACAAACTAAGAGTAGTAGGAATCACTGGCGCCAATGGCTTCATTGGAAGAAATATTGCTAGCAAACTCCATAATAAAGGTTTTAAGGTTATTTCTTTGCAGAGAATAACTTCCGCATCAAATCATTATGAAACAAGGCTGTTTAATTTGTGCAAATTAGAAACGATCAATGAGGAGCTTTTACAAGGAATAGATATCATTATCCATGCCGCTGCTCTTGTTCACAAACCACAAGCTGATTATGAGTCTTATAAGACAATGAACTTTGAAGCAACAAAAAAACTTTTTAAGCTATCAGCTAGTTTAAATATTAAGAAATTTATTTTTTTAAGCACTGTAGGCGTATATGGGAGAACCAGTTTTTCATCTCCAATTGATGTTAATTTCCCTGTTTCCCCTAAGTCTGATTACGAGGTTTCAAAATATGATTCAGAAAATTTCTTGTTATACAAACAACAAATTATGAAAGGGAATAGGGTAACAAAAATTAGCATATTAAGACTTCCACTTGTAATTGGAAAAAATGCAGCAGGTAATTATGGGTTATTAGAAAAGTTATCAAAATTAAGGTTTCCTTTACCATTTGGTTCTGCTCACAATCAAAGGACAGTTGTTTCTGTAGAAAGGGTTGTTGATACATTAATCCAAGGGTGCACTAATCTTGATATCCATCTTGGTCTAAATTTACTTGCAAACAATAAGCCCGTGTCAACTAAAGAGCTAGTTACTGCTTTAAGGGAAGAAAATGGACTAAAACCCAATCTCATTCCTATACCAAAGTTATTTATGAAGTTTTTATTATTTGCAATTGGAAAAAAGAAAATCTATCAACAACTTTTTGAAGATTTAGTCTTCATAAATTCTATTGAAGAGAATAAATTTTGAATCGTAAATTAAGTTAAGTTAAGCTGCAAAATGTAAGATTCTGATTTTTTTTCAACTAACTTAAATCCAATTTTTTTATATGATTTTTGGGCAGCAACATTATTTATGTTCACACCAAGGTTTAGTTTTTTAATATTTAGTTTATTTTTCATCAATAAAGAGGTTGATTCTATTATTTCGCCTCCAAACCCTTTACTCCTGTTTGATTCATTTCCAATAAGAATTCCAAGCCAAGCTACTTTTTCTTTAAAGTCAATTGGCTCATATTTAATATTTCCAATATGATCAAGTCCTTTAAAAACTCCAAGAAGAATACTGTCTTCTTTTGAATTATGACTACGAATATAATCTCGTAGACTGGCTTTTTTTGTAAATTCTTCTGAGCCTTGAATAAATCGTCTAACATTTTTCTCTTTAAACCATGAAACATATTCATCACTTGCATCTGAATCATTTAGATGCCTATAGCTAAGTCTTTTTGATTTAAAGAACAAGTCATCTGAGATAATCATTATTTGACCCAATTTAGAGGATTGGTAATCATATCATTGGTACAAAAAATAGGAGGATTGAGTTCATTTACTTTACAAAAAATTTCGTTAAATTCCATTAGCTCATGGAGATTTCCAATTCCTACAATAACTTTATTTGCACCAGAGTATTTTATAAAAGAGACACATGCTTCGTATGCGCTAACATTTAAGCTATCCAACCAATCATTAAATTTATTAATTTCATTTCTTTCCTTGAAATATTTTAAGTATCTCTCTTTATCAAGCAACATGCCTTGTAAAAAAATAGATCTTGCTTCAAAGCTTACATTATTATTATCTACGCAATAAGATTCCAATCTTCTATCAAAAATATTCAATGGACCCTGAATTACAAAAAAATTATTTTGCTTAATATAGTTGATTAAAGATGCATTTTTAATCGGTTCATATAATGAAATTCCCAAGCTTTTAATTAAACCTTTATCACGTAATAACTCTAATGCTTGAATTACATGTTCTAAATCTTTAGGCCTCGATTGAATTGTATGGTCATGAATTAAAACTGAATCTAGTCTTTCTATTTTTAGCAACTCTAAAGATTTATTTACAAGAGATTCCACCTCCACAATGGTCTCTAGCTTAGATATATTGCTTTTAAGTGACGGTATTTTTGTTGTAAGTTTCCAATCGTGAGCCTCAAATGAGTCGAGTTGGCCTATCTCCTTATGGACTCCTTTATATGAAATAGCTGTGTCAATATGTCTGAAGCCACTTTGCCAAGCTACTTCCAATAATTCATTTTGCTCTTCACTGCTAATAAATGTTTTCTTGAATGTGCCATAGTGATTGTTAAAATTTGCACTTCCAAGCGAAAGGCTTGGCAGATCATGTTTTTTATACATTTTTAATCATCACCTTGATGAGATCTAACACGCCTTCCTTTTCTCTTTTTCTAAAATTATCTGAGTTTAAATGTTGAAATCTTCTCATTACACTCCCATTTTGAAAGCCAATAACTGAGTGCTTTGTTTGATGGCTCTTCAAATATGCTCTCACTTCATCAACTCCCTTGATTCTAGTATTTAGAATACTTTGATATGAGAGAGTTTCGCTCCAAGGTATAGTATTTGGACATCCTGGGAACCAAGTAGATCCAAAAGTTAAAGCCAATTTACCAAGAATTGCGGCCTCAAGTGCAATCGTGCCAGTAATGGTTGATACAAAGATCGAATTTTTAAGTAGCTTTATAGAGTTTGCATTACTATCAACAATTTTGATGCCTTTAATATTCTTTATTAACTTATAAAACAATGGGCTTCTTCCTCTCGAACCTCTGCCAACAACTAGAAATTGTGATGGATGTTCTTTAACAATTATATCTATAGATTCTGGCAAGATATTCCTGAGGAATTGAAGAGCTTTGAATTGATCATGGAAATGACCACCGTCTGGATTTGTACTTCTCTCATGTTCGTAGTGAAGTGCAAAATACACATAAGGCCTTCCCATTATTCCCTTTTCAACATATTGAGCGTGATGGTTATATAAATTTTTAGCTCTTTTACTTTGAATTCTAAGCCTAGAAATTATATTTAACTCATAGGGATTTATTGAGGACCACCTTTTCAATAATCTATTTCCAACATTATGTTTAATGTCTTTTAAAATCTCAGGGATATCCTCATTTATTATTCTTTTAAGATTTCCAGGAAATTTCTTTTTAGATCTGTGCACTTTCATATAAGAAATTTCATACTTATCATGATTTTCGATAACATCATCTACATAGTCCATTACCAAGCCCATCATGTCTTTTTGGATCGAATCAAATTTTTTTTCACCTTTGAAAATTATTTCATCAGTTTTCATATTTTGTAGAAATATTAAAGGGGCTAATGTCCACCTATTGAATTTAAAAGAGGGAATATCTAACCAAGAGCATATTTCATATATTAAATACTGTGCATGTGAATGTGGAGCCTCAGCCATGAGAAGAAAGTCCGGTTTTGTTTTAGAAAATTTTTTTAAAGTCCATATGATTATTGAGTGAAAATATACTTCTCTATCGATCCTAGAAAACGTACCATAAAGATCTAGTCTATCCATCATTTTCATACATATGTCTTTGGATCTTATGTAGTGTTCTGATAAGAAAAATTCGCCATACTCACCTTTATAATTAATATCCTCTAATTGATGTGGTCTATGGACAAAAGTCAACATGCTCTCAACACTGTCACCAAAGGCTTCTTTAGCTTTTTTGTAATTTCTATCGTCACCAAGCCATAAGACAGGTTCAGCAATTCCATCTTCTTTTAAGCTTTTTGCAACCTCGAGCCAATTAGGAGCCTCAGTCATAAAAAAACAATACTTCTTCATGATTTAATTATTCAAAATCGTCCCATTTAATTGGCTGACCTCTTTTTACATCATGATTAATTTTTTTTCCAATAATTTCATCGTAGTGTTTTGGCTTTAGACCATTTCCAGGTCTTACTCTTTTGATATCCGAGCTATTTAGTACAGATCCGCTCTTTATATTTTGAGAAAAATATAATGACCTCCTTCTTTGTCTTGAATTCTTTTCAGATTCTGTTCCACCAAAAAAGATTTCACCCTGTGACTCCCAAGCCTTTTTCGTTTCACTGACAAGCAAATTAAATTCACTAGGCTCCATTGAAAATATTGAATCTACACCTTCTTCTGATCTTGAAAGAGTAAGATGCTTTTCAATAATTGTTGCACCAAAACTAATTGATGCACATGCCACACCAATACCAAGTGTATGATCCGATAGGCCAACCTCACAGTCATAACGTTCTCTAAGAGCACTAATTGATGAAATATTTGTGTTCTTTGGGCTTGCTGGATAAGTGCTAGTGCATTTAAGCAAGGAAAGATTTTTGCATCCATATTTTCGAGCTGTTTGAACCGCGTCATCAATTTCCTCTTTATCTGCCATTCCTGTTGAAATAATCATTGGTTTTCCAGTAGATGCTACCTTCTTTATTAATTGAGTATCAATGCACTCAAAAGATGCTATTTTGTATGCTGGAACATTCAATGATTCAAGAAAGTCAACTGCTGTATCATCGAATGGAGAACTGAAGGCTATTAAATTCAGGCTAGCTGCATAATTAAATATTTCTTCATGCCATTCCCAGGGAGTATGAGCCTCATCATACAAGTCATGCATATGTCTGCCATTCCATGGCGATGATTCATCTCTAATCATGAATTCTTCAGAATCTATATCAAATGTCATTGTGTCAGCAGTGTAGGTTTGTAGCTTAATAGCATCAGCACCCGATATTGCTGCTTTCTTTACTAACTCTAGTGCTCTTTTAAGAGATTGATTGTGATTGGCTGACAATTCAGCAATGATAAACGGTTTAGAATCTCGCGATATCTTCTTTTGTCCAATTTTCATTTTATATCCATTTTCATAAATATCCATTTTCTAGGATCGTGTTCAATATAACTGGGAAAACTTTCTATCACAAAACCAACTTTTTGATTTAATTTTATATTTGAAATATTGTCTGCCCTAGTTATTGCAAAAAAGAAATTTACATCATTATATTTCTTAAAATAATTCAAGACAGCTTCAGTTGCTTCAAAGGCATAACCTTTCCCTCCAAAGCTATCATTGCCAATAAATTTACTTAATTCAAAACAGTTATCACTTATAGACTCAAATGTTTTATGCTCTAATGAAATCATACCAATAGGCAACTTAGACAGCTTTTCAGAAAAAATAAAATCACTTCTGCTATCTCTTGAATTAATAAACCAATTTTTATGACCTTCAGCAGTAAACTTATCCTTGGTTAGGCTTACCTTTCTTAGCCTCTTAGAATTCCTCCATTCCACTATTAAATCAGTGTCATCAATTTTTAATTCTCTATAGCTTAGCCTTGGACTAGATATTGTTTTCATTTATAAATTAATTTATTAAAGCATTTACAATTCTTTGTGCTCCAAGACCATCAATTCTTATCTTTCTTTGCATATGCCATGCAGATATAAGTTTTTTACTAGCAAAATATTTTTTGTATGATGAAATTAAGTCAGAAGAACTTATATTATTTGAGCTGCCAACGTAAACGCCATTTTTATTTTTTTCCCAAGCTATAGATTGCTTTTTTTGATTTTCCGCAACCGATATAATTTGCATTGGTGTTCTTAAAAAAGCAGACTCATAAGTTATAGTTCCTCCGCTCACAAATGCAAATAAAGAGTTATTAAGTATCGAGGGATATTTTTTTGAGTCAACCAAAATGCTAAATTTCTTATTTTCTTTATATTTATTTATTATTTGCTTTCTATTCTTGTACGATGAGGTTATAGCGATATTTATCTTTTCATGATTTTCAGATAGAAGGGTTAAATATTCATCATACTTTTCTATTGCATTGTGATCTCCACCGCCACCAAAGAATACAAAAATTTCATTATTTACTTTTTTTTTATTAAGTTCTATGAAGCATTCATCAATTGGAACATATTTTGTTCCCAATAAATGAAATGATCCATTATTCGAATCATAGTCAGGATTATAATTAATCAATTTAGACGATTTGTCTTCAAGATTTGGAATTGCCTCAAATCGGAATGTTTTGACATTATGTTTTATCAACTTTTCATAATCCTTATCATCTATTGAGTAATCATCAATTAAAATACTAGAAATGCGCTCATTAGATATTATTTTTTTAGCGGATTTGAGAATGTCTTTATCCTCATAAAAGTATACTTGATTAAAAGCCTTTAACTTTTCATTTTCGATGGAATCATTTTTTGTAAGGAGTATTGCTGAATGCCGATTCCTCTTCAAGCATGCAGCAATTACGGAGCATCTTGTAAGATGACCTAGACCAACTTTTTCACTATATTGCAAAATAAATAAGGCTTTATGCATTAATTTAGTCGCTTGAACTCACTATGACAAATCTTACTCTCAAGCAGATCATTGATATCCATGTCTTCATTTTCACATCTTTTGATTTGAGAAAAAATTTCATCTAGATGCCCTATGTATTTATCAACTAATTCTTTAGTGTGAGCAGTAGACACATATACAGAATTTGTTGCTAGATATCCTTTTTTTAGCATTTCTTGTGTAATAAATGTTTTATATTTTAAAAATTCATTTTTGGTTCTGAGAACATATTTTGTAATTGAATTCAGACCAAAAATATGAATATCCAAACCATTTCGATCTGCAATTTTTTTCCATCCTTGGTTTATATAATCTCCAAGATTGCTTATGTATTTCCAGGATTGATCTCTTTCCATTAATTCAAGAGTTTTTAGGGCAGCAGTTGGCCCAGCTCTTTCAGTCCAAAAAGTGCTACTTATAAAGGTTTCTTGAGCATGATCCATAATATCTCTTTTGCCAACAACGCTAGTTATGGCATACCCGTTACCCATAGCCTTTCCATAAATAGCAATATCAGGATATACAGCATACTTTTTGTGCAATCCTCCGAATGTTTCTCTGAATCCAGATGTGCATTCATCAAATATAAGAACAATATTATTTTCATCAGCTAGCTTTCTAACTGCCTCCAGGAAACCCTTTTGAGGTTCTTCATTTCTCATTACTTCCATTTTAATTGCCGCTAATTTATGTTCTTTAATAATTTGTTTTAGTTTATCTAGATCGTTATATCGAAAAGGTTGGGTGGTCCCCTCAAGTTCCTTAGGAACACCTGCTGTATAAAATCCTTTTAAATGAAGATCACCTAAATTACTCTCACTTTCAAGGTTTGCGGATAAATACCAGTCGTGCCAACCATGATATCCACAAATTGCTATCTTGCTCCTACCAGTTGCCGCTCTTGCAATTCTTATGGCTATTGCATTAGCTTCGCCACCTGTCCTTGCAAACCTAACCATGTCAGCCCAATCATTAATTTCCAAGAGCTTATCTGCAAGCTTAACTTCCTCAGGACAGTTCAATGTAGACATATTTCCTTTTTTAATATTCTTGATCACAGCAGAATCAACTTCAGAATTAGAGTATCCAAGGATGTTTGTTCCTACGCCCATAATTGATAAATCAATATATTTATTCTTTTCTAAATCCCATACTGTGCAGCCTTTTGCTTTCTCATAATATGCAGGCCATAGATCAGGTGCAAATTGCTCTGGTCTCTTGCTTAGCAAATGATTACCTCCAGGAATAATGGATTTTGCTCTTTTCCATAATTTCATTGTTTCTTTCATTTTCGAGCCCTCATTTCTTGTAATGTTTGCATTCATTTCAAATATTTCTGGTTTTATTTGAAATAGTCTTATGATTTCTTTCCATGAAAAATCATAACCACCAATTCTACTTTGTATTTTTCTAATTACTTTTAAATCTACTTCTTCATCCACAGTAATCCTAATTTTTGAATAATCAACACTATTTTTTAAATTATATTTATTGATACTTTCATTTGCTTTCATGTATGGAGTTACGTGTTCTCTTTCAAAATTACTATTTGAATTTAGATAAGCTTCTTTGAGTAATGAAAAAGTAAATACTGCTATATCTAAGCCATCTGGATAAGTTCTATTCTGCGTATTTGAAACATAATCGCATTTTTTAACAAGTGCTGCTTTTACGCACTCATCAATTAATTCAGGATCTATAAATGGGCAATCTGCTGTAATTCTGATAATTAAATCAGCTCTTTCTTCTGATGCACAATCATAAAATCGTTTTAAAACATTCTTTTCATCCCCTCTAAAACACTTATGCCCTTTCTTTATTAAATAATTCTCCAATACATCATCCCTTGAATTACTAGTGCATGCTACAACACTAGCACTTATTCGTTTTGATTTATTGACTCTATCTATCAAGAACTCTATGAGCGGTTTACCACCAATATCTTTTAAGACTTTTCCAGGAAGCCTGGTAGATGACATTCTTGCTTGAATAATAGCTAATACTTTTAAATTTTTAGTCAATTTTTTGAATTTTCCATTGGTATTTAAATAACATTAGATTATTTATTTATAAAAAACCCTAATAGCATCATGATTCTTGCTTTTTAAAGGCATTAAAGAAATTTAACCATCAAATTTTATTGATACAAAGTACACAGTGAATAAGATGTTGCAGTATTTATTATCTCAGGATACTCTTATTTTTGTAAACTTAACCATGAATATTAATAAACCATTTATTATTGCTGAAATAGGTGGTAATCACGAAGGCAGTATTAAATATGCCAAAAAACTTTTGATAGATGCAGCAAGAGCTGGGGCAGATGCTGTTAAATTTCAAACTTATTTTCCTGAAAAAATTGTAAGTAGAGTTGAAGATTATGACCGTTATAAGCATTTTTCGAAATTTTCACTCCCAATTGAAAACTATTTTGAGCTTGCTGATCTTGCAAAAGAAAACAATGTTTTATTTATGTCCTCCATTTGGGATGCTGAGTCTCTAAAGTCTTTAAATAGCCTGATTAAGATTCATAAAATAGGCTCAGGAGATCTAACTAACATACCACTGATTAAAAAAATTCTAGATACTAAAAAGCCTCTTATTATCTCTACTGCAATGGCTTCATTGAAGGAGATACAGGAAACAGTAAGTTGCATTTATGAATATGATAATCTCTATAGAGATCCTAATATGCTAGCAATTTTGCAATGTGTCGCAATGTATGGGAATCCAAAAGATGAATATGCAAACTTGCTTTGTATACCTGAGCTTAAGAATACGTTTCCTTACGCAACAATAGGCTATTCAGATCATACAATTGGAAATTATGCGGCTAATTTATCTTTTGCTCTTGGAGCAGAAATATTAGAAGTACACTTTACAGATAATAAAGATCAAGAATTTAGAGATCATCATATTTCTGTTACAGCATCAGAATTACAATCTTTAAAAGAAAATATTAACAAAACATTATCAATGCTAGGTAGCGCCAAAAAGGAACCCATAAAAGATATTGAAACACCAGAACGTATAATTGAATTTAGAAGAGCTTGCTATTTAAAAAAAGATCTTGCAAAAGGAGAAATCATTTCTAGTGACATTCTTACTACGCTAAGGCCTTGTAAAGGCATAGACGCAAAGGATTACGAAAAACTTATCGGAAAAAAACTGAGGGTTGATAAAAAAGCTTTTAGTAGTATTTTTTGGAATGAAATTGAGTAATTAATTTATTCTGAATAAGTCCCTAGAAAAAACCTTTTTTTTATTTTTAACAATTTTTTTATCTATTCTATTTGCAACTATTATTTCTGATAGCTTTACAAAAGTATCAATATCATTTTCTACTAAACATCCATTAAAAATTTTACTTTTAATGTTAGGCTCATAAACAATTATTTTTTTGCTTGATCTCTTCACTTTATCAATCAAATCAACTACTGATGAATCCCTCCAATTATCTGATCCCGCTTTCATGGAAAGCCTATAAATCCCTATAGATTTAGGCTTTTTATTTAAAATTTCTTCAGCAATAAAATTTTTTCTAGCCCTATTCGATGCAACAATAGCAGTTATTAATTTTTCAGGAATTCCAATGAATTGATTTTTGAGTTGTTTTGTATCCTTTGGTAAACAATAACCACCATAACCAAAAGAAGGATTATTATAATAATTACCAATTCTTTCATCTAAACAGATTCCCTTTATGATCTTTTTTGGATCTAGATCATAATTCATTGCAAAACTATCAACCTCATTAAAGAAGGCAATTCGCATAGCTAGGAAACTATTCGAAAACAGTTTAATGGCTTCGGCTTCTGAACTTGAGGTTATGAGGCTTGACATATTATTATGCAGCGAGCTTTGCTGAAGAGTTTTTAAAAATTTTTTTGCTCGACTTGATTTTGAACCACATATAATTCTAGATGGATTTAGACAATCTTGTAGAGCATTACCTTCTCTCAAAAATTCTGGAAAGAAAGCTATATCAAAAGAAGAAAATAATGGCTTTATTGAATCAGTGAAGCCGATCGGCACAGTCGATCTTATAACTGCAAGTCCTTTAAAATTTTTTTCATGCAAATCTTTAAGAACCGACATTATCGAGCTAACGTCAAATTGCTTTTTTGTTTCACTAAAATTTGTTGGAGTTGCTATTAAAGCTACATTAGTTTTTCTTTGGTCATCATTCAATTTATTTGAATAAGTAATATTTAATTTTTTTTTGGATAAATAATCTTGCAGTAAAGTGTCATTAAATGGCACCTTATTTGCTTTAAGCTGCTCAATTTTTTCATTTGAAATATCAATAACTTCAACATGATTTTTTGAAGCAAGCATAACCGCGTTGCTTAATCCAACATAACCAGCACCAAAAACTTTAATAAACATTGATTTTTGAAATTAAAATATTTAATTTACTCTTGCATTAGAAGTATAATCCAATGCAATTTCTATTGCATACAAAGTTTTGCCCAGGTGGTGGAATTGGTAGACACAAGGGATTTAAAATCCCTCGAAGGCAACTTCGTGCCGGTTCAAGTCCGGCTCTGGGCACCATGCTTTGGCTGAATAAAATTTTAATTTATGTACCAAAAGAGATTAATGACTGCCGCTTTTGAGCAAGCACAAAATGCAGCTTTATTTGGTGAAGTGCCTGTTGGTTGCGTTATCGCACTAAATGATGAGATTATTGCTGTTGGAAGCAATAAGTGCATTTCAAAAAACTCCCCTGTAAGACATGCTGAGATAGAAGCGATCGAGTCTGCTTGTGCTGTCTTAAAAAATTATAGATTGCTTGAAACTTCCATATATGTGACTCTAGAGCCTTGCCATATGTGTTGCATGGCTATTGTAAATTCAAGAATAAAAAATCTTTTTTTTAGTGCTAAAGAACCAAAAACAGGTGCGGTAGTTTCAGTAGATAATTTTTTAGATAAGGATTTTCTAAACCACAAAGTTAATTACTCTGGAGGTTATATGGAGCATGAATCTAGTGAGTTATTAAAAAATTTTTTTGCAACTAAAAGAAAAATTTAATTATTTTAGATCTATCCATACAGGACAATGATCAGATGGTTTTTCTAATGCACGAGCATCATAACTGATACCAGTTGATTTAACCGAATCAATTAAATTTTCAGAAATCATAATGTGATCTATCCTCAGTCCTCTTTTTGGGTTATCGTCAAACATCCTAGACCTGTAATCAAACCAAGAGTAAATAGAATCTTCATCAGGATTTTGTAGTCTCCAACTATCAACAAGCCCAAGATCTCTGATTGAATTCCACATATCAATTTCCTCAGGTAAAAACGCACATTTGCCTTCACGGAGCCATCGTTTAGCATTGTTGTCACCTATCCCAATATCCTTTTCAGACGGAGCTACGTTGAAGTCACCCATCACAATTATATTTGAGAAAGATTTTTGCAACCTCTTTATGTGAGCTCTCAAATCTCTATAGAACTTAATTTTTTTAGGAAACTTTATTTCATGATTTCTATTCTCACCTTGAGGAAAATAACCGTTCAGAATGAGTATGTCACTATTCTTAAAGTTATATCTGCCTTGAATAAACCTCTTTTGATCCTCAGATGTATCTTTTGAAAAACCTTTAGAAATCTCTATTGGTTTCTTCTTACTTAGTAAAGCTACTCCATAATGACCTTTTTGACCCCAAAATTCACAGTGATAACCAATTTCATTAACTAGCTCAACAGGAAATTCGTCATCATGTACTTTTGTTTCCTGAAGCCCAATAACATCTGGATTAAGATGATCACGGATATACTCAAGTTGATGAGGTCTGGCTCTAACACTATTGATATTAAAAGAAATGATTTTCATTAATTTTGGTTAACCGCAATTAATTGAGAGCTAAATTTTAAGTAATCAACAATAATGTTTTTTGATTCATTCAAGAGAAAATCATTTTCTAAAGATATTTCATCAGAATCAATATCTTCCCTAAATGCTTCCAAATCATTATAGGTATCAAACTTATCAATATTTAAAAGACTTCGACGTGAATTTTCAGCATTTAGAATCCAAGATCTTCTATCCAACTTATCACTCTTTCTTTCATTGATATTTAGAGAAAGCTTTTTATTATTTTTACGTTGATCATATTTTTGACGAATCTTGAGAATATATTGCATGTTGGGATCGCTCGATAACCTATCAATATGATTTTCTGATGCTCGTTGAATCGCAAAGTCATTAAGATTATATATTCTATGCCTAATTGGTCTTATGGTATCCC
>MDTD01062157.1_pt1 | contig 16974 bp, 22 predicted proteins | sample 811221 | NCBI WGS metagenome assembly MDTD01 (sample SAMN05326646, study PRJNA326480) | marine metagenome | isolation source: seawater | place: Pacific Ocean: South West | collected 2011 | reverse complement strand
TATTTCAAAAATTGTAAGAAATTTAGAGGGTCTTGGAGAAAGTGAAATTCCTACTTCAACAATTGGAAAATTCATAATGGAAGGGTTATCGTCTTTAGATCAAGTTGCTTACGTTCGGTTTGCCTCTGTTTATAAAAATTTTAAAGAGGCTAAAGATTTTGAACAATTTGTTGGCAATTTAGATGACAACAAGTCAAAATAATTACATACAATTAGCTTTTGAAAAAGCCAAAGTTAATCTTGGTTCAACAAAAAAAAACCCCTCTGTCGGATGTGTTGTTGAGAAAAACGGATCTATAATTTCATCCGGAACCACTTCTTTAAATGGAAGACCCCACGCAGAATTTAATGCTTTGAATAAAAATATAAATTTTAAGGGCTCGAGTTTATATGTAACATTAGAACCATGTTCACACTATGGCAAAACACCTCCATGTACAAATTTGATAAAAGCTAAAAAAATTAAAAATATTTATTTTCCTATTTTTGATGAAGATTCTAGAACAAAAAAAAAATCTTTAAATTTGATTAAAAAAAATATTAATATTAAAATTAATTTAAATAAAAAATATGCTTTAGATTTTTACAAAAGCTATTTTTTACAATATAAAAATGATCTATTGCCATTAATTGATGCTAAAGTGGCTGTATCTAAGGATTATTACACAATAAGTAAAAAAGATAAGTTTATATCTTCTTTATCTTCAAGAAAAAGAGTTCATTTATTGCGATCAATGTATGACTGTATTTTATCAACATCAAAATCCATTAACAATGATAACTCAATATTAGACTGCAGAATAGATGGATTACAAAATAAATCTCCTGATCTGGTTATTATAGATAGGTTTTTAGAGCTTAAAAAAAATTTAAAAATTTTTTCAAACCTAAAAGGTAGAAAAATTATAATAATTACCACTTCAAAAAATAAAAAAAAAATTGCCTTTTTTAAAAAAAAGGGAGTTACAATTTTCATATTTAAATCATTAAACCAAAAATCAGATTTTATCGTATTATTTAAAAAGTTAAAAAATTTTTATAGTAGAATTTTAATTGAGGCAGGCTTGACAATCTTGAACTTTTTTATAGAAAATAAATTTATAAATTCTTTATATGTTTTTAAAACTGATAAATTCTTAAAAAAAAACGGATATAATTATTCATCAAATAAGATAATTAAAAAATTAAAATTAAGATCAAGATTTCAAGTTTACTTGGAAGGTGACAAACTTTATAAAGTGAAATTATAAAATGTTTAATGGAATAATATTCAATAAAGGTACTGTAAAGGCTATTAAAAAGAATAAAAAAAGTCGAGTGTTATCTATTTTTACCAAATTTCCAATTTCTAAAAAAGAGATTGGCTCATCAATCTCATGTAATGGTGTTTGTTTAACTTTAATTTCTTATCAAAGAAAATTAATCAATTTTTATTTATCTAGCGAAACACTTTCAAAAAGTAATTTATCTAATTTAAAAGTTGGAGATAATGTAAATTTAGAAAAGTCTCTTAAATATGGAGATAAAATATCTGGTCATTTTATACAAGGACATGTAGATACCACTGGAATTGTAAAGAATATAAAAGTTATAGATAAACACTGGATTTTAAATATTAAATGCAAATCAAAATTTAAAAAATATCTTATTGAAAAGGGTTCCATTAGTATTAATGGAGTTTCATTAACAATTAATAAAGTTTTTAAAGATTATTTTCAATTATCAATTATTCCACACACTTTGAAATTAACAAATCTGATAGATTTAAAGCAAGGCTCAATTATAAATATAGAGTTTGATATATTTAATAAATATTATAAGAATTTATCAAATTAATATGTCACAAAAATTATTTTCACCAATTACCCAAATAATTAAAGACGCTAAAAAAGGCAAAATGTTTATTATTGTAGATGATAAAGACAGAGAAAATGAAGGTGATTTAGTGATGCCTGGATCAAAGTGTACATCTAAAAATATAAACTTTATGGCCAAACATGGAAGAGGACTAATCTGTCTTGCCCTAACTAAAGAAAAAGTAAACAAATTAGGATTACCACTTATGTCATCAATTAACAAAGCAAGAATGCAAACCGCATTTACAGTTTCAATAGAAGCTAGAAAAGGAATTACAACTGGCATTTCAGCGTTTGATAGATCAAAAACTATAAAAACTGCAATTAATCCAAATTCAAAAAAAAAAGATGTTGTTTCACCGGGTCATGTTTTTCCATTAATAGCTAAAAATGGTGGTGTTTTAGAACGAGCTGGCCATACAGAAGCTTCTGTTGATATTTCAAAATTATCAAAGTTAAACCCTAGCGCAGTCATTTGTGAAGTTATGAATGAAGATGGTAGAATGGCGCGGCTTAAAGATCTTATTAAATTTGCAAAAAAACATAAGTTAAAGATAACTTCAATTGAAAAGTTGATTTCTCACAGATTAAAAAATGAAAAATTTATTTATAAGTTAGCAAAAAAAAAGATTTCTATTAGATCTGTAGGAAAGTTAGAATTGAACACATTTTCAAATTCTTTAGACTCATCTAAAAGTTTTTCTATATCTAGGGGTAAAATTATAAATAATAAATCAATAAGAGTAAGAGTTATATCTTTAAAATATAAAAATGACCATATTAGATTTTCTAATAGTTTAATAAAAAGAACTCTTAAATATTTGAATAAATATAATAATTTTGTTCTTATTATTGTAAAAGATCAAAAAGAGTCGGAAAAGACTAGTAATTTTTTAAGAAGTAATAATACATTAAGATATTATGGAATCGGAGCTCAAATTATTAAAGAACTTAAAATCAAAAACATGATATTGGTTACTAGATCAAAAAAAAAGATTATAGGTTTAGATGGTTTTGGTATAAAGATAACTAGACAAGAAATAATTAAATGAAACATAAAACACTTATAGTTATTGCTAATTATTACAAAGATATTTCTAATAATCTTATAAATTCAACAATTAAAGAAATTAAAAAAAAGAATATTAAATATAATATAATTGAGGTAAGTGGTATTTTTGAAATACCTGTTATAATTTCTAAATATTTAAAAAGGTATGATAGTTTTATTGCTTTGGGTTGTGTTATTAAGGGACAAACTCCACATTTTGAATTTATTTCTAAATCAACATTTAATTCTATTTTACAGTTGGCAGTAAACTCAAAAAAACCAATTGGTAACGGTATAATTACTTGTCTTAATAAATCTCAAGCTAAAACAAGATCAACCAAAAAAGGTAAAGAAGCTGTAAATGCTATTATTTCAGTGGTACAAAATGAACCCTCCAACTAAAGAATCTAATACTCCCAGAATCAAAATTGTGCAAAAACTTTATGGTTCCATGATGAATCCTGAAGATGAAATAAAATTTTCAAAAAACCAATATAAGAAATTTATTAAAGACGTTGTTAATGGCACTATCGAGAGAAAAGAGCTTATAGAAGAGACTATTTTTAAGTATTTAACTGATGATATAAATTTAAATAAAACTGATAAATTATTAAAAATAATACTTTTTGCAGCTGTTTTTGAATTATTATTTAAGCACAATAATTCGAAAAAAGTCATTATTAGCGAATATTTAAAAACTGCTGAATTTTTTTTAGAAGAAGCCCAAATTAAATATTTAAACGCTATTTTAGACAAATTATCCAAAATATTAAGAAAAGATTAAAATTTATGTGTAAAAATTACACTTAGATATAAAGTTTAGCTTGCCTTTTCATAGTTAATTTGGCATCTATCAGTTTTTAAAATTAGTATGAATTCATCTCTAGAACTACTATATCTAATTATTTTTACCGGCATCTTAGCAGTTGCGTATAGTTATCTATTATCTGGCCAAATTTTATCTTCTAGTGCTGGTAATGATAAAATGAAGGAAATCGCAGAAGCAATCCAAATAGGTGCTAGAGCATACTTGAATAGACAGTACAAAACTATTGCAATTGTAGGAGTGATTGTACTTGTAATTGTGACCTATTTTTTTAATATTCTTGTTGGTTTTGGATATTTACTAGGTGCTACGTTATCGGGGATAGCTGGTTATGTAGGAATGTTAATTTCAGTTAAAGCGAATGTAAGAACAGCTGAAGCTTCAAGAAATAGTTTGCAAGCAGGTTTATCTATAGCTTTCAAATCTGGAGCAATTACAGGTCTATTAGTTGCAGGTTTAGCTTTATTAGCTATATCAATATATTATTTAATATTATTGAATCTCAAGGTTAATGATAGAGACATTATTAATGCTTTAGTCGCATTAGGATTTGGAGCTTCATTAATATCAATTTTTGCAAGACTGGGAGGCGGAATTTTTACCAAAGGTGCTGATGTTGGTGCAGATTTAGTAGGTAAAGTAGAAGCAGGTATTCCAGAAGATGATCCACGTAATCCTGCGGTTATTGCTGACAACGTTGGTGACAATGTCGGTGATTGTGCTGGTATGGCAGCTGATTTATTTGAAACTTATGCCGTAACAATTGTTGCTACAATGGTTTTATCGTCAATTTTTTTTCCTAATGATTTGAATATGATGGTCTATCCTTTGGCTATAGGAGGTTCTTGTATCATTACTTCTATAATTGGAACTTGGTTTGTAAGACTTGGTAAAAGCAAAAATATAATGGGGGCACTTTATAAAGGATTTATAGCAACGGCGGTCTTATCTTTATTAATTTTGTATCCAATAACAAATTCATCTATTGGGTTAGATAAAATTTACAACTTCGGAAATAACTCTTTTTCTGGATTCGATTTATACATTTGTGCTGTTGCAGGTTTAATAATTACAGGACTAATTATTTGGGTTACAGAATATTATACGGGAACAAACTACAGACCAGTTAAAAGTGTTGCAAACTCATCAACAACAGGTCATGGAACAAATGTTATTCAAGGTTTAGCTATATCTATGGAAGCTACAGCGATACCTGCATTAATAATTGTGATTGGTATTTTATTTACTAATAATTTGGCTGGTTTATATGGAATTGCTATTGCAGTTACTTCAATGCTTGCGTTAACCGGAATGGTTGTTGCTTTAGATGCATATGGTCCAGTAACAGATAATGCCGGGGGTATAGCTGAGATGTCAAAACTACCAAAAAATGTAAGAAAAACTACTGATGCGTTGGATGCAGTAGGAAATACTACAAAAGCTGTTACCAAAGGTTACGCTATAGGATCAGCTGGGCTTGGTGCTCTTGTTTTATTTGCAGCTTATACAGAAGATATTAAATATTATGCAAACGATAACACCTCATCATTATATGGTCTTGTTGTTAATTTTGATTTATCCAATCCCTATGTAGTCATAGGATTATTGATTGGTGGTTTATTACCTTATTTGTTCGGTTCAATGGGAATGCAGGCGGTTGGTAGAGCAGGAGGTGCAGTAGTTGTTGAAGTTAGAAGACAATTCAAAAAAATTCCTGGTATTATGAAAGGCAAAAGAAAACCTGATTATGGAAGATTAGTCGATTTATTAACTAAAGCCGCAATAAAAGAAATGATAGTACCTTCTTTATTACCGGTGCTATCTCCAATTATTTTATATTTATTTATTTCAGTAATTGCTGGAAAAGTAGCTGCATTATCCGCTTTAGGAGCAATGTTGTTAGGAGTTATTGTAACAGGACTGTTTGTTGCAATTTCCATGACAGCAGGGGGTGGTGCATGGGATAATGCAAAAAAATATATTGAAGACGGTAATTTTGGTGGGAAAGGATCTGAAGCGCACAAAGCTGCAGTAACTGGTGACACTGTTGGTGATCCATATAAGGATACAGCTGGCCCCGCGGTTAATCCTATGATTAAGATTACAAATATTGTTGCCTTATTGTTACTTTCGATAATTGCACACTAATTACTTCTTCTATTGCTATACATTTTTTCTCTTATACTACTTAAAAAATTATTAATAAAACTTGATCTTCTAACCACATTTTCTGTAGATGCTGTTGAATAACTAATATTGTTCATATCTTGCTTATCTAAAAACTCTTTGTCTTGTAAAATGCCAAATTTATCAAATCTTAAAGCTAAAACGTTGTTTTCCTTAAGAATATTTCTACCTAATTTTTGAAATTCACCCCTGGTAATAGTTCTTTCAAAATAAAACCAATCGCTTTCATTTTTTATAGATCTAGTATGCGGCTGACCCAGTAATTTAATGACGTCATTTGAATTTGTTTTATTCACTTCAAGTATATTATATCTATTTTCTAAATAATTAATTCCGTGAGTTTTTAAAGGCTCTTTAAATTGACAATTTTGTAAAAAAAAGAGGAGAATTGTGATAAATATATATTTAAAATGTTTAGTCTTTATCATAGAAATTATAATAAACTTTATACCAAATTAGTCGAGTTATCACGTAATACCTTTTTTTACAATAATCTTAGTTTTAAAGATACACTAGAAACTCGAATATATCTTGTTTTTTTTCACCTTTCTATAATAATTATAATAATAAATAATAAGTTTAAAAACAAAAAAGAAAATCAATTTATTTTTGATAACATTTTTCAGAATATTGAATACCATTTGAGGGAAAATGGCATGGGAGATGTTTCAGTAAATAAAAAAATGAAAGATTTAACAAAAATTTTTTATGATATATTAATTAAGCTTAATTCATCAAAAGATAACAATTTTACTGTTAATGAGAAATTAACCTCTAAATATATCCAGATTATATCTATTAAAAATAATAATAACGAAAAATTTAAAGATTATTTGATTTCTTTCTATAAATTTTGCTTTGCTTTAGAATTAAAAGATATTATAAGTGGTGATATAAAATTTAAATAATATGGCCGTACCAAAGCGAAAAACATCTGTTTCAAAACGAAAGCTTCGTAGATCTCATCATAGACTAAGAAGAACTAATATCATTGAAGACAAGAAGAGTGGTGAGTATAAACTATCTCACCATATTGATCTTAAATCTGGGTTTTATAACGGAAAAAAAATTCTAGATATTTAAAAGGCAATGTCAAAAAAAATTATTATTGCAATTGATGCAATGGGTGGTGAAAATGCACCTTATAAAAACATAGAAGGTATTAAGTTATTTTTAGACAAAAATAAGTCTAATGATTATTTTTTTAATATTTATGGTGATGAAAAAATAATAAAAGACGAAATACAAAAAAACAAAATTGACGAAAAAAGTATAAAGATATTTAGTACTTTGTCTGTAGTTTCTGATGAAGAAACTCCTCTTACAGCATTAAAAAGTTCAAAAGATAGTAGCATGTGGAATTCTATAAATTCACAAAAAAATGATAAGGCAGATATCTCATTATCAGCAGGTAATACTGGTGTATTATTTGTTATTTCAAGAATGATTTTAAAAACAATAGACAAAGTAAGTAAGCCTGCTTTAGCTGGTTTATGGCCTAACAAAACAGGAATGAACGTAGTACTAGATTTAGGCGCTAACATTGAATGTGATGAGAATAATTTAGTAGATTTTTCTGAAATGGGATCTGCATTATATAAATCCTTGTTTCCAAATGAAACTCCTAAAGTCGCACTTTTAAATGTAGGATCGGAAGAAATTAAAGGTACAACTACCATCAAAAAAGCCCACAATCATTTAAAAGAATTGAGTAAAAAAGGTGATTTTGTTTTTAACGGATATATTGAAGGTAACAAAATACCAGACGGTAATTCAAATGTTATAGTTACAGATGGCTTCACAGGAAATATTGCTCTTAAAACCGCTGAAGGTACAGCAAAATTTATTACTGATAGTCTAAGAGAAAGTCTTAAAGAAAATTTTTTATCAAAGTTTTCAATTTTATTTTCCTATTTTAGCTTAAAAAAATTTAAAGAAAAGTTAGATCCTAGAAAGTTTAATGGTGCCATTTTTTTGGGTTTGAATGGCCCTGTAGTTAAAAGTCATGGTTCTACAGATGCTAAGGGATTTTATCATGCAATAGATTTATGTTATAAGATAGTTAAGGGTAATTTGATGAGTCAAATAAAAATAAACCTTAGCCATCTAAATGACAAAAAATAAAAGAAATAATATAACTAAGGATGATTTTTCAAATAAATTATTTGAAAGTATTGGTATATCAAAAAACTTGTCAAAAAAAGTTTTAGATAATCTAATTGAAATATTGACTGAAATTATAGTTCAAAAAAATAAATTAAATCTTAAAAATATAGGTAGTTTTAAAATCATAGAGAAAAAAGAAAGAATTGGTAGAAATCCAAAAACAAACGAACAATTTGTAATAAAACCAATGAGGGTAATTTCTTTTAAGCCATCTGGAGAGCTTAAAAATAAGATAAATAAATGAAAAAGAATTTTAATAAGAAATTATTTCCAATTTCATACGTTGCAAAACAGTTGAGATTAACTGATAAAAGAACAGGAAATATTTCTACTCATACTATCAGATTTTGGGAAACTAAATTTACTTCAATTAGACCTATAAAATTGTCTGGGAACAGAAGGTATTATGATTTTCAACAAATTGAAAAAATTAAACTGATCAAATTTTTATTGAAAGACAAGGGAATGACAATTAAAGGAGTACAGCAGATATTAAAAAGAAATATAAATAAACTTGACGAAACTAATGATATCAGTATAAAAAATGAATACTTTAAAAATTACTTATCAAATAAAACAAAAAATATTTTGATGAAATTAAAGAAGATTAAGAATGGCAAAAAAAACACATCTTAAAGTTAGAATGGTACCAGAAGGCAAACCTGACAGTGCGTTTATTTATTATGCAAAAAAACCTACAAAAGGTGAGAAAGCTAAAGTTAAATTAAAAATAAAAAAGTATAATCCTAATACAAGAAAACACGAGTTTTTCGTTGAAAAAAAACTTCCACCACATAGTAAGTAATTATTTTTTAAAATTACGATATTCGTAGTCAATAAATGCATTAATCATTGACTTCCAAATTCTACGTGTGACGATTGTATCAATCTTTTTTGTTTTTGATTTTTTTTTAATACCTTTTAAAATTTCGTTTATTCTTTGTTTGTCTACAATATCTTTTTTATGTTTTTTATTTTTGAGAACTTGGTCTACTAACATGGAGCGTTTTTTAATCAGATTAAGAAATTTCTCATCTAAATTATCCAATTTTTTTCTAATCAAATTAATATTTTTGTTTTTCATAGCGACATTTAAAATCTACAAATTTTCTATAAAATAAATATATTATAAATATGATATTAAATAAATCTAACTATAACAAATTATTTGAAAAGTGGTTATTGGCGTCAATTATTCTCATTTTAATTATGGTGATAGTTGGAGGTTTAACAAGAATTACTGGGTCAGGTCTTTCGATAACAAACTGGGAATTATTTAAAGGGATTTTTCCACCAGTTACTCAAAAGCAATGGAATGAATACTTTGCTTTGTATAAATTAATACCACAATATAAACTAATAAATAATTCTATTACATTAAGTGAGTTTAAAGTTATTTTTTATTGGGAGTACTTTCATAGATTATTGGGTAGGGTAATTGGCTTATTTTATCTTCTTCCTTTACTTTTTTTTACATTTAAAAATGTAATAAAAAAAGAATATGTCAAATATTTTTATTTAACTTTTTTCATAATTTGTTTTCAGGGTTTTATAGGTTGGTATATGGTTGAAAGTGGTTTAACAAATTTAGTATCGGTGAGCCACTACAGATTAGCTTCACATCTAATTATAGCATTTATTATTACCTCAATAATATATTGGAATTATTTAAATATAAAAAATAAAACTGAAGTTTCTTTTTTGAATAGAGATAATTCTGATTTTTTAATAAAGATTTATTTTTTTTTAATTTTGTTTCAAATAATTTTTGGTGCTTTTGTTTCAGGGCTTGATGCTGGCAAGATATATCAAACTTGGCCATTGATGAATAATTCTTTTTATCCCGATGATATTACTTTTTTTTTGGACTTAAATAATCAAAGTGCTGTACAGTTTTTGCATAGAAATATAGCTTATTTAATATTTTTATACTCTTTATTTTTGTTTTGGTATTTTTCTAAAACTAATTTTATCAAATATTATAGAATTACTTTCTATTTTTTATTAATACAAATTATTTTGGGTATTTTAACCTTGATTTCAGGCTTAAATAATTATCTAGCGATTTTTCATCAAATAACAAGTATTTTGCTTCTTTTAAGTATTTTAAATCTAAATTTTAAATATAATGCAAAAAAAACAATAATACTGGAAAAATAAGTTAAAATATTTTTAAAATAAATTGACATTGTTATTGTTTGTTAGTAATTATCGCCATATTTTACTTATGACTCCATTTATTAAAAAGAAAGAAATTAAAAAAAACTGGTATATAATTAATGCAGAAAACGCTGCAGTAGGTAGGTTAGCTGCTTATATTTCTAAAGTTCTCAGAGGAAAAAATAAAGCACAATTTAACCCTCACATTGACAATGGTGATTTTGTTGTGGTTACAAATATAGATAAGATAAAATTTTCTGGTAAAAAATTTACTAATAAAAAATATTATAGACACACTGGACATCCTGGAGGTATAAAAGAAACAACACCTTTATTTTTAAAAAATAAAAATAAAACTCAGGAAATTCTTAAACTAGCAGTTAAAAGAATGCTTCCTGGTGGACCACTGGCAAAAAAACAATTAACTAAATTAAAGATTTATACTGGCTCAGACCATCCTCATCAAAATCAAAATCCAACAGAGATAGATTTTCTTAAACTTCATAAAAAAAATATGGTTAAAATTTAATGGAAAATAATATTGTCATAAATAATTCTAAATTAAAAATCAAATTTGATCCTAAAGAAAGTAAATACGCTACAGGAAGAAGAAAAAAATCAATAGCAAAAGTTTGGGTTAAAAAAGGATCTGGAAACATTTATGTAAATGGACTTAAAATGAATGATTATTTTAAAAGACCAGTACATCAATTGATAGTTACGAGACCATTGGAAATATCTAATACTGTGAAAAACTTTGACGTGAAATGTTCTGTTAAAGGCGGAGGTCTCTCAGGACAAGCAGGAGCAATAATTTTAGGTCTATCAAGAGCCCTTATAAGCCATGACGAAAATTTAAAAAAAAGTCTTAAAAAAGATAAACTCACCACCAGAGACTCTAGAGTCGTTGAAAGAAAGAAATACGGTCATAGGAAAGCAAGAAGAAGTTTCCAATTTTCAAAACGATAAATCATTTAAATTTATCATTTTTAACATCAATGATATAAGGAGTTTATGTCTAAAAAAAAATTAAATATAGCTATAGCTGGTGCAACTGGATATGTGGGTTTAGATTTAATATACCTACTATCGAAACACCCGAAAGTAAATTTAATGTATCTCTGTGCTCAAAAAAGTATTGGAAAGAAAATTAGTTTATTCGATCCAAGAATAAAAAAAAAGTTGCCAAAGATAAGTAATTTAAAAACGGTAAAGTGGAGTAAAATTGATATTTTATTTTTATCTCTACCTAATGGTGAAGCCCAAAAAATTATATCTGATTTATATTATAAATATCAAAATATTAAGTTTATTGATCTATCAGCAGATTTTAGATTAAAGAATGTCGATAGCTATAAAAAATGGTACAAACTGAGTCACAAAGCAAAAAATTTGCAAAAAAAATCACTTTATTCAATTTCAGAATTTTCAAGAAACAAAATTAAAAATTATAAAATAGTTGCAAATCCAGGGTGTTATCCAACTTCTATTTTGTTACCTTTAGTTCCTTTAATTCAATCAAAACTATTAAGAAGAAAAAATATAATCATAGATTCAAAATCCGGATATTCTGGAGCAGGTAAGAGTTTTACTAAAAAATACAAAAAATTAAATAATATTTTTAAATCAACATTTGCATATAGTGTTAATGGACATAGACATATGGCAGAAATTGATGAAGAGTTAAATAATTATACTAAACAAAAAATAGATTATGTTTTTAATCCTCATATTATTCCAACTTATAGAGGAATTCTTTCAACAATATACGCTGACTTATCAAACAAAAGTTCATTTAATAAAATAGTGAAATGTTTAAAAACTTTTTTTAAAAAGCACAAATTTATAATAATTAATTCAAAAACAAAAAAATCCTACGGAACAAATGAGGTTTTGAATACTAACAAATGTGAGATAAGCATTTGCCAGGGGCAAAAGAAAAATCAAATAATGATTTTTTCCGCAATAGATAATTTAGTTAAAGGAGCGGCAGGCCAAGCAATTCAAAATATGAATATATTAAATAATTGGAAAGAGACGTTAGGGCTACAATGAGATACATATTAATATTTATACTATTTATATCATGTGGAAAACCTCAGTCTATTTTAATTTGTGGAGATAAGCCTTGCAAAAATAAACAGGAAGCTAATAAATATTTTAATGAAAATTTAACTTTAGAAATTAAAATTATTGACAAAAAAAAAGAAGAAACTTTTAATTTAGTAAATCTAAATCTTAATAAAAATGAAATAAAAGATGTTAGAATTTTTAAAAAAATGGAGGATAACAAAATAAATGATATTCAGAAAGAATTCAAAGTATCTAAACAACCAATAAATAATGAGGGAGCTAAAAAGAAAAAACCTAAGAAACCAGCTATAAATACTACTGAAAAAGATAATGTAAATAACAAAAAAAAAGATAGTTCATTTGTTAAGCTCAATAAAGATAGAAATCTTAAAAAAAAAAGAAAAACGTCAAATAAGAAACCACTTGAAACTAAAAATGCTGTAAATACAAAAAATATTTGTTTAGTTTTAGAAAATTGTGATATTGATCAAATTACAAAGTTTTTAATTGAAAAAGGTGATAAAAAAGATTTTCCAGATATAACTCGATCTGAATAAAATGTTAAAAAAAAATTCATATAATATAGCTGTAGTAGGTTTAGGTAATATAGGAAATTATTTTATTAATTTTTTAATTAAAAATAAAAAGATAATTTGTGATAAAACAAATTCAAATATAAATAAGATTTATATTTCAGCTAAAAATAAAAACAAAAAGCGAAAATTACCTAATGATAAAAAAATAATTTGGCTTAATAATTATAAAGAGATATTTAAAAATAAAGATATTGATATAGTTGTAGAACTTATTGGAAATTCTGAGGGTCCAGCAAAGAATTTGGTGTTTAGCTCTTTAAGTAATAAAAAACACGTTATTACTGCTAATAAGGCTTTAATAGCTAAGTACGGTAATTTGCTATCAAAGATAGCAGAAAAAAACAAAGTAAACTTAGAGTATGAAGCAGCTGTATGTGGTGGTGTTCCAATTATAAGATCGATTAAAGAGGGTTTACTAGCAAATAAAATTGACAGAATTTTAGGAATATTAAATGGAACATCTAATTATATCCTCTCATCAATGTTTAAACAAAACTTATCTTTTAATTCAATATTAGAGATTGCAAAAAATAAAGGATATGCAGAGTCTAATCCATTATCGGATTTAAATGGTGATGATGTAGCCTCAAAATTAAAGATTTTAACTGCTCTTGCATTTAATTGTAAGATTAATCAATCTATCCAAGTAGAAGGGATCAAGGATATAGATTTGGATGATATAAAGATTGCGGATAGTCTTGGATATAAAATTAAACTTTTAGGTATTGCAGAAAAAATTGAAAATAAAATTTTTCAAAGAGTTTATCCAGCGTTAATACAAAAATCGTCTTATATAGCAAGTATTGATGGGGTTTTAAATGCAGTTATAATTGATGGAAAACCTGTTGGAAGAAGCGTTATTCAAGGAGAGGGTGCTGGACCAGACGCAACTACATCAGCATTAATATCTGATTTATCATCTGTTTTAAGGGGAAATATTAAATTTCCTTTCTCAATCGCAGATAATAATAGAAAAAAATTAAATTTTGAAAAAATTTCAAAACTACAATTTTCAGCTTATATTAAATTACAGGTCAAAGATAAAAAGGGTGTTTTATCTAACATAACCAAAGATTTTTCTGATAGTAAAGTTTCAATTAAACGTTTAATACAGAATCCAGTTAAAACAAAAAAACACTCATCGATTGTAATAATTACTCACAAATGTAGGAATGATTATTTAGAAAAAACTATTAAAAAACTCTCAAATAAAAAGTATATTGTAAAAAAGCCTAAACTAATTCGAATAGATAATACTTAATGCCTCTAGACAAAAGTTTTCTGTATAAATTTATAAAAGTAACAGAGAAAGCAGCAATTGGTGCTTATAACTTTTTGGGAAAAGATGATAAAATAGCAGCGGATAAAGCGGCAGTTGATCCTATGAGATTAGAATTAAATAAGATTGAAATGAACGGTAAAATTGTTATAGGCGAAGGTGAGATGGATGAGGCTCCAATGTTATATATAGGAGAGGAATTAGGTACAAAAAATGGCCCATTCTTAGATATAGCTGTTGATCCTTTGGAAGGTACAAATTTTGTTGCAAAAAATAAGCCCGGAGCTTTTTCTATGTTAGCTGTAACAAAAAAAGGTAATCTCTTTTCCGCACCAGATACTTATATGGAAAAAATAGCGATTGGACCAGGATATACTAAAAATCTTTTAGATTTAGATAATACGATAGAGCAAAATATTCAAATACTTTCTAAGGAGAAAGGAGTCAAATCAAATGAACTGACAGCTTGTATTTTGCAAAGGCCCAGACATGATAAAATAGTTAAATCATTAAAAAGAATGGGTGTAAATATAAACTTCATTACAGACGGCGATGTTGCTGGGGTATTACTTACTGCTGAAAAGACTTCAAATGTTGATGTTTATATCGGTATAGGTGGTGGGCCAGAGGGAGTTTTAGCAGCTGCTGCACTAAGTTGTTATGGTGGTCAAATTCAAACAAGATTAGTTTTAAATGATAAGGAAAAAATAAAAGCAAAAAATATGGGCATAATTGATGTTAACAAAAAATATAACATAGATGATATGATTAAAGACGATGTTATGTTCTGTGCTACTGCAATTACAGACAGTGATATTTTAAATGGAGTCAAAAAAGAGGGTAATTATTTGGTTACACATTCTATTGCTCTACATAAAGATCCGAATATTTCAGAAAAAATACTTAATAAGTATAAATATGAACTTTAAATCTGTAACAGGAAAAAATTGGATTTTAAAAAATTATGATAATAATATTGTAAATTTTTATAAAGATAATTTTCTTTTAGATGAAGTAACTTCTAGATTACTTGCTGTTAGAAACATAAATAAAGAGGATGTTCAATTATTTTTAAATCCTTCCATTAAAAATTTATTGCCAGATCCTTATAATTTGAAAGACATGTCGAAAGGTGTTCAAAGAACTATTGAGTCTATAGAAAAAGATGAAAAAGTTGCAATTTTTGGTGATTACGATGTAGATGGAGCTTCGTCGACTGCCTTGTTAGGTAATTACTTTAAATCAATAAATAAAAGTTTTGAAATTTATATTCCTGATCGAAAAAATGAAGGCTATGGACCCTCTGTAAATAGTTTTAGCAAATTAATTTCAATGGGCTCGAAGTTAATTTTTACCGTTGATTGTGGTACTTTATCTTTTAAACCAATAGATTTTGCAAAATCAAAAAATGTTGACGTGATTGTATTAGATCACCACCAGTCAGAGGTACAGCTGCCTAAAGCTAATTCTATTATAAATCCCAATAGATTTGATGATAGTTCTAAGTTAAACTATTTGTGTGCTGCTGGTGTTACTTTTATATTTTTAGTAGCTTTAAATTCTAAATTAAGAAAAAATCAATGGTTTGAAAAAAATAAAATAAATGAACCTAATTTAATCAATTTTTTAGATTTAGTTTCTTTAGGTACAATTTGTGATGTTGTTCCACTTGTGGGATTAAATAGAGCCATAGTTAAACAAGGTTTAAAAATAATAAGAAAGAAAAACAATATTGGCTTAAAAACTTTAATAGATATTTGTAAAATTGAAAATAATCTAACTACTAGAGATTTAGGTTATGCAATAGGTCCTAGAATTAATGCTGGTGGAAGAGTTGGAAAGTGTTCTCATGGTGCAAATTTACTTTTAAACTTTGACCCAAAAGAAAGTTTTAAAATTGCAAGTGAGCTAAATCAATTTAATAAAGATAGGCAAGAATTAGAAAAAAATCTTTTGAATCTTGTTTTGAATTCAAAAAAAAAAGATTTCGATGATCCTGTTTTAATAATTTCTGGTGAAAATTGGCACGAAGGTGTTATAGGTATAGTTGCTTCAAAAATAAAAGAAAAATTTAATAAGCCAACTATAATAATCTCTATTGATAAAAACATTTGCAAAGGATCAGCCAGATCTGTTACTGGATTTGATATTGGAGCAGTTATAATTGCTGCCATGCAAAATAATTTATTAATTAAAGGTGGTGGGCACAAAATGGCTGGTGGATTTTCAATTGAAAAAAAAAATCTAAAAAAATTTAAGGAGTTTGTGATCAAAAAATTTGAGTCATTAAACCAACGTTTGGGGAGTTCAATGAATATTTTTTTGGACTCTGAATTATCACCCGCTGCATTAAATTTAGATTTTTATAAAAAAATTGATAATTTGTCTCCTTTTGGATCTGGTAATCCTGAACCTAAATTTTTATTGGAGAATTTGAAAGTATTGAATTCAAAAATAATTAAAGATACGCATGTTAAATCAACCTTAATCGGTAGAGATGGTACTACCATTAAAACAATGGCGTTTAACGCATTTGAAAGCGAATTAGGCGAATATCTTACAAGTGGTAACAAAAATACCTTTAACATAGCGGGTAAATTGAGTTTAAATGAATGGCAAGGTAAAAAAAATGTGGAGTTTATTATCGATGACATTTCTGTTATTAAGAAACACAAAAATTAAGGTCCCATCGTCTATCGGTTAGGACACATGGTTTTCATCCATGAAAGAGGGGTTCGATTCCCCTTGGGACCGCCATAATTTAAAAACTATTCTTTGGT
>MDTD01023208.1_pt1 | contig 16974 bp, 16 predicted proteins | sample 811221 | NCBI WGS metagenome assembly MDTD01 (sample SAMN05326646, study PRJNA326480) | marine metagenome | isolation source: seawater | place: Pacific Ocean: South West | collected 2011 | reverse complement strand
CCTCGAAGGTGGAGATGGTTCTTCCCGGGGACAGCGAGTCGGCCTTCGAGGCCTCATCCAATCTTCAGCAACCACTGTACGAGGCGACTGATCCCGACACCCGGGTCTATTTGGGCGACTGCCGAGAGGTGCTGGCCAATCTGCCGGATCGTGGCAAGGTCGATCTCGTCTTTGCGGATCCACCATTCAACTGGGATGTTCCATACGACGAATGGAAGGACAACATGTCCAGGGCCCAGTACGAACGGTTCACCTACGACTGGCTGGATGCCTGCATCGATGTCCTGTCGCCCACAGGAAGTCTCTGGGTGAACATCCCGGATGACACGGCCGCCGAAGTGGTCATGCATCTAAAACGACGGGGCATGACGATGATCAACTGGTGTGTCTGGCATTTCCGTTTCGGTCAATGCCGCCACTCGTCCTTCATCATGAGCAAGGTCCATGTGCTGTATTTCGCCAAGAACCCAGATGAACGGACCTGGAATCCGGACGAGATTCTTGAACAGTCCGATCGTGCCAGCGTCTACAAGGACGCCAGAACGATGGCCAAGGACACCAACAAGGGGATGCGTGTACCAATGGATGTCTGGTACGGGTCCTATCTTGGCCGCATCCAGGGAAACAACAAGGAACGTCGGCATGGACACCACAACCAGATTCCCGAGGCGTATCTGGAACGGGTGATTCGATCGACATCCAATCCCGGTGATCTGGTGCTCGATCCGTTTCTCGGAAGCGGGACCACGTCTACCGTTGCAAAGGCGTTGGAGCGACGCAGCATCGGTATCGAATTCTCCGAGACCAACGCCAAGAGCGCCTGGGAACGAATCAACTCAATCGGAATGATTCGAAAGGGAACGATCGGCGGCTCATCTGCCATCCAATCAAAGCGCGGCAACCGAGGGAAATCGAAAGCCAGCTCATGACGGTCAATCTCCAGAACGTGGATGAGACGATCCGCTTGTTCGAGGACGCGGCTGCTGCGCTTCTTTCGGATCCCAAGCGTGCAGGTTCGATCGTTCGCCTGCCCCGTGAGGGTCATCTCATCATCAGTGGCGATCTTCACGACCACCTGATTCATTTGGACAAGATCCGCGGACTGGCCAATCTCGAATCCAACCCTAATCGACATGTTCTCCTCCAAGAACTGATCCACGGGCCCAATCTGACACATGGATGCGATTTGTCGTATCGAATGCTGGGCAAGGTCGCTCAGGAGATTCTGGCATTTCCTGGTCAGGTCCACGTCATCCTCGGGAACCATGAACTCGCCCAGAGGACCCGCAGTGGTGTGAGCAAGGGAGGCGGGAACAACGTCGAACTGTTCAATGACGGTCTTGGGATGATCTTTGGTACGGAATGGACACGTGTTGCCGAAGCCATCGATCGATTCATCGATGCTCTGCCACTGGCCGTCATCACGGAGTCCGGTCTTTTCTGCAGCCACTCCCTCCCGGCCGTCAACGTCATGGCGCATTTCGATACGGGGATCCTCGACCGAACACCATCGGAAGCGGATCAATGTGGGCCTTCGGGATCCGCCTACTTGATGGTCTGGGGACGTAAATTCACAGCGGAGCATCTCCAGACGCTGGCGGAGGAATGGGATGTATCCATGTTCTGCGTCGGGCACGCCTGGGTGGAGATGGGAGTCGAGTCGAATCTACCTGGACTTGTCGCCATCAACAGCGATCATGAACGCGGCTCGATCATTTCATGGGATCTGGCTCAGGACCCGTCTGTTGATGAACTCCTGAATCGTGCTCGCTATCTGCAGACGATCGGGAGTCCGATGGTATGACATCACCGGTCATCGCCATGGAGATCTCACAGCGTGATGGTGGAGTCGCTGTTCGGTGCCCGGATGGGTCCGCTGTGGTGGAACGTCTGACATCATCCTCACGACGAGGTGACGCACTTATGCCGGCGGTTGAATCGATATGCGATCGAATAGATCTGTCTCCCCAGGATCTTCGGGGCATCGGTGTCTCGATCGGCCCGGGTGGTTTCACAGGCCTGCGAATTGGAATTGCCGCGGCCAAGATGCTGAGCTGGTCTCTGGAGATTCCATTGGTGGCGATTCCCACAGCCCTGCTTGCTGCCGAATCCGCGAAAGATTTGAATGGTCTGATTGCCGTTGCGCTGGCATCAAAGGACGAGACGTGCTGGCTCACGCTCGTGGAGGGCTCATCCGGATCACGCTCGATCATGGGTGAAGGCAGGCTCATGGAAGCTGCCGGCTTTCTTCGAGCGGTTCAGCCCGCGGCTCATCTGATCGCAGATGAGCATCTTCCGGTTTCCATGTGCGAGCACGGTCTGGCCACCCGATCTCCGGACTTCGATCCGCTCGTACTCCTTGAAATGACTGAGCGAGGGTTGGCATCGGGGGAACATCTGGATCCGATGGACCTCAAGCCGCTGTACCCGCGGGAGCCCGAAGCGGTACGTCTATGGGATTCCAGGACCGGTAAATAGGGCCTCAGGGCACTTAATCCGAATCCGATCTCCCCTTGCTCCCCCAACACAAGTTTCTTTCAGTGAATTGTGGAAGTGGCCTCGGAATTGCCAAACCGGTGTGGAATCGATGGTTCGAGCCATCTGGTAGCCCTTTGACCATCATTTCAGCCAAAGAGTTGCCCTTACTTCTACTACTGAACTGAATACGCACCTTTGATTCGCCGATTGATGCTGTGACCGGGAGAAGCACCTCCTGACAGAGCAACCGAATCCTGCAGCAGCGGGCAAGAAAGGACTGATCAAGATGGAACCCCTCGAACGACTAATTCAGGATGCCGCGGCCGGCGAGATCAAGGCTGATCGCGCGTGTCTGCTGATCGTCGGACAGGATGATTCGAACCGAAACGTGGTCGTGGACCAGGTTGAATCAACAGGTCATGTCTGCCTTGTAACCGACTCACTCGAGGAAGCTCGGGACATTCTCGAGGCCCACGAAGCCGTGGACGCCTTGATGATCGACGCCAATCATGGTGGTCGGGATGCTCTTCGACTGATTCGTGAAGCACAGACACGTGTCCCATGGATTCGTGCCATGATCTGGTCGGATCATCTCGACCCAATGCAGACCGTTGAAGCCATCCGTGAAGGTGCTTCCGACTATCTGGTCATTCCAGGTGACGTCGACCGCATCAACGCACGCTTGGATCAGTTGCTGGACCGGGTCCGATCCGCTCGCAACAACGAAAATCAGATGAACGATCTCATGGATACCTGCCGACAACTGGCGGAATCCCGTGATGAGATGTCGGAACAGGTGGACGTTCTTTGCAACGATCTGGCTTCCGCCTACCGCTCGATGAAGGACCAGATGTCGGACGCCGTGATAGTCAGTGAGTTCAAGACGCTGATCAGTCAGGAACTGGATGTCGAGGACATGCTGCGTACATCACTTGAATACATGCTTCGCCGGCTTGGTCCCACCAATGCCGTCGTCTATCTACCTGAGACGCCCGGTCGATTCGGAATCGGAGCCTACGTCAACTACGACATGACAGATCGCGATCCGATGCCGATCTATCAGGCGCTCGGCGAGGCAGTCTGCTCGAGAATGCAGACCGAGACCGAACTCGTCCGGTATGAGGATGGTGAAGCCTGGGCACGGTCCAAATCGCTGGATGCGGAAACGCTCGGCAACATGGATCTGATCGCGTTCGGTTGCCGCCATCGAGATGAGACTCTGGCGGTCATCACTTTCTTCCGCGACAAAGAAAATCCGTTCGATGATGAAACCGCGGGCCTTCTTGACAGTCTTCGAAAAGTGCTTGGCGAGCATCTAGGACGCATCGTCCGAATTCACCGACGCGGCAAGGCTGAATGGCCACGCGAGGATACGAATGACAGCCACACCAACATCGACTTCGACCAGTCCAACAACGACTCCGAGTGGGGTGACCAGGCGGCCTGATGAGGGAAGCGGGCCGTCGCTCATAGTTCGTGTATTGGAGGGGATCATCCGCCTGAGCTTGCTCAGGCGGATGTCGTTTTGTCGATAGGAATCAACTGCGTCCATATCGACGCACCTTTCGAGGTGCCACCACGTTCCCGGGATCACGGCCAGTCAGTCGTATTCGCTCCATGCCCCCGAGAACCCCGCCAAGATCCCGGATCACATCCTGCTTTGGAATGACCTTCAGGTCCGTCTTCATGTGAATGATCTTGTCGGAGCGTACGAGACGGAGTGTCACCTTCGCGGGATGAGCGCCCTGGCTGGTCATAGCGCTACCAGCCTGCTTGAGAATTCCAGCGGACATCTGGATCTTCTGCTCCATCCCCACTTCTCCATCATCATGGATGTCCAGCTCGATGTGCTCGGTTAGATAGCTAGGGGCGTCCTCGGGCTTGAACAGGCGTTCGACGATCAACTGCTTTTCTCCGTTGCGTTCATCCATTCGAGCGGATGCAAGCACGACGGAGTTGGGCTGCACCAATGCGCCATTGGCCGCGAACGCTTCGGCGAAGATGACCGCTTCTATGCTGCCCAGTCGATCCTGAAGTTCTATGACGGCCATCCGACTTCCAGCCGAACGACCCTTGTTCACGGTGATGTTCCGAACATGGGATATCAGTCCGGCGACGATCACAGGACTTCCGGAACGAAGCAGTTCGATATCCGACACGTTTATCGAGACAAACGGTCGGACCATGTCCGCATATTCGTCGATGGGATGTCCGGAGACATGGAAACCGAGAACCTCACGTTCATATCCCAGTGTTTCCAGTCGAGACCAACCCGGTATCGCCGGGAGCGGCGACATCTCGTTCGTCGATTCCTCCTGTGCCGCGTCGTTGTCCGGTGCGCCGAACAGACTTCCCTGCCCCTGCTCCCGATCACGGGCTTCACGTTGACCGAACTTGAGCGCCGATTCCAGTGCGGCAATCATCGACGCCCTGCTGTTTCCACCATGCAGTGAATCCATTGCGCCGCTCTTGACCAGCGCCTCCAGTGTCGCCTTGTTGACTGCTCTTGGCGGGACCTTCGCACAGAGATCGTGCAGGGATGTGAACGACTGTTCTTCCCTCGCCTTGATGATGGCATCGATGGCGGATTTGCCGACGCCCTTGATTGCCGAAAGTCCGAACCGGATCCGTCCATGACAGGAGTCATTCGGTTCGTCCGGATCGTACACAACCGTGAATGTGGCATCGGATTCGTTGATGTCTGGCGGGCAGACCTCGATTCCGACGTGTGGCGAATCCTCCCGATGATCCGGCCAACGAACGTGTCGACATTCGTCCAGATACGGCGCCCAGTCCTCGGTCTTCTTGGCCTGGGATTCGAATGTGAGAACAGCCGCCATGTACTGGACCGGGAAATAGGTCTTCAGATAGGCCGTCTGGTAGGCGATGATCGCATAACCAGTCGAATGCGACTTGTTGAAACCATAACCGGCGAACTTGAGGATCAGATCGAAGAGCCTCTCCCCTTCCGACTCCGTCATCCCCTTCTCGATCGAACCCTCGAGGAACTTCGCTCGATTGGCATCGATCACAGATTCCTTCTTCTTGCTGATGGCCTTGATCAGGGTGTAGGCGTCTCGAAGGGCTACGCCACCGAGCTGATGGACGATCTGCATGACCTGTTCCTGATAGACCATGATCCCGTAGGTCTCGCTAGTCAGATCATCGACAATCGCCTGCACCGATGGGACCTTGCTTGTCCCGTTCTTTCGGGCGCAGTATTCATCGATGAGCTCCATTGGCCCAGGCCTGTAGAGCGCATTGGCGGCGATCAGATCTTCGAGTCGATCGGGCTTCATTTTCTGGAGAAGCTGTCGCATTCCTCCGGATTCAAACTGGAATACACCGGCTGTTTCACCCTGACTGAACATCTCGAAGACGAGATCGTCATCGAACTTGAGACGGTCGAGGTCAAGTGGATGATCGCCATCACCGACTTCTCGTCCAACGCTTTTCCAGATCGCGTCCTCATCGAGCGTCTGACGAATATGCTGCTTGGCAAGCTCGAGTGTTGAGAGCGTCCTCAATCCAAGGAAGTCCATCTTGAGCAAGCCGACCTGCTCGCAGGTGGGCCCGTCCCACTGGGTCACGATGTCATCCGATCCCGATGCCTTGCACAGAGGGACAATGTTGTCCAGAGGCTGGGTCGCCACCACGACCCCCGCTGCATGCACGCCACTGTGCCTGGCGTGATCCTCCAGCTGATTGGCGGCATCGATGACCGCCTTCGAAGACGAATTGCCCTTATATTCACTCTTGAATTCAGATGATTTCTGGATCGACTCATCGATGGTGATATTCAGTTCACCGGGGACGAGATTGGCCAATCGCTGACCTTCCTGTGGAAGCAGACCATGAACTCTCGCCACATCCTTGATGGCTGCTCGGGCCTTCAACCGACCGAACGTGATGATCTGGGCGACATGACCGTACTTTTCACGGACGTAACGGATGACATCGGCACGTCCATCCTGACAAATGTCGATGTCGATATCCGGATATTCACTTCGATCGGGATCCGTGAATCGCTCGAACAGCAGTCCGTATCGAACGGGACAGGCATTTGAAAGCCCAAGGACGTAACCGACCATTGTGCCGACACCACTGCCACGGGCGCTGGCCGGGATGCCCCGCTGCCTTGCCCAGTTGACGAAGTCCCACACAATCAGGAAATAGGCGCTGATCTGTTTCGAGGAGAGAATGCCCAATTCACGATCGCATCGTGCGCGTATTTCGTCGGTGACGCCTTCGGCTCCGTATCGCCAGATGAGGCCGGCTTCACAGAGGCTCTTCAGCGCCTTGTCGCAGTCCGCCTCCAGAGTCTTCTGATCGACGTCGTGTTCATCCGCATTCCATGGATTCAACTCGTATTGATCGCACCATTTGTTGAACCATTCGGTTAGATCGGACCCGTCGTAGGCGGGCATCTTGTCGGGTCCCGAGACAAGCACGACCGGTGCGTGGTTAGCCTCGAAGTCGATGTCCACGTTGCATCTGTCGGCTATGCGAACAGTGTTTGCAACAGCTTCGGGTATATCCTGGAACAAGGCCTGCATTTCAGCAGGTGATTTGAGATACAGCTCCTGGGGATAGATCAGGCGAGTGGTGTCGTCGCGTGTCTTTCCCATGGAGATGCAGCACAAGGTGTCGTGTGTCTCATGATCCTCCCTGTTGAGAAAGTGGACATCGTTGTCGCAGACAAGTGGGATATCGAGTTCCTCTGCAAGGCGAATCAGATGCGGGTTTATCGAATCCTGATCAGCCACACCGATTCTCTGGAGCTCTATGTAGAAACACGGTTCGCCGGCCTCGTTGGTTCCGAATGCCTCCTTGTGCCAGCGTGCTTCCTGTACTGCGGACTCCCAATGGGTCTCACTTCCCGTCTGTTCGTACTGGACGAGGAAGTAGGCGATGGAACTGCCAAGATGACCATTGATCGCGATCAGGCCATTTCCCCATTCACGAAGTGTTTCCTGATCCATCCGCGGGCGGTGATAGAAGCCGTTGGCGTAGGCATCCGAACTGAGCTTGAGCAGATTGGCCCAACCTTCGTTGGTCTCGGACAGCAGCACCAGGTGATAGCCCCCGTCCTTCCCCCCCGTCTTGGTACGGTTTCGACGATCACCGGGGGCCACGTAGGCTTCGATTCCAAGAATCGGCTTGATGCCTTCGGCCTTGGCGGCACGATGGAACTCGGCGCATCCATAGAGATTGCCATGATCGGTGATGGCCACAGATGTCATGCCGAGCTCACCAACCCGCTTCATCAACGGGCGAATACGGTTCCCTCCATCAAGAAGTGAATATTCCGTATGCAGATGGAGGTGAACGAATCCGTTTTTGGCTTCAGTGCTCATGGTCAATCCGGCATCCTGCTCAAGTCCTCCGATGATACAGGGCCAAACAAGCTCGTCACGGGCTGATCCGGGATTGGGGAAACTCCTTCAGGGGATGGGTATGATCTGTGGATGAGCGAAGGGAACCATGGAAGTGAAACAGGTCAGGGACCAACCGGATTCGGGGGTCCGCGGATCAGGTTCGTGAATCTTGGAAGCGATCGAATGGCTCAGGCTTTCCAGATGGCCCGTGGCCAGCCCAATTGGGCCGTCCGTCTGGCCGTCCTGACATTCCTTCTGGTGGTTGGGATCCCGATCCTGCTGCTTCTGATGACGGCCGGCCTCGCGGCGTTCTTGGTCTTCATGATCATCTCGGGTTTCAACTGGCTCCTGAATCTGTTTCAGGGCAGCTCGAAACAGGATGACGGAAGACGCAACGTCAAGGTCATAAATCGCAAGTAGCCATCCACTGAGGTTCAGGCATCGTCCGAATCCGCGGTCTCCTTCTCGATCAGTTCGAGAAGATCCTCCCGCAGCTTTCGCGCCATCGGACCGACGGAACCCGATCCGATCGAACGGCTCTCGATCTCACCACTGCCCTCTTCCGGATTCGTTCTGAATCTCAAACCCCTTACCGGAAGCAGATGCCAGCTGGAGTTGGTGAGGAACGCCTCGTCAGCAGCGAGAAGATCGTCCAGCGTCAATTCGCAAAGCTGGACTTCGACCCCCGAATCCTGAGCGCATTCGATGACGGCCTCGCGTGTGATCCCAGGCATGACCGGAGGAATTTCATTCCCTGAAGTCTGTTCACCACGAGCCTTTGGCGTCTTCACTACACCATCCTTGACGATGAACATGTTGCTGACGCATCCACAGGTGATCTTGGCGGCCGGATCCAGCCACAACGCCTCACTGGCGCCGATCATGGCTGCCATCTGAAGGGCATGTATCCGAGGCCAGTAGTTGAGGGTCTTGTGTCCCGCCATCTGCGTCCAGGGATTGGTGCGGCCGGCGGCAATCGTAATCTCGACACCTTCCGTGAAGAAGATCGGTGGATACGGTGTCGGAGGCTGGGCGACCACCAGGACAGTTGGATCGACATGACCATCATCGCTCTGGTTGAGCATGTTCATGTTGCCACCAGTCACCGTGAGCCGGATTCTCGCTTCGTTCAGATGACTATGGACGAGCAGACGCTCGGCGGCCTCCGCCAATGCTTCCGGTTGCAGCCTTGTCGACATCAGCAGGGATCTGGCCGACTCGGTCAAACGGTTCATATGCTGATCGACCCGGAAGATCCGATTGTTTCGTGCATGCATGGTTTCGAAGAGTCCCACGGCATGCTGCAGTCCACTGTCGAACACAGAGATGTTCGCTTCTTTTTCGGGAACCAGTTCACCGTTCAGCCAGACATCCATTTGCTCATCCGTTCCTTCCACCCTTTTCCGGGCAATGAACTGGAGAGCTTACTCGCTTGACCAGCCTCGCACGAGTAGATCACCGCTGGCGAGCCGTTCCACCCGAAGCGTCATGGCGGTTCTCGAATCGGTGTTGATCCGAACCTCCAGGAGTCCTTCCGCGGAGGCGTCGTCGATGACCGCTGCCGACCATGATCCCTTCGATGAGGAGCAGGCCTGCTCGATGGATTTCACAACGGAATCACGTACGATCGAATCTGCCCAGCGAATCCCCTGAGTCGGGGCGCCTCCACTGCAGATCTGATCGACCATCGATTCGATGATTCCCGCAACGAGGGCCTTTTCCGTACGGTTGCTCCATTGGGACCAGAGGAGGATCCCCATGGCGACGACAACTATCAAGAAAGGCATGAGGGAGCGTCTGCGTTCAGAGAATGAACGGCGTTCCCGGTCCTGCTCGAGCTGGGGAGTCTCAGGATTCAGGGCATCACCACCTGATCAGCGTAGAGAACGTAGGTCGAGTGCGAAGTGAATGGCCTGTTCAGGGCCATGTCGATGGTTCTTGTGTATGGGTAGGGAACATTCGGCCGCGCGTTCTGGATCTCGACGATCTCCGCACCGACTTGATTTCCGTTCTCGTCGAAGAAGGTGAAGGCGACGCCGATGTTTCTGATCTGATCGGTTCCATTGAGAACACTTCCAGAAATAGTCATGCTTGAATAGTCCACTTCGCGATTTTCGGGAACACTGACGGCCTTGATCCCGCCGAATCTTGTTGGCCGGTACTGGATGGTCTTGCCATCCTCCCCTTCATACGGCGCATAGAAGAATGCCGATCGCGAGGTGTAGACGTCCTGACCGACGGGTGCGAATCCCTTCTCGTCATACAGCTTCTCGAGATCGGATTTCTTCTTCGATTCATCGAGTTTTCTTCTCGCCTCCTGCTGCTTCTGCCTCTGCGCCTCCTCGCGAGCTCGCCTTTCACGGATCGCGGCGGCGCGTGCCTGTCGTCTTGTCTCCTCCACCACCTTCGTATACGCGGAGAAGTCCGAACCATAGGTATCATGATCCATGATGAACTGCCTCAGATCGTCCAGTTCATTCTGCATTCCCGCGAGTGCAAGATTGGACTTGGCCAGTTCACGATTGACGGTCATGAGTTCGATCGTCTGATCAAGCAGTTTTCGCCAGAGCACTGCGGAGTCCGTCCGCTCACCCAGGCCCGCATCACGAAGTCTCTTGATTGCCTCGGTTCGGCGATCGTCCTGTCTCACGGATGGGACATCTTCGGAATTCATGCTGGAATCCAGCTTAAGAACGGTTGTCCACGAGAGACTACTGGAGAGTAGAAGTACGGAGGCAAAGGAGATGATCATGATTGTTTGCTCACAGGTGAAATGACAGACAGCAGCAACGGCTGCGACACCAACAGTATGAACCGGAATCCAGTCCGGCCATTGGTTTCACTGCGAAACCGCATCGGTGGACGTGGTGGTCGCCTTGGAAACCGGCTCTGGAGGCACGCTTCCGTTCAGATTCATCGTCTCCATGGCCGGATCAGCCGTTGATCCTGCTTCTGCACCACGAGCTTCGTTTCGGAAACTCCGGGCACGTTCCACCAGTGCTGTCATCGATTCATCCCGTGGCTCAAGATCAAAATGCCACTCGACCTTGCTATTGGCCTGAAACGGCATGACTTCGAAAACAAGGTCGGGCCCGGGCAGATCCCAGACCGGGGCGTTGGCCTTCCTGCTGGTGAGGACCGGTTCCATACCATCGCGTTCAATCCGGATGTCGTAGGTTCCGTAATGAGTGAAATCGACGGTCAGGGGAGTACGTCCAACCTCCCGATGATTGACCCATACAAGCGCATCTGAAGGTGTACTTGTGATCGAAAGCGTTCGTCTAACGCATCCGGCCGAAGAGACGGTAATCACGATGAACAGAAGTGGAAGAATCGAATGTTTCATCAACATGAGTCTACCTAGTCGAACTCATCGCCGCGGAAGGTGGACGCGAGATAGGCATCCTTGACGGCAGGATCATTGATGATCTGCTTTGGATCCCCTTCCCTGAGATTCCTGCCTTGATGGAGGATGTAGGCGCGGTCGCATATCCGAAGGGTCTGCTGCACATTGTGATCGGTGACCAGAATCGCGATTCCCTGCTTGGCGAGTTCGCGCACTTCGTTCTGAAGCTCTTCGACCGTATGGGGGTCCACCGCCGCGAACGGTTCATCGAGCAGGAGCAGCTGGGGTTCGGTGATCATGGCTCTCGCGATTTCAAGGCGTCTTCGTTCTCCCCCAGAACATGTCCTCGCCAGATCACCACTCTTGCCGATCAGCCCGAATTGCTCGAGTAGCTGGTCACAGCGCTTTTTCCTTGCCGAAGAATCGATCCCGGTGGTTTCCAGAATCGCCATTAGATTGTCCCGAACCGAAAGTTTCTGGAAGACGCTGGGTTCCTGACTGAGGTATCCCATGCCTCGACGCGCATGCTTGTACATCGGAAGGTAGGTGACATCGTCGCCCTTGAAGGCAACCGAGCCACCTTCTGGCGTGATCATTCCAATGACCATTCTGAACGATGTGGTCTTGCCCGCGCCATTTCGACCAAGAAGACCGACTATCTCACCTTCACCGACATTGAAGCTGACTTCATCAACAACACGTTTGTTGGAGTAACTCTTGACCAACTTGTCGACGACGAGCATTGACATTCGAGATCAGTCCTCTTCGGATGTGGCCGCGGTGCTGCTCTTGTCCAGAGTCACCGGCCTGGCATCCAGCGACCATTCATCAGGTCGCAGTCGGTGTGCGATGACACCGATGATCTTGTCGAGATTCTTGTAGATGTGGGCATCGAGCTTGATCCGCGTTGAATCGGTACTGACGACCCAGCAGATGGATTTCGCCATCCATCGATTCATGTCGATATCCGCAATCTCTTCCTGTTTCCAGACGCCCTCCGGCATGTGCAGTGTTCCATCCGGATCGAGTTGGTAATGACGCTTTCTGGTACTCAGGAAGGACCATGCATAGAACGGAACAAATAGCAGGCACGCTATGAACAACCATTGGATCGGTCGATCGTAGGAGCTTGGTTGTGTCGCATCACCGTAGATCGCCAGCGCCTTGTCGGCTTGGGCCTTGGCGGCCGCCCTCAATGACGGCCAGTCGGTCGGGGAGACGTCCGAGGGAGGCTTGAGTCCGTCCCTATAGATCACGAGTGTCTTCGACCACTCGACCGAATCCTCATCCTCGACTTCGGTCTTCGGGACCTCCGCAATGAGAACTTCAAGCGAATCGATGGTTGTTGGAATCAGCTGGGTCTCCTCCTCGGCTTCGACGGCATCCAGACTCGCGAGGACATTTCTGGAAATCTCACCGCGTTCGAATGCCAATTGCTCCGCCGGTATGGCCCATTGATAGTCGTAGATCCCGTAGATACCGAAAACGAACATCAGCAATCCAACAAGCACAGCGCGAATACTGTGACTCGGAGCTACCGAACTGTTGATGGTATTTTCCACCCAGTTCTCGGATGTTTTATTTTGCTCGCTCATGAGGACACTCTTTTAACAGGCTTCAAATACCGTGCGGCTACATGCTATTCGCCCAGCTCGTGTGCTTCACAACAAGCCTCTGACAAAGCGACATAAAGCTCTTCATGGTCTGGAATGGCGTCTATGGTGCCCATGAGGGCGTCAATTCGCCGGTCGACCGAGCGACTTGGATCGATCGACTCCAGTGCCGCCTCACCCAGCGATTCCATTGCGCCCTTGAACCAGGCGGTCGTTGGCTTCTTCTTGTTGGCTGGTGGCTCGATCTGAACCCGAATGGTGGTTCCTGGTGCGATGGCGACGATCGGGATCAGACCGGTCTGGGTGAGCGGCTCACGACACACCACCGCAATCGCGACCTGCTTGTCTCGACCGGCCTGGATGAGCTTGCGAGCATCCGCACCGACAAGCGGTGGTTCGACCAGATATCGTCCAGTCGATATATCCATTGTCTCGGTCGTGCCATCATTGCATATCCGGACGGATCCACGAACGAGCGCCTGTCTTCTTATGCCACGTCGGCACTGTCTGAGCCCCTCGATTATCTCGATCATGCCCTCCCAGTCATCCCGACCCCGGCTGGCTGTCAAAGCTTTGAGAAGATGATTTTCAGCGACGTACCAGGACTCCTCGCGAAGGGCATCGAGTGCTCGATCCACCTGTGTCTGGATTGGCTTGGTTCGTTTCACCTTCTGGCCTCGTGAAGCGGACATTTCAGGCATCCTCTCTCAGGGTCTCTATGTGCTCGATCAGAATCTCGGCAAGGCCGATCCAATTTTCGGCTGATATCGCCAGATCAGTTCTGAGCGATCCCTGAATGGTATCGGTTGAACCGGATCCCATGGCGCGGCGAAATTCCAACAACCGCTCGGATAGAACTTTCTGAGCGGATTCGACATCACGACATACGGCCCCCTGAAGAACTTCCGAGGTCTCGACGATGATCCGCGTTCCCTCAAGCAAGCGGTGCATCAATTCGCTCAGCCGCGGCCTGACATCCTCGATCGAGGACTCCTCCAGGGCCTCCAGGATCGAATCCACCGATTCCAGCAGTTGCCTGAGCTGGCTTCGAGCCTGCAGGAGACCATCCATCATGCATGGAGGCGGATCATCCGCGTCTGGGGAATTGATTGAGGACTGGATCACTTTCAAGCGTCTGCAATCAGGTGGTGATTGCTTCGGAGACTTCTTCGGCGACGGCCTCGTTTCCAAAGGTGATTCGGACTCCACCGTTCGGTACGACTTCCATGACCAGCGGAATGCCTGCTGTCACGAGAAGCAGGCCCTGGTCCGGTGATTCCGAATCATGGAACAGGGTCTTGACCAGTTCACAGACCAGATGCAGATCACCCGTGTCGCAGAGGAGCGGATCACGTGTGTTGAGCTCCACGGTGGCGGCCGCATCGATTCTCTGCCATTCCTCGTTCTCCGCCATGGAGAAGGCCACCGCATCAAAGATGCTTCGCCATCTCCCGACTGGAAACAGGATCAGTTGGTTGTGATGCAGCTTGTGCAGAATGTTGTCGATCACCACCGGCATCTGCTCAAGGGGGAATTCGACTACATCGGCTCCCGGGAGTGGCTCGACATCGCATCCAGGCACGGCAAGGTGCTTGCGAGGTGCCGATTCATCAGCCATTCTCAGAAAAATGTGGTCATCATCTTGAGCTTGCTGCTTGATGCCATGCTGATCAAGAAGCTCGCTGGTTTCGCCGACGTCAATAAACTCCACCTTCAGTGTCTCCATTTGGGCTGTGCCCGAAGGGTTTATATAAACGACTGTACGGCCGGAATGCAAGAGGCATGCGTGATCTGGCCGCTCAGAACCCATAATTGCATGTTCGGCTACTATCCACGCCACCAGAGGTTTATGCAGTGCACACTATTCTTTTCGTCTGTACAGGCAATACATGTCGCAGCCCAATGGCGGAGGGTATCGCAGCCCATTTGCTCGCTGATTCCGGGGTCTTCGTGGCATCTGCCGGGGTAGCGGCTTCGGATGGAGCCCCTCCATCACGCGAGACGATCCGCACGCTTGAATCAATGGGGATCGAATACGAGGGACATTCCAAGCCACTTTCAGTGGACATGATCCGGAATGCGGATCTTGTCCTTTGCATGACCAGATCGCATCAGGCAGCGGCCCGCAGTCTGGTCGCAGGCGATGAGAAACTCATTGAACGCATCCAACTGGTGGATCCAGAAGGCGACATTCCGGATCCCATCGGACAGGGACAGGCGACCTACGACGCGGTGGCCAAACGACTCAAGTCGGTGCTACCAGATCGCGTCTCCGATCTGGCCACCTGACAGAACGGATCTTCAGACGCCTGTCCGGGCAGCGACTTCGGCAAGCAGTCGCACCCCGAAACCGGTAGGACCGACGACATGCAGGTCATCAGCCTTCTCGACGGCACTTACACCCGCGATATCCAGATGGGTCCAGGGGACATCCTCATCGACGAAGTAGCTAAGGAATGCGGCTCCCTGTATGGGATGCGCACTTCTGCTCGGCCCTGAATTCCATAGATCGGCATGCTGCGCTCGCATGAACGTGCGATGTGCTTCCCAGAGCGGGAGTCTCCAGACCTTTTCACCAGTCGATTCCGCGGCTGCTTCGACACGTCGTCTCAAAGACTTGTCTTCACACCACATGCCTGCACAGAAATGCCCTAGCCCCACGACGACGCCGCCGGTGAGAGTGGCCACATCGATGATCTCGGTCGGCTTGATCTTCCGACACGTCCACGCCAGAGCATCACCGAGGATGAGCCTCCCCTCCGCATCGGTATTGGTGACCTCTACAGTGACGCCGTTGAACATCTTGATGATGTCGTCCGGTCGATAGGCTTCACCACTGACCAGATTTTCGGCACACGGCAGCACACCAAATACGTGAACCGGCAGCTTGAGTCTGCTGATGGCGATCATGGCACCGAAGACGGCCGCGCCACCGTTCATATCGTATTTCATGCCCTTCATTGTGTTCGAGATCTTCAGTGAATATCCCCCGCTGTCGTAGGTCATGGTCTTTCCGACAAGGGCCAGCCGATGATCCGGTCGGGGCCGTTTGGGCTTGTGTTCAAGAATGATCATGCATGGTTTGTTGGCGGATCCAATGCCGACGTTTACCAGTCCACCCATGCCCAACTTCTTCGCTTCTGCGAAGTTGATGACCCGACATTGGAGACCGTGCTTCTTGGCTGCGGCACGCGCTTGTTGAGCGACCCAGGTCGGAGTGCAGATGTTGGGTGGTGTAGCGGCGATCTTCCGGGCGTCGTTCGTCGACTCCGCCAGGACGATTCCACGTCTGAGTCCCCCCCGCATCCTGTTGTCACCGGATCCAATTGACAGCGAGCCCGAGGCGTTCGATCGGTTGGTGGCCTTCCCATCGAAGAAGTCGACGACCCAGTTGGCGAGGACCATGCCTTCGGCCAAGGCCTGCCCGACGGCATCGGCATCGCCGATCTTTCGAGGAACCGTTTCATGAATTCGGACATCGAGGCCATGGATATCGGCGCGGTGAAGATGTCCGACAAGACGACCTCCCAGCTGTCGGATCAGATCGAGATCCAGCTCGTCCGATGGCCCGAGGCCCACAAGCACGACGTCATCCCCCTGGATAACCAAATCCTTCAGCCCCCCCTTGAACATCCTGGACCGCATGGCGGCCTTGATCCGACCACCATGGGACTCGTCGAGTTCTGCAAGCGATTTCGGGAGCCGGGTGGTTCCACAGGGCAGACCAACCAGTAAAGCGGGTTTTTTCGGCGATCCGGTACGAATGGTTCGGAACACGGGGCTCTCCTGCAAGATGGGGCTGGCTTCCAGCGGGGATGGAATATCCTCGAACTAGACGCTCATCATCGACATTGACACGGGCCTGACTTCAGTGCGAGTTACCATGACGGGATGTCGAGTTCCCAACGAATGGCTGATGCCGCTTTCAATCGGGCCCGGGAAGGTCTGCGTGTCATGGAGGATCTTGCTCGTTTCATCCTTGATGATCAGGATCTGGTGTCTTGTCTCAAGCAGATACGGCACGATTTGTCAGCACTCTCAAGGCGGTGGCCGGGGTTGTCTCTTGTCCTCTCCAGAGATGCTGCCGGCGATGTCGGGACATCCGTGACGACCCAAGGCGAGGCGGAGAGGAGTTGTCTCAGGGATGTGGCGGCAGCGG
>MDTD01106855.1_pt1 | contig 16985 bp, 15 predicted proteins | sample 811221 | NCBI WGS metagenome assembly MDTD01 (sample SAMN05326646, study PRJNA326480) | marine metagenome | isolation source: seawater | place: Pacific Ocean: South West | collected 2011 | reverse complement strand
TCTAAGTGGGAAACCCACCTCAAAACTAGTTCTTCCTATAGAGCCGTAGTAGACCACTACGTTGATAGGCTGGGTGTGGAAACGTGGTAACGCGTGTAGCTGACCAGTACTAATAGCTCAATTGGCTTGATTTATGCACTGAAAAAAATTTTTAAAAAGAAATATTCATTAATTATTTATTACCACTAAAGAAATTATCTTTTTTTATTAGGCTGGAAACATAAGTCAGCAATAAACGGCTTGGCTGTTAAAATTTTTGTTAATACAAAATTATTCTTTGTCATTAATGTCATCAATTCACTTAACTCATATTGCTTGTGGAATGTTTTATGATTGTGTCTAGCCTCAACTATTACAAAATTTGTTTTTTTAAGTGTTTTTTTTGCTCCTTTTAATATCTCTAATTCATAACCCTCTACATCAATTTTTATACCGAATGATCCTTTAACATTTGACTCTTTCACAATTGAGTCTAGCGTTTTTACGAGGACTTTAATTTTTGACTTAGGTTTGCCCTCAAAGTTCTTTTTTGTTACTTTTAAAAAAGTTGATCTTCCAAGATTTTTTTCAACATTAAGTATTTTTATTTCTTCCTTTGCACCTACAGCATATTTATAAAAAGAGTAATTTCTTTTTTTAAGCATTTTCTTAACAACATTTTCTGAATAATCTAAAGGATCAATACAAATAATTTTCTTATTTTTATATTTTTTCCATAGAAGTGGAGTTCCTTGTCCTACGCCGATATCAATGAAATTATCAATCTGCGGAAGAGATGAGATCTGTTCCCAATCTACATACATTCCAGTGTTTTTATGGAAGATTTTTCTTTTCATTATTAATCAATGCTAATCTTAAACAATAATTGATTATTTACAAATTTTAAAATTTAACATATATTGTTCAAAAATTGAACAACATATTGGTATTTAGTTGAAAAAAAAAGCTATAATTTTAGGAACAGGTCCGACTGGTTTAATCACAGCTTGGAAATTATTAGAAAAAGGCTGGAAAGTTCTTCTAATAGAAAAAAACTCTACCTCCGGAGGTTTGTGTAGATCATGGTCAGAGAAAGGCTTTATATTAGATACTGGGCCTCATATTTTTCATACACCAGATATTGAATTAAAAAATTTTTGGAAAAAAAATTTTAAAGATCTTTTAGTCGAAGGTAAATTTTTTTGCAAAAATGTTAAAGGAAAAAATTTTGAAGAATATTACGATTATCCTTTTTCAGAAGAAGCATTAAATAAATTTGAGCCAAAGTTAAAAAATAAAATAAAAAAAGAATTAAAATATTGTAAAAATCCAGAGCCAAGAAAAAGGGCAAAAAATTACAAAGAGTATGTTGATGCCCTTATCGGTCCAACTTTAAGGAAAATGTTTTTTGAAAAATATCCGAATAAAATATGGGGAATAGACACGAACAAAATGACTCCAGATTGGGCACCAAATAGAATAAAATTTAGAAAAAAAATTCAACCTTTTTATCATGAGGAATATGCTGCAGTTGGAAAATATGGGACTGGATGTATATATGATCGTATAAAAGAAAAGATACTTGATCTTGGAGGTAAGTTTAAATTTAAAGAAACTGTAACTGGACTTTCATCACAAGAAAAAAATATTTCAGAAATATTAACTACAAAAAAAAGATATAAAGTTAATGATGGTACAACGGTCATATCAACATTACCGGTAAGTATTACCGCAAAATTATTGGGAATGAACAACAATCTAAAATTTAGAGGTGTTTGCTCAGTTTATATTTTTTGCAAAAAAAAATTTGTTTTACCTAAAAACGTTCACTGGTTATATTTCGACTCTGAAAATTTAATATTTAATAGAATCACTGAAAATAAAAAGCTGTCTAAATTTACATCTCCAAAAAATAAATCATTATTAACAGCAGAAATCACATACTCTCTGGGTGATAAATTTTCAAAAAAAAAACCAAAAGAAATAATTAAGAAAGTAATCAAAGATTTAATTAAAACTAATTTAATTTTAAATTCTGAGATATCTGGTACTTCGATTAATTACGAACCATTTGTTTATCCAGTACAATTCTTGGATTATAAGAATGAAACTTTCAAAATCAAAAATTTTATAGAAAATTTTAATAATTTATTTTCTGTTGGTGCGGGCGGTGAATTTAATTATGCTGATAGTCAAATTTTATTTCATAAATCATTTGATTTGGCAAATAATCTTGACAGTAAATTTAATGATTTTTCAAATGAAAGAAAAAATATTTCTAGGATTGACTTTGAAAAATCTTTTAAAATTGGAAACAAAAAAGTCGGAGAAAACAATCCAACATTTCTTATAGCTGAGGCTGGTTTAAACCATAATGGAAGTTATGAAATTGCAAAAAAATTAATTGATAACGCTGTTAATTGTAAATGTAATGCAATTAAATTTCAATCATTTGAACCAAATACCAGAGTTTCAAAAAAAGTTAAAACTGAAAAATATTCAGAAAAAATTATTGGAACTCAAGAAAGTATTAATCAATTATTTAAACGATTAAGTTTAAGCTTTTCCACTCAGAAGAAAATTTTCTCTTACGCAAGAAAGAAAAAAATTTTTATTTTTTCAACACCCTTTGATTTCAAAAGTGCAGATTTTTTGGAAAAAGTTGGGGTGGGCGCTTATAAGATTGCATCGGCAGATTTAGTAAATTTACCCCTTATAGAATATGTTGCCAAAAAAAATAAGCCAATTATTATATCAACTGGCATGTCCACACTTTCTGAAATAAATGATGCAGTAGAAACTGTGCGTTTTACTGGTAATAAACAATTAGCACTGTTACATTGCAATTCTTCTTATCCATCAACTCATGCTGAGATAAATTTAAAATTTATGGAGAATTTAAGGTCACTTTATCAAGTTCCAGTTGGATTTTCTGATCATACAACTGACTTGTTGGCATCAAAAACCGCTATATCTCTCGGAGCAAATATAATAGAGAGGCATTTTACTTTAGATAAAAGAATGGAAGGGCCAGATCATTTGCTATCATCAGACAAAGAGGAGATGGCTAATCTTGTACAATTTAAGAAAAATTACCGTAAATTTAAAAAATGGTTTAAAAATTTAAGAATTAACGACAAAAAAACTATAAAGATTATTTTGGGCGATGGTGTTAAAAAAATTCAACCTAATGAATACATAACAATTAACTCTCAGAAGAAAAGTTTATACGCAAAAACTATTATTAAAAAAGGTGAGAAATTCTCAAATAAAAATATTATTGTTAAGGGTCCTGCAGGTGGCTTGCTACCTAAATATATAAATGTGATATTAAATAGAAAATCAATATCAAACATAGAGAAAGACCAACCAATCACTTGGGGCGATTTTTAGTTTAAAATATGAAATTACAATTGAAAAATTTGAAAAAGAATTATCTATCAGCTCAAAAATACTTTAAAAAAAAAAAATTAAAAAATTTTTGTGTCACAATTACCACTAATACATCGACAGGAGAAAAAAAAACATATCTCCCTCCCCTTAGGGAAATAGGTAAAACTCTTATATTTGGTGTCGTAGTGTATTCTACTGAACAACTTAAAAAAATTTGCCAGGTTTTTGATAATTCAATTGACGCAATTTTTGTCGACACAGAAAAAAAAATTCCTTTTTTGGTTGGAAAAAAATATAAAAAAAAATTTCATCCCGACCACATGAAATTTATTTATAAAAAAGATAGGTTGTCTAATGAGTTTGTAGAATTAGGAAATTTATCTTCTACAGTAAAAACGAATACAAAAAATACCTTAGTCCATGAGTTCAAACCCAATGATATTACGGTTGAGCATGTATGGCTTTTATTGAGATCTCATTTTGGAATATTAGGAAAAAAAAGAGTCGCTATTATTGGTTCTGGCAATATTGGATTTAAATTAGGACTAAAATTAGTGGAATCTGGTGCATCTGTCATCTTAAATAGAAGAGACCTTAATAAGAACATGTTTTTTTCTAACGCAATTAATCTTATAAAACCAGAGTCCACATTAGCTAATGCATCATTCACTTCTGATAAGATTAAAGCTAGCTTTTCAGCTGATGCAATTATTGGGTGTTCTAATAATTTAAATACCATTAATGATAAAATGCTAAAATGCATGAAACCAAAAGGAATTGTGATTGATGTAGGTAAAGGAAATATCACAAAACAAGCAGTCAACTATGCAAAGAAAAAAAATATTAAATTAATTCGATGCGATATAACAAAATCTATTACCAATTATATAAATTTTTATCTAAATTTTTTTAAAGATGAAAATCCTGCGGGTTATAAGATATTTAATAAAAATATTAAGATTATTTCAGGTGGATATATTGGCAAAAAGGGGGATATTGTTGTTGATAATTATTTAAAGCCTTCTCAAGTATTAGGTGTATCAGATGGATCAGGGAAGTTTGAAAAAAAAATATCAAAAAAAACAAAATTAAAAATTAAACTGATTAAAAAAAAGTTAGATCTTAATAATTAAAAAATGTTAAATGATTGAACGAAAAAAATTAGGAATAATCATTGAAGCAAGAACTAACTCAAAAAGATTTAAAAATAAAATTCTTAAAAAAATATATAAAAATTACAGTGTATTAGACTATATCTTAAAAAGATTGAAGACCCAAAAAATTATCAAAAATATAGTGGTTGCAACAACAACAAAAAAAAATGATGTTGCTATTTGCAAGATTTGCAAAAAAAGAAAAATAGACTTTTTTAGAGGAAGTGAAAACAATTTAATTAAAAGAGTTGCCGATGCTGCTAAGCATAAAAAAATAGAACACATCATCCAGCTTACTTCTGATAATCCCTTTGTGGATATAAAGATCTTAAAAAAACTGATAAAAATTTATTCAATTGGAAAATATGATTTTGTAAGTAATTCTTTAAAAAGATCATTCCCAATTGGTGCAGACATAAGAATATTTTCATTGACTAAATTATTACAAAACAAAAATAAAGTGAAAGGGAGCAACAAGCAGCATACCTGTCATTATTTTTTGACAAATTTTAGAAAGATAAAATATTTTAATTTAGTAGGAAAAAAATCTTTTTTTCGGCCCAATTATAGGCTTACATTAGATTATCCTGAAGATTTGAAGCTATTTAAAATAATAATTAAAAAATTAAAGAATAAAGTAAACCTTAAAAATGTTATAAAATTACTCGATAACAATCCAGATTTAGCCAAGATAAATATAAATAAAAAAAATCCTTATTATTGGATTTAACATATAGACAAATTTCCTACCAAATTTAGTAATTTTCACAGATAGATGTCAAAATATTGATCAATTTTTTAATTGATGTTCAATAATTGTACGGTATAGTTCAATTATTGAACAAATGGAATTTAATAAAAAAAGCAAAACTGAATTAGAGTTAGATTTACTTAGACAAATTCAAAAGTCAAAAACCAGTCAAAGAAAAATGGCAGGCACTTTAGGTTTTAGTTTGGGTAAATTGAATTATTGTTTAAACGAACTAAAAAAAAAAGGCTTTTTAAAAATTAATAATTTTTCACAAAAAAAAAACAAACTAAATTATGCTAGGTATGTTTTAACTTCCAAAGGAATATCCTACCGAACAAAATTGACAATAGAATTTATGAAAAGAAAAATGCAGGAATATGATGAGCTTAGGAAAGAGTTAGAGAAAGAGAAAAACTAATGTGGACCATATTAAAATATGAAAAAAAACAATTTTTTTCGTTAAATAACGAGATAAAAAATAAACTAGGGGATAATTTTTTAATTTACCGTCCAAGAATGTTAATTAATTTGCTCAAGAAAAACAAAAAATCTAAAAAAAAGGAGATAGATTTAATGGGCGACTATCTTTTTTGTTTCCATAAAGATTTCAAGAAAAATTCGGTATTGGAAAGTTTAAAGTTTTGTAGGGGCGTTAAATATTTTATAAATGGTCACATTGAAACTCAAAATGAAATAAAAAATTTTATTGAAAAATGTAAAAAAAATGAAAATGAAAAAGGATATATTTCTAATGATTTTTTTGAGTTAATAGAAAATACTCATTATAAATTTGCATCAGGACCTTTTACAAGTAAAATTTTTAAGATTTTAGAAATAAATAAATTTAAATTAAAAATTGCATTGGGAAGAGTTAGAACAACAATTGAAAAGAATAAGTTTTTAATAAACCCAGTTTAATAAAAAAATGATCATAACTTAAAAGGTATTTTTGAGAAGTGCGGAGCTTTGCTTAAATAAAAATTAATCATTAAATAAAGTTGTTAAAATTCATTTTACATATAATAAATAAAAAAATTAAGATTAAATTAAATAAAATACAAAATAGTAAAATTTTAATCTTTGATGGCACATCTCTTAATGATTTAGAATTTTTACTAGAAAAATATGAATATACGGTTCTAGAAAATAGATTTTGGAGAATTAAAGAAGTAAATTTATCTCTAAAAACTTCCGTCGAATTAATTAAGAATTTAGTTTGTCTAACTTTAGATAGAAAGAGAATTAGTTTATCAATTCTATATTTGTATACTATCATTAAACTTGTTAAACCAAAAGTGATTTTAACTTCAGTCGACAATTCTTTACAATTTCATCAACTGGCTGAGTTGCTACATGAAAAGATTATTTTTTTTGCGATACAGAACGCTAATAGGTTGGATTATCTAAATAATGAATACAACATTAAAAATTCTTTAAGCAATATAGATTACAACTCCCATATTTTTATTCCTAATTTAATTTGTTTCGGAGACATAGAGGAAAAATTAGCAAAGAAACTAAATTTGAATATTAAAAATTTTTTAAAGTATGGATCAATTAGGACTGCAAATTTTTATTATTATATTGATAAAGAAAAAATAAATATATCAAAAAATCTCTATGATGTTTGTTTGATTTCTGAGCCAGTTGATAATTTTAATGAAAAATTTAAAAAAAAAAGGATCGAAGAAGGTCTGGGGAGTCTTGCAAGATATACAATAAAGTTTGCTATTGAAAAAAATTTAAAATTTATATTTGCACCAAAATATACAAAATATAAGGAAAATGATATGCATAGGAAAGAGATTGAATTTTATAAAAAGCACCTTAATCAAAAAGAGTTTGATTATCTAATAAAAAATTTAAATGAAAAAAAACATAGATATTCATCTTATTTAGCAATTTTTCAAAGTAAAGTTGTTGTTGGTTGTCAATCAACTTTATTGAGAGATAAAATTGGTTTACGTGAGAAAATTTTATCAAGCAATCTTACAGATTATGAAAATTATAATTTTCCTATTGATGGCATTTGTACAATTAATAACTGCAGTTATGATCAATTTTCATTAAGATTAAGTAAGATTTTAACAATCGACACCAAAGCTTATTTTGAAAATCTTAATCAAAACGAAGTCATGATGTATGACGAGGATAATAATATGTTAGATAAAGTAAGATTAAAAATTAATGAAAATCTTTAAAAATAAATTTATTTTAATTACTAAAAAGAGGCAAAATGTTTAATAAAAATATCTGGCGCGGTAGACATGGTCCTTTATTAATTGCTGAAATAGGAGGAAATCACGAAGGAAATTTTAATTACGCTAAAAAATTAGTAAAATTAGCAATTTCAACAGGTGTTGATGTTGTAAAATTACAAATTTATAGTGGATCAGGTTTGGTAAGTCGTATTGAATCAAAAAAAAGATTCAATCATTTTAGAAAATTTGAATTATCCAAAGAGCATCATATTGAAATAGCCAAAATGTGCAGAAAAGCAAATGTCACATATTTAGCATCAGTCTGGGAAGAAAATAGTTTAAACTGGATAGACAGATATTTAAAATTTTATAAGATCGGATCAGGTGATTTGACTGCCTATCCAATTTTATCCAGATTAGCTAAGAGAGATAAGCCAATTATTTTATCCACTGGTCTATCTACTTTAAAGGAAATTAAAGATACCATTAAATTTTTAAGACAACAAAATAAAAAATATAAAAATGAAAACTATCTAGCGCTGCTGCAATGCACCTCTTCCTACCCAACCAATGATAATGAAGTAAATCTAAATGTTATAAATACTTTGCAACAGTCGACAAAACTCACTGTGGGTTATTCTCATCACAATAAAGGTGATCTTGGATTAATTGCAGCTTACTTAATGGGTGCAAAAATTCTGGAGTTTCATTTTACAGACAATCGAAAAGGAAAAACTTTTAGAGACCATAAAATATCTTTGAATCCTCAAGAAACCAAAGATCTTATTTCAAAAATTAAAAAAATTAACTTAATGAGGGGAGTAAATTTAAAAAAACCAACCCAAGGTGAAATTAAAAGCAAAAATATCCAATCTTTCAGGAGAGCATTATATTTGAACAGGGATCTTAAAAAAGGTGAGGTGATTAAAAAGGAATTTGTTTCATGCTTAAGACCCAATAAAGGCATAGATGCGAGAAAATATAAAAAACTAATAGGGAAAAAGACAAAACAAAGCATTTTAGCTTATGAAAAAATTAAATTAAAAATATGAATGACCTTATAACCGTTTATATAACAAATTATAACTACGGAAATTTTTTAAAAAAAAGCATCAACAGTGTAATCAATCAAAATTATAAAAATTTTAAATTAATTATTATTGATGATGCTTCTACTGACAATTCAGTTGAAATTATAAAAAGTTTTAAATTTGTTAAAGGAGTAAAGTTTATTTTTAATAAAAAAAGATTAGGGCACGTTAAATCATCTAACAAAGCAATTAAATTGGCAAAAGGAAAGTATATTTTAAGATTGGATGCAGATGATTATCTAAAAAATGATGCTTTAGCGAAACTAGTGAAAATAATCAGAAAAAATTCTAGAGTAAAAATGGTCTTTCCAAATTTTAAATGGATTAATTCCAATGGCAAAGTTCTAACTAAATTTACTTATAAAAATAAACCTAAATATTTTTTAAATGATCAGCCTGCTCATGGTGCTTGTTCTTTAATAGATTTAAAATTTTTAAAACAACTAGGTGGATATTGTGAAAAATTTGATAGACAGGATGGATTCTATATTTGGCTCGCGATTTTACTTAAGAAATATGAAATAAATAATTCAAAAGAAAATCTCTTTTTTTATAGAAAACATAAAAAAAATTTGAGTAAAAATAAATTAAAAATACTTCAAACTAGATTAAAAATTATTAATCATTTTTTAAACAAAAACAGACTAAATAAGGAAATCTTATTACTGAAAAAAGTTACAAAAAAAAAATTAAGTAATTTGAAAATTAAATGAAATATTATTCAAAATTAAAAAAAAAAATACAAACTAAAAAAGCAATAATTTGTATTGTTGGATTGGGATATGTTGGCAGTGAAATAATTAAAAAATTTGATAAGGAAGGATTTAAAACAATAGGAATTGACGTAAATATAGAAAATATAAAAAAAAAACAAAACCTTAGAGCAAAAATAAAGTTAACAAATAATTACAAGTTTATAAGTGAGTCCGACGTGATTATTATTGCGTTACCAACTCCGTTAACAAAAAATTTAAACCCTGATCTTACTATTCTGAAAGACAGTTTATCCTCTATGAGGAATTATTTAAAAAAAGGACAACTGATATCTCTTGAAAGTTCGTCTTATCCTGGAACAACCGAAGAAACAATCGGACAACTTTTGAAAGTAAAAAGATTTAAAATAGCTCAGGACTTTTTTTTAGTTTATTCTCCCGAAAGAATAAGTCCTGAATTAAAAATAAAAAAAAAAGAGATCAAGTACAACTTACATAATACACCTAAAATATGCGCGGGATATTCGAGCAAATGTTTAAATTTAGGTGAAGAATTGTATAAATACATTACTAAAAAAGTCATTTCATCAGCAAGCATAAAGTCTGCAGAAACGGCAAAAATGGTAGAAAATGTCTTTAGATCTGTAAATATAGCTTTGGTAAATGAGCTTAAGATGTTCTTGGATAAAATTAAGATTGATATTAACGAAGTTTTAGATTTAGCCGGAACCAAACCTTTCGGCTTTACACAATTTAGCCCTGGCCCAGGTTATGGAGGTCATTGCATTCCATTAGATCCATTTTATTTATATTGGTTAGCCAAAAAAAAAAATTTTGAATTAAAATTTATTAAAACGGCAGGGCTTATTAATAGAAAAATTACAGACTGGATTGTAAAAAAAATCATTAAATTTATAAATAAAAAAAAGATTAAATTAATAGAAAAAAAGGTCTTAATTTTAGGTGTCGCTTATAAAAAAAATATTGATGATATACGAGAGTCTCCCGCATTAATTATAGCTGAGAAACTTAAAAAAAAGGGAATTGATTTTGATTACTCTGATCCTTATGTAAAAAAAATAATTTTTCAAAATAAAAAAAAATTTAGTCAAAAAATAAATTCAAAAATTTTAAAAAAATATGAAATTGTGATTATCGTTACAGATCATACTAAATTTAATTACAATTTAATTGCAAAAGAGGCAAAATATTTATTTGATTGCAGAAACTCAATTAAGAATAGAAAGAAAAATTATTATAAAGTCTAGAAATCGTTATGAAAAAACTAGGAATTTTAATTTTCGCAAGATACAATTCAAAAAGACTTCCAGGTAAAGTTTTAAAAGAGATATTTTTAGAAAAAAAATTATTAGAAGTAATATATTTACGATTAAAAAAGTTTACTAACTTAAATATAGTTGTTTGTACTTCTTTATCAAAAAAAGATAATCAAATCATAAAAATATGCAAACAACAAAAGATACGTTTCTTTCGAGGTAATTTAAAAAATGTTTTCGATAGAACTATTAAATGTCTAAAAAAATTTAAATTTGATGCTTTTGTTAGAATAAATGCAGATAGACCTTTTGTTGATTTTGATGAAGTGAACAAAATGGTTAAAATTTTTAGAAAAAATAAATTTGATATTATCACAAATCAGTTATCAAAAAAATGCCCCAAAGGGCTAGCTTGTGAAGTTGCAAAATCAGAAGTTTTTTTTAATATTAAAAAAAAAATTAGTCTAAGTGATAAAGAACATATTTTCAATTTTTTTTATAGAAATAAAAAAAAATATGAAATTTATAATTTAAATAATAAAGATTATTTTAAGAAAAAAAAAATCAAATTGAGTATAGATACATATCATGATCTATCTAAAGTAAAAAAAATATATAAAAATTTAGGAAGTATTTACGTTCCTACAAAAAAAATTTTAAAACTTATATAACATGAAATTTAAGGTAAGAGATAATTGGCATTATTGTAAAAAAAATAGATTCAAAATTTTATTCAATTATAAAAAAAAACCTCATAACGAAAAAAATTTTTCTATAAATGGAAAATATTACCGCGCATTTTATCAATGTAATTTATGTGATCATGTTATGGCTTTTCATAAATTTAAAATTAATGAAATTTATAAAAAAGATTATTTAGATTTGACTTATCAAAATGAAAAAGGAGTTGAAGAAAGATTTAAGTATATAACTAATTTAACTTTAAAAAAATCTGACAATAAGAATCGAGCACTTAGAATAAATAATTTTTTTAGAAAAAAAAAAATTTCTATACTCGATGTGGGTTGTGGGACTGGTGTTTTTTTATATGAAATGAAAAAATTAAATCATAGCATCTGTGGTATAGAACTTGATAATAGGTATGCTAATTTTCTTAAACAAAAAAAAATTAATGTTTTCACAAAAGAATTAGCAAAATTTAAAACTACTAAAAAATTTGATCTAGTAACTTTTAATAAAGTTTTAGAGCATGTTTACGATCCCCTTGAAATGATAAAAAATTCTAAACGATTATTAAAACAAAAAGGTATAATATATATTGAGTTGCCAGATGTTGAAGCAAAAACCAAAGGTAAATTTGCTGGAGAATTTTGTATAGATCATTTGCAAATTTTTTCGCTCAATTCATTAGATCAATTAGCAACCAGATCAGGTCTTAAAACATTAAAATTAGAGAGAATTAAAGAACCATCCGGGAAAAACACAGTATTTGGTTTTTTTAAAAAGATATCATAATTATGAAAAAGATAGTTATTACTGGAGTTGCTGGATTTATAGGATTTCATTTAGCAAAAAGACTTTTAGAAGAACAAAACTTGACGATTATAGGAATAGATAATTTAAATAATTACTACAGTGTAAAACTTAAAAAAGATAGATTAAAAATTTTAAAAAAGTTTAAAAAAAAATTCATATTTAAGAAGATTGATATTTGTGACCAAAAAAAAATTAATAATTTATTTTCGAAAAATAAAATTAATAAAGTTATTCATTTAGCCGCCCAAGCAGGTGTAAGATATGTTAAAAAAAATCCATCAACATACTTTCAAAATAATCTAAAAGGTTTTTTTAATATTTTAGAATCTTGTCGTCTTAATAAAGTTAAACATTTAGTCTCTGCTAGCACCAGTAGTGTTTATGGATTAAATAAAAAAATGCCTTTTAATGTGGATTTACCTGCAGATCACCCTACTCAATTTTATGCAGCAAGCAAAAGATCTAATGAGTTAATGGCACATTCGTATAGCCATATGTTTAATTTACCAATTACTCTGATAAGGTTTTTTACTGCATACGGTCCCTGGGGAAGACCTGACATGGCGCTTTACATTTTTGTCAAAAGTATTTTGAAAAATAAAAAATTTAAAGTTTTTAATTACGGAAATCACTCAAGAGATTTTACTTACATAGATGATATTACAAAAGGTATTTCTTTAGCTATGAAAAAGATCCCTAAAAAAAATTTAAAATGGACTCCACAATATAACAATTTTTCATCAAGTGAAGCTCCATTTAAAATATTAAATTTAGGCAATGGAAAAAGAATTAATTTAATGAATTATATTAAACTTATAGAAAAATATTGTAATAAGAAGGCTAAAATTCATTATGTGGGTTTTCAAACAGGTGATTTAAAAGATAGTTTAGCTGATATCAGAGATACACGAAAATATCTTAAATTCTCTCCTCAAATAAATGTAAATTCAGGTGTTAAAAAATTTGTTGATTGGTTTAAAAGTTACCATTCAAACTCAAAAAAGATTTAATGAAATATTATAAACAACTAATAAGTATATTATCTTTCAAGCAAAAAAAATCATTTATAATACTGATGTTTTTAATGTTAATTTCTGTGTCTCTAGAAATACTAACGTTAAATTCACTTTTCTTATTATTAAATTTTTTTACAAGTCAAGAGAATATCTTTGATAATAAGACGTTTGTATATTTAAAAAATATCGATCAATCATATTTCACTCACATAAATTTAATTTTAGTTTTTTTTGTTATTTTTTTATTAAAAACAATTTTTAGTATTATTATAATTTATAAGGAAAATTCATTTATAAACAATTCTAGAGCGGAGATAAGTAATGATTTTTTTAAAGGCTATTTGTATATGCCAAGAATATTTCACTTACGTACAAATATTTCTGAAACAACTAAAAATATTACTACAGAGATTGATATATTCATTGCTGCATTGCTCTCAGTTTCAATAATTACTTTAGAAGTTTTTGTTTTAATAGGATTAGTAATATTTCTATTTTTTGTTAATTACAAAATTACATTATTTTCATTTTTGAGTTTATTCTTATTTTCAATTTTATTGAGTTATCTAAATACACAGAAAATTTTATCTTTAGGTAAAGAAAGAGTTAAACTTGCTCAAATTAGGCTTAAAAATATTTTAGAAGGTTTGTCAGGAGCAAAAATTTTTACTTTAACTGGCTCTAATGACAAAATAATTAATGATTTTAAAACAACTAATAATCAATTAGCCAAAAACAATATTATAAACAGCTTCAGAAATGGTATACCGCGTCCTTTATTTGAACTATTTATTTTATTGCTAGTTTTAATTTTCTTAGTTTTTTTTTTAAAAAATGATAATTCGTTTAAAAACTTAATTCCAACATTAGGAGTATTTTTGACAGCTGCTTACAGGTTAGCACCTTCCTTTGGAAAAATTTTGACTAATATACAAAAATTTCAATATAACATAGCCGCAGCAAAAAAACTTTATATTGATAAAGAAAAATTCAAACAACAAAAAAATAATAAAATTTATTTAAAGAAAGCGAACTTTAAAAAAGAGATTAATATTAAAAACTTAAGTTTTTCATATGATAAAAATTTAAATAATGAAAAAAACTTTGTTCTTAAAAATTTGAATTTTTCAATAAAGCATAATCAAAAAATTGGAATAATCGGAGAGAGCGGGTCAGGTAAAAGCACTCTATTGGATATATTAATGGGGATTTCGGAGCCTCAATTTGGTGAAATTTTAGTAGATAATACAAATCTCAATGAAATAAAAGATAGCTGGTTTAAAAAGATTGGATGTGTTCCCCAAGAAGTTTTTATATTGGATGATAGTCTTAAAAAAAATATCGCATTTGGATTACCAAACGATCAAATTGAAACAGATAAAGTTCTTAGAGCAATTAATTTAGCTAACTTATCTAAATTAAAAGAAAATTTAAAATATGGAATTGACAATTTAGTTGGAGAAAAAGGATCACGCTTATCAGGCGGTCAAAGACAAAGAATTGGTATTGCTAGAGCCCTGTATAACAATCCAGATGTTTTATTTTTTGATGAAGCGACAAATTCGCTGGACATAGATTCTGAAAAAAAAATAATTGACGAAATTTTTAATAAACAAATTAATAAAACAATCATTTTTGTTTCCCACAAAAAAGAAAACCTCAAACATTGCGATGTTATTTATGAAGTAAAAGATAAAAAATTAATAAAAATAAATGAGAAGTGATAAAAATTTTTCCTTTAGTAAAATTAAAAAGCATTCGATGATTACTCTTACTTCAAGTAATAGAAAAGTTGCTTCAAAAAATAAAAATATTTTTCAAATTTCAGATATAATATTTAACATTAATTTAAAAAAAAAGAAAAAAAGCAATTATCACTGGGATGATAATATTAAGCTTAAAAAAGATTTACTTGAAATTCATAAAATTTATTCTAAGCTTTTAAATTTACTTACAAATAGACTTAATTTAATACATAATATTAATTTTTCAGAAAAATATTGGGAAATTTTAATTTGGCGATGGTTGCAAAGATATATTATATACTACTTCGATAGATGGGAAATTATAACTTCAATATTAAAATTATTTAAAAAAAAAAAAATTTCAGTCCATTTTGTTAAATTTAATCAATCGAAGTTTGTTCCCTTTGATACCCTTGATTATTCTACAAGATGCGTGATGTCAGATGATTGGAATCATTGGGTTTATAACGACATTTTAAAAAAAAGAAGCAAATTTAGATTTAAGTGTGTTAATAAAAAAAAAATTAATCCTCTACCAAATCTAAAAATCAAAAAAAATAAAAGTCTTAAAAAAAATTTAAACTTTTTAACTAATCCTTCTTTAAATCCTTTTTTAAAAAAAAATATTATTTCTCAAAATTTAGGATTTTCAAAAGAAACTGATTTAAGAATTAAAGCATATCTGAAAAATATGCATTATGTTGATGAAAATATTTTTTCTCATTTTAAAAAAAATTTTGATATTAATAAACGATCAAAGCTAAGTAAATTTTCTTCTTCGTTTAAAACTGATTTCAAAAGATATTTGGTATCAAATTTAAAGTATAATTTTCCTAAAATTTTTTTAGAAAACTATAAGTTAGCATATGAAGAGTTAAAAAAACATAATCTCCCTAGTCACCCAAAATTAATTATATCAAGTGTTGATGATGTTTTTAATGAACCTTTTAAATTTTTTGCAGCAAAAAAAATGATAAATAGATGTAAACTTTTTCATTTACAGCATGGTGGGTCTTACGGTACTTCAGACGACTATCCAGTAGAAAAAATTCAAATGAAATTATATGATAAATTTTTTTCGTGGGGTTGGTCAGACAAGTCAAAAAAAACAGAAAAATTATTCTGTCAAAAAACGATTGCAATCAAAATAAAACAAAATAAAAAAACATCTGGGTTGATAATACCAATATTTGAATGGCATTTATATCCAGGCGACATTGTAGGCGGTAGGCCCAGAACTCTAAATGACATCAACTTGTTAATAAACAATATAGATATATTCTTTTCAACTTTGAGAGATGATATTAAAATTAAAAGTGCATTTAAATTTTTAAAATATGAAAATAATTTATATCCGAAATATATTTTAAATAGTCTTAAATCTAAATTTAAAAAAGCTAGTTTTTTTCATTCCAAAAAAAATTCAATTTATTATTTAAATAAATATAAAGTATATGTAGATACTGTAAATTCGACTGGATATTTAGAAACTTTAAATTTAAATTTACCCACAATATTAATATTTGATGAGCATATTTGCAGAATTAGACAAAGTGCTCAAAAAGAATTTTTATCTTTAGAAAAAGCAAAAATTTTATTTAAAGATGCTAAAGCAGCTGCCAAATTTATAAATGAAAATTATGAAAAAATTGATGATTGGTGGTTTAGTAAAAAAGTACAATTAGCTGTAAAAAATTTTACTAATAAATTTGCAAGATCTACTAATAATCCTTATATATTTTTAGAAAAACTTAAAAAATACACATAATGTTCAAGAAAATTTTTTCAGAGACAAGTAAATCCTTAAAAGATATTTTTTTATTTGCTTCTTATTCTCATAAGATTCCGCAATCATTACTGTTCAATATATTACCATATCAAAATTTACGGATAAGAATTGATACTTTTCTAACTGACAAATTTAAAAATAAATTTTCTCAAAAGAATCATAAAAAAATTGACTCATATGATAAAGCAAAAAAAGAAGGAATTTTTTTAAATCAAAATTTTTTCTCTGAAAAAAAAGTTAATTATATAAAAGATATTTGTAACGACTTAATCGAAAATCACGAAAATCATAATATATCAATTGACGATGGAGGTAATTTAGAAAAAAATTCAAATTCTTTTTCTAAATATTATTACCTGCCAAATTACAAAACTGAACT
>MDTD01127557.1_pt1 | contig 16994 bp, 17 predicted proteins | sample 811221 | NCBI WGS metagenome assembly MDTD01 (sample SAMN05326646, study PRJNA326480) | marine metagenome | isolation source: seawater | place: Pacific Ocean: South West | collected 2011 | reverse complement strand
TCGGTCGCTTCCATCCAGGCGCAGACCGCTTTGAGCGAAGCCATCACGTCGGCGTTCAGGGCGTTCAATTTGTTAGGGCGGTCAATGGTCATGCAGGCAAAGAAACCGAGGTCTGCCTCTTCGCTGAGAGGGTGGATCTCGACCTTCATCACATCGCTTTCCGGGGTGTTCATGGGTTGACTGAACCGTCGCTTCTTCTTGATGTCATCGCCCCGCCCCAATGAAGGCCAAGCAAGGTATGATATTCACAGACGGCTTCACCGATTTATGAGTGAGGAAAACAAACCGATGGTCAGTGCCGTGGATATGGCCAAAAAATACGGTGATTTCATCGCCCTTCACCCGTTGAACGTTCAGGTTCATGCGGGGGAATTCTTCGGTGTCTTCGGCCCCAACGGTGCGGGAAAATCCACCTTCATCAAACTCCTGACCGGGCAACTACGACCCAGCAAAGGCCGAATTGAGGTGCTTGGCGTTGATGCGGTGGACGACCCCCAGAAAGTGAAAGCGAACATCGGCATCGTCCCTGAATCCGAATCCCCTCCCTCCTTCTTGACGCCTGCAGAGTTCTTGGAATTCGTCGCTCGCCTGCGTGGCGTGGAGGACATGAAAAACAAGGTTGAGCACTGGCTGGAGTGGTTTGGTCTTCAAGAGAAAAGGGACACGATGTGCAAGGATTTGTCCAAAGGCCAGCGACAAAAGGTCATGCTCGCCAGCGCCTTCATCCACAAACCGAAGTTGTTGTTTCTCGACGAGCCTTTTGCCAACCTCGACCCCATTTACCAGCGCAAGTGCAGGGAGTGGTTGCTGGACCACGTGGCCGATGGAGGCACGATTTTCCTCTGCTCTCACGTCCTTGAAATGGCCGAACGAATGTGCAATCGCATGGCCATCATCAACGATGGAAAGGTGTTGGCCGCAGGCACCGTCAAGGGTCTAAAGCAGTCGGAAACCGAGACGCTGGAAGACGTGTTCATTCGGCTCGTCGGTCGGTCCATCGAGGATGTTGAGCGAATGAGCGACGAGGGTGTTGTGGACGATTCGGAGGAATGACCATGGCCGGCACCTTCATTGAAACGCGTTCGTGGACGGACGAAGATTTCAGTGAAAGCGGTCCGCTCGGGACATCCTCTCACGGCGTCACGCTCAACGAACCCCTAAGGGGCTGGGCGGCCTTTTCAGCCACGTTTCGCGTCATGTTTGTGGAAGAAGCACGGAAGAGCGTGGAGTTTGCCAAGAAACGACAAATGGTCCTCTTCCCTCTCCTTCTGACGCTGGTCACCGCCATTTCCACCATCGGTCTGCAGTTTTTGGTGGGCGATTCAACCGCACAAACATCGGACATCGATTCGAAGACGTTCACCTGGCAGGAACTGCGTTTCGCTCTTCATCTGCCCATGTTCATGTTCTCCTTGGGCATGGGAACTTTTGCCTTCATGGGCCGAGACGCCATTCTTCGGCGAACGGGGACCAAGAATTTCCTGCTCGCTGCCCCCGCTCTTCAACCGCTTCCCAATTCCATGGCGCATTTTGTGTACTTCGTCAAGGAAGTTCTGTTCTATGTTCTCTTGATTCTCACGCCCATCATCGCCGGCATGGCGTTGGGCATACTGCTCGATGGGTTTGCAGGTATCCGCACCCCGCTGTTGTGGAGTTCCCTGCCGTGGACGTGGTTGGCGATGGCCACCACCTTGGGACAAGGTTTGGCCCTGTCCTTCTTGGCCTCGTCACTTTGGCTCCGTGGTCGGCCCTTCACCGTGGTCGGGCCGGCGGTGGTGGTCGCGGTGGGCATCGGCGTCGGCTTGGGTCATCTCCCCGTTGACGTGTTGCTTTGGGGTTTGGCGGCGCAGTCCTCTCAAAGTGGAGTGGCTATTCTTCTCGGTCTGGCGTTATCCCTAGGCTTAGGCTTGTTCGCATCGCTCCTGATTCTCGATGATTTTGATGTCAGTGTGGTGGAGCGCGGCGACTTGCTGGCGCCGATGTACGCTCGACTCGGTTTCCTTGGGAGGGGTCACATCCGTTTGATCGTCGCCAAGGAATTCGTCGACCTGTTCCGTTCAGGGGCCATCAAGAAGATGACCGTTTCCTACGCCATCCCGCTCTTGGTTCTCCTCGGTATGGCGTGGCTCGTGGATTTTGCAGAAGCTCCCATCCCCATCAACCTCCTTTCCTATGCTCCCTTTTTGGGGTTCTTTGGCTTCAATTTCTACTCGTGGTTAACCATCCTCGATTCACCGGATTTCATGAACGGTTTACCGTTGAAAGTTCCCGACCTGATTCGGGCAAAAGTCGTGGTGTATTTCCTCGCCACCTCATGGATTTCGCTGATTTTCATCGTCTTGATGGCATGGCGTTTGGATGAGTGGGCTTCCTTGCCCACCAGCATCATCGTCATGTTCGCCAATTCCGTCTACATCGTCGCTCTGACGGCGTTTTTGATGGGCTTGCGCCCCAATAAGGCCATTTTTGACGCCTCCATCATGGTGTGGTTTTGGATTGGCACCGTCCTTCCTCTGCTGGGGCTTTTCCTCCTTTCGTTCACCCAAGGCGATGTCAGCCTGTACGGCAACTGGTGGGAGCGAGCCAGTCAAGACGGTCTTGCCGCTACCGCCCAAATGTACGACGAATCCATGGTCCAACAAGGCTACATGGGCATGATCGCCATCTCGATTGGCCTGATTTTTGCATCCGCACTGTTGTGGAAACTGATGGACAAGCGATGGGGCCGTTCGGAGTTCTCAAACTGAACATCACCGTCGTTCGGGCAGGTATGTTCTTGAGCGGGGGTCATGAGCCAACCTCATGGCTCAGGTGGTGGCGGTCTGCGGCATGCCCGGGTCCGGGAAGGGTGAGTTCGCCGCCGTCTTGAGCGCGGCGAAGGTTCCCATCGTGTCGATGGGCGATATGATTCGGGCTGAAGTGCGGGCTCGAGGCCTTGTGGAGGAGCCACATGTCTTTGGTGAGGTTGCTGCACAACTCCGTGCTCAACACGGCGAGGATGTTCTGGCGGTCCGGCTTTGTGACCGCGTGGACGAGTTGCTCCAAAGCCACGACCTCGTCCTCATCGAAGGGCTGCGAGGAACGGCTGAGGATGCCGTGTTTTCCGCTCGATGGAACGGTGCTTATCGCACCGTGGCTATCCAGGCAGACAATGAATTGCGATTCCAACGCATCGTTCAGAGAGGTCGCTCGGAAGACGGTGACCGCGCAGCCTTTGAGGCGCGAAACGAACGGGAGCGGGGTTGGGGTTTGGACGTGCTCATCAACGACGCCACCGATGTGCTCGTGAACGATGTGGAACTCGCTGAATTTCAGGCCCGTTGCTCGGCTTGGCTCGAGAATGTTCGCAACGCTTGACCTGCTTTCGTCGAGTCGAATGGATTCGCCACAGCAGGCCGTTTTCCGCCCGTTTTTCACCCAAGTGTTATAGTCGGGGAGATGTTGTAGCAAATTGCATTCGCGGGGGTTGGTGACCATGGCAAGAAAAAAGGGCGGTGGCGGTGGCCGACAAAGGGCCCGACAACGAGCGCAATACGATGAACTTGACAAGTACCCTGTCATGCCTCCACACGCCTTTGCTCGCATTGTTCGTGACAAGCAAACGCTGAACATCATTTACCAAATCATCGAGCCTCCCTTGACCAAGAAGGAACAGGAACAACGCGATGAGATCATGGACATCTTCATTCGCTCGTTGACCGCCAACATCGAGGAGATTGATTCCAATCCAGAAGCCTATGTTCGCACGGCGATGGACAAGGTCATCAAATCCTACAGCATGAAAATCAACAAGAAATCGAAGTCCAAACTCTTCTACTACCTGCGCCGAGACCTCATTGGCTACGGCAAGATGGACGTGCTGATGAACGACGTCAACGTGGAAGATATTTCACTCGACGGGACCAATGTCCCCATCTTCGCCTACCACCGCAAGTTCGAATCGGTGGAAACCACCTGCGTTTGGGAGACCGATGAAGAATTGGAATCCTATGTGATTAAACTCGCTCAACGTTGTGGTAAGCACATTTCGGTGGCTGAGCCATTGCTCGATGCAACGCTGATGGACGGTTCACGTATCGTTATGAAGCTGGGCCATGAAATCTCAACTCGCGGTTCAGCCTTCTGTATTCGCCGGTTCAAGGACGACCCGTTCTCCCCGGCAGACATCGTCGCGTTCCGAACCATGTCCTCCTTGATGGTCGCTTATCTTTGGATCGCCTTCCAGAACGAAGTGCCCATGCTGTTCGTCGGTGGTACGGCGTCTGGAAAGACGACGACCCTGAACGCCATGTGCATTTTCATCCCCTGGCAAATGAAGATCGTGTCCATCGAATCCACCCGTGAAGTCAACATCCCTCAACCCAATTGGGTGCCGGGGCTGACTCGGCAAGGGTTCGGTGGTGAGAGCGATGACGGTGTCATCGGTGAGTTCGAATTGCTCAAAGCAGCGTTACGTGAACGGCCGGAATACATCATCGTGGGTGAAATCCGTGGTGCTGAAGCCTACGTTCTGTTCCAAGCCATGGCCACCGGCCACTGCGCGTATTCCACGGTTCACGCCGACTCGGTTCCCTCGCTCGTTCACCGTTTGGAGAACAAGCCAATCGACATCCCACGTGTGCTTCTACCGGCGCTTGAAGCCTGTTCAATTCAGATTCAGACCCGTATCAACGGACGCCGTGTACGACGAACCAAGCAGGTGGTGGAAATCGTCGGTATTGACCCCAACTCCATGGAGGTCATCACCAACGAAGTGTTCCGATGGGACGTCACCAACGACGATTTCATCTTCAGCGGAAAATCCTATGTGTTGGAGAAAATCATGGTCAAAATCAACTACAGCCAAGAGGAGATGCGACGTGAACTTCGTACCCGAAAGCGCATCCTTGAGTGGATGGTGTTGAACGATATCCGCAAGGCAGACCAAGTGTCTCAAATCGTCACCGAATACTACGTGCGTCCGAACGAAATCCTCGCTCGTGTGGACGGGTTGAAGTGAGGCGGCGAATTCTATCACGGTGATACAATGGACCTGACGGCATGGCAACGCATCTGCAATCGGCTGCTCGGGCCGTTTGTCAAGAAGCGTGCTCGCAACGACAAGGAATTGTCAGCGAACCTCGTCAAGGGTTCCATGGGCATGATGCCCGAGGTGTACTTGTCCACGGTCATCGTCACCTCCATTGCCATCACTCTGATGTCGTGGGCCTTTGTGGCGGTCTTTTTCATTCCCGATATCGGTGTTATCGCCTTTTACGAAAGCATCCAAGATTCGGCCACGCTCAATCCTTGCTTCGAGTGGGAGTATTGGAACCCCGACCTCGTTGACCCCACACAGCCAGGCAATGGTTGTCCTGAATATGCATTGCAAGTCTTCCCCGCCGCCCTGAAGGTCATCATCGTCGCCTTAGGCGGTGTCATCATCCCCTATGCGGCCTACAAATACAACAAGGGTGGCGCAAAGCGAGAAGCCACTCGCCGTGCTGACATGATTGAGAAGTACCTGCCCTACGCTGCGTCCTACACCGCCGCCATGTCAGCCGCTAACGCCACGCCGGCGAAGATTTTCCGCTCCCTTGCCATGAACAAGGACATCTACGGCGACGTCGCTGATGACGCCGCCATGATTTATCGCGACATCACGTTGCTTGGCTACGACCTCATCACGGCGATGAAGATGAGCGTTGACCGTGCTGCTTCGGTTTGGCTGACAGAATTTTTCCAAGGCATGGTCGGCACCCTAACTGCAGGCGGTCAACTCAAGCTGTTCTTCCTCAACCGTGCAGAGCACTACATGCGTGAAAACCGAACCCGCCTGGGGCAATTCCTCGAATCCATTGCCCTTCTGGCGGAATCCTACATTGTGGTCGCTGTCGCCATGCCGCTGTTTTTGATCGTCATGCTCGTCATCATGTTCTGGGTTTCGGGTTCGGGTGCTCAAATGAGTGAAGGCATGCTTTACGGCATTGTGCTCGGATTCATTCCGATGATTCACATCGCCTACGCCATCCTCGTGTGGACCAGCAGTAAGGAGCAAGAGATGTAGAGGGGGGAGAAAGGTTGGCACGAAAGAAAGAGAAAATCGTCGTCAATTTGGACTTGCCCAAAGACGACACGACCTTGACAAGGTTGTACGTCATTCTCTTCTTTTCCATCATTCTCGGCCTTGGCAGCGGCTTGTTTTGGATTGCGAATTCTGGATTCGTGCCCACCGCCAACGGCGAGCCGATGTTCACCAACCTCTACTGCGGGGCGACCGCACAGGATGAACTTGGAAACCCAACGGGGGAATATTTCCAGACCAACCAAAAGCCAACCTACACGGCGAACCAAACCTGTTCCATTCTCCAAGATGAGCCAGACCGTATCACATGGGAAGGCGAAGAGTGGACCATGGTGACCAAACGCGGAAAGAACTTCGATGTCCCCGGGGTACCCGAATCCTCTACGGGTGGGACGGCCGTGTTGCAGCCCCTGTGGCTGAATTACACCGTTGAAGCCTCGGGCTCCTACGACTACACCGTGGCGATTCGAACTTCGGGCGGTGACATTCTCGAATTCGAAAACGACACGGCCAACACCGGCGAACAGCAACTGTTCATGCTCAGCATTCCACCCGACTCGCGGTATGAATTGATTTTCATGACCTCGCAAGAGGGACAGTTCCTGCAAACGGTCACCTTTGACATGACCGTTCACTATCAGGATGGCATCCCCACGAACATGAACAACAAATCCCTCTGGCTCGGGCCAGCCGTTGAAGCCGGTCCGCTCAAGGTTCACCCCACCATCTTCCTCAATTTCTTTGGTTTGACCTTCTTTTTCTTCATCTACCCGGCCTCCTATTACTGGGAAAAGGTCGAGGACGCCAAGAACGAAGTCGAGGAAAAATTCCCGGATTTCCTCCGAGATTTGGCCGAGTACTGGAAGGGTGGTCTTTCCATGACGGTGGCGGTCCAAACGCTGGCGACATCCGAATACGGGGCATTAAATGACGAAGTCAAGAAGATGTCCGACCAACTCAGTTGGGGCGTCAAGTTCTCCGATGTCATTCGTCAGTTCGCCGAACGGGTGGGAACACCGCTTGTTCGGCGTGCGATCACGCTCATTGCCGAAGCCGACCGCGCGGGTGGAAAGATTTCTGACATTCTGGTCACGGCCGCCAACGACTCTCGTGAATTGAAGTTCCTTGAGGGTGAACGTAAACGAGCCATCGGTTCGTACATTGCGGTCATTTGGACGTCGTATTTCGTTTTCCTTGGCGTGATTGTCGTTCTGGCCAAGGTGTTTATTCCCGCCATTGCCGGTTCCAACTCCGGTGGCGAGGACGGCGGCGACAGCGGCGGCCAAACCATTGGAAACATGACCATCCGCAACATTGACCCGCTGTTTTTCCTGACCATTTTCTACTACGGCGTGACCATGCAAGCGCTGGGTAATGGTTCGATGGCCGGCTTGATGGCGACGGGTCGTTTTTCCACCGGATTCAAGCACTCTGGCATGATGATCGTGGTCGCCCTGGTCATCTTCAATCTCGTTGCCTTTTCACCGGATTTGATCGGCATCACCGAAGTACCCGGACTCAACCCGTCATCGGGCAGCTTCGTTCCTTCACCGCTCTACTTCGGAGGTTGATGCCATGCGTCATGACGAAGAGGCGCAGATCCATATTTTGGAGATGCTGACGCTGTTCTGGCTGTTCTTCATGTCAGCCACATTCCTCATTCGTGTTCACGTCCCCGATTCACCTTCTGTTGCGCTCGATTCATCCTTGGAGATGGCCGGCGATGACGCTATTCGCTACGGACTCGGCCTTGAAGCTGAGATTGAAGGTGAGAACCGATTGGAGGAATTGCTCGCCAACGACGACCGGGAGGGTGCGTGTGAACTCCTCCAATCCGCCGTTGCACCGGGGAAGGAAGCCAACTGTTGGCTTGCAAAGGACAGTTCTGTGGCCACCCCTCACGGTACGGTGGGCTCACCCTCCAGTGGTACGGTTGCTGTTCATCATCTCGTCGTCATCGGGCCCTATGTGTGGACGGTGACCCTTGATGTCTGGGCCCGCGGAGGTGGTGCCTGATGCAGAGCACCGACCTGCGTGAATCCCAAGCAGGACAGATGCTTCTGGCCACCGGCGTGGTGCTGCTCATGTCGCTGTTGTCCATGGCCATTTTTGGCGTGAAGGTCGCTGGCCTAACCCTGCCACACGAAGCGGCTTCAGACGACGTCATCGACACCACCAATCAGGTGTTGGAATCCATTCAGCCACTCACGCAAGCACGCATGGACCTGTGGGTGGACGGTGGATTGGAGCCCATGGAGGCGGCAGAATTGGGCTTTGAGACCGTTCACGACGACCTCCTCCATCACGGTGAACTTCGGGGTGTGGAGATCAAATTGACCAACATGGTGCTGACAGAGGTTGATGCCAGCACCATCGCTGTCGCTGCCGAACTCGGCGTCTCCGATGGGGAAGCGATGCTCAACTACGACGTGAATTTCACGCTGGATGTTCAGTCTTCGTGATGCTGGTCAATCGCTCGGTTGAGCAAGGTGAAGATTCGCTCCACGTCGTTGTCGACACGCGTCGGGTCGACCATCGGCCAGTTGGCGATTTTTGCACGCTCAATCAACCCGTCTTGGATGGCGCGAATACGGCCAAAGTTGGCGAGGTAGCGGTCTGACCTTCGGTAGGAATGGGCATCTCGGGATTTGAGCATCGCTTGGTGGGAACGCTCCTCATCGACGACCATGACCACGCCGAGCGCCACGCCCCCGGCGTCTTCCCACGCCTTGAGCAGCCGGGCACTGGGAACGATGTGCACGCCCTCCAACAACAGGTCAATGCCCTCACGTCGTGCTCGCTCGAGGGTCGCCGATACGCCGGCCTCGACCGCAAGGCAGGTTTCGTTCCAGTCAAGAACTGGCTCGCCGCTGCTTCCTTTTGAGAACGAGGAGCGGTGGAGGGCCTCGTGTTCGTGCTCGGTGTCGGTGGCTCGCATGATTTCGCGAATGGCATCGGTTGACATCACGCGAGTGAAGCCTGCTCGTTGGGCTACACCCACGGCTGCGGTGGATTTGCCCACACCGGTTGCACCGGCGATGATGAGCAGACGTGGTGGACGCGTTGAGAGGGTTTGGGCGGTGCGCTGCGCCATCCCCACCCTCGTGGTCATGAAGAGCGGTGGAGGGCTTGGGCACATGAGGGTTCTGTCGTCCGTGGCTTGTTGGGTCGGGGTTTGAGGGCGGAGGCTTCCACCGATGCCCCTTTGAAGCGTCTTGGCTTGGAAGTTTCATGGCCGAAGAACAGATGTGGATTGCCGGAGAATGGTGCGCTGCAGAGAACGAAGAAACCAGCGATGTGCTCAATCCCGCAACGGGCGACGTCATGGCGACGGTGCCCAAGGCGACCGTTGGCGATGTCGACCGGTGTGTGGCGGCTTCACGTGAAGCCCTGAATCACGCTGACTGGAAAGCGATGGACCCCGCTCAGCGCGGACGTATCCTCAACAAAATGGCAGCCGTAACCTACGCCAAGGCCAAGGAGTTGGCCGTTGTTGAATCCTCGAACAACGGCAAGACCTTCCGAGAAGCACTTTCTGAAATCCGCTACGGTGCTTGGACGCTGGAATATTTCGCCGGTCTGGCCGATAAAATCGAAGGCAGCACGATTCCCGTCCCTGGTCCTCGATTGAACTACACCCTTCGCCAACCTTTGGGTGTCACCGCTCACATCGTTCCGTGGAACTTCCCACTGCAACTGGCTCTGCGCTCCATTGCTCCTGCACTCGCTGCCGGGTGCACGGTCATCGCCAAACCTGCTTCATGGACCCCGCTTTCCTTGATTGCCTGGAGCAAAGCCATCGACGAGGCCGAAACGGGCCTCCCTTCCGGCGTCTTGCAGGTCTTGACCGGTTCCGGTGCTCTTGCCGGGGACGCCTTGGCCGGCCACCCTGGCGTTGACGGTGTTGTGTTGACGGGCGGTGTGCCAACCGGAAAGACCGTGATGGCCAAGGCCAGCGAGCAGTTGACCCCCGTCACGCTTGAACTCGGTGGAAAGGGTGCAAACATCGTCTTCCCCGATGCCAATCTCCGCTACGCTGCGAAGGCCATCTGCTTTGGTATCTTCATGAACGCCGGTCAGATGTGTTGGGCTGGCTCCCGTCTCCTGGTGCACGAGGATGTTCACGACGACCTCGTTGAGGCGGTGTGCACCGAGGTCGCCAAGTGGCCCGTTGGCCCAGGCATGGAAGAGGGTGTGCGCATGGGCAGTTTGGTACACGAACGCCACCGAGCCGAAGTGCTCGAGAAACTCGAGGCCGGCCTGAAGGAAGGCGGCAAGGTGGTGTTGGGCGGGAAGGCGCTCGACCGGGACGGGGCTTTCATGGAAGCGACCGTTGTCACTGGCGTGGACCGTTCCCACCTGCTGTTCCAAGACGAGTTGTTCGGTCCTGTGCTGGCCGTCACGACGTTTTCTTCGGATGAAGAAGCTCTGGAACTCGCCAACGACACGCCCTTTGGTCTGTTGAACGGTGTGTGGACCAACGACCTGAGCCGTGCTCACAAGATGGCACGGGATTTGGAGTGCGGTATGGTCTCCATCAACGAGTACCCCATCACCTTCCCACAAACGGCCTTCACCGGTTGGAAGCACTCTGGAATCGGTGTGGAGCAGAGCCAAGATGCGCTCCGCTTCTACACGAAAGTCAAGAACGTCAACGTGAAGTTGTGAGGTGGCGAGATGGCGGTTGAAGTTGATCAACAAGGCGCTGTTCGTCTCATCAAAATGGCCGGTCAAGCCTCAACGCAGTCGTTCTCGATGACCTTCTTGCCCACGATTGCCGAGGCGATTGATGCGGGTTTGATGGACAAGGCCACGAAAGCCATCGTGCTGACAGGCGACGGGCGCTTTTTCTCAGCCGGTGCTGATATCAACGCCTTTCAAGATTCAATTGAATCCAACACCGCCCCCGAGTTAATTCGTAATCTCACGGGCGTGCTTCATCCGCTGCTCCAACGCATGCGCACCTCCTCCACGATCGTGGTGGCTGCCCTCAACGGCGTCTCTGCTGGCGGGGGACTCGGTCTTGCCTTGGCTTGCGATGCTCGGGTCGGCACCAACGATGCCCGCATGGCTGCGTCCTATGCTGGGATGGGTCTTTCACCGGACGGTGGAACGACCTGGCTTCTTCCTCGTCTTGTGGGCGAACAGCGTGCTCGCCGATTCTTCATGCAAAACGAGGTCTGGTCGGGCCGTGAAGCCCATGAGTATGGGGCCATCGATGTGCTGGTTGATGCTGATTCGTTGATGGAGACGGCCATCGGCTTGGCCACCGTTTGGTCTTCGTGGGGACCTCATACCAAGGAAGCGACCAAACACCTTTTGCACGTTCAAACAGACAATGATTTCTCCACCCATTTGGACCATGAGCGCACGCTCATCGAAGCCGCTGGTACGACCGAGGCGTTCAAAGAAGGCGTGGCCGCTTTCCTCGAAAAGCGACAACCGTCCTTTGATTGAATCACTGGATTTGGAACTGTATCTGTTCCTGCTTGCCGCCGCCAAGTCGCATGAGACCCACAACGAGGGCGATGAGCCCGCCACAAATTGAACAGCAGCCCGCGAAGAAGGAGGTGCCCATGACAGCACCTTGGCCCACGATTTCCCCCAAAATGGGAATGAACATGGCGTCCTGATCCACGACCTTCATCGGAACATTGTTGCTGTTGGAGACGAAGATTTCATCGCCAATTTCACATTCGTTCAGTGCACTTCCATCCTCTTGGTCGTTGATGGTGCTGCAGATGACGCCGACCACCACATGGTCTTCGATGTCGTAATAATCCCAACGCTTTGCGCAGTCGATGGTGGCTACACGCTCGCTGATGTCGTCACCGTCAGCGTCGGTGATGCTCAGCGTTCCCAATGCATCGCAGGCGTCAGGTACGCCGTTGCTGTTTTCGTCGACCTTCGGGTCGCCGGAAATCAGCAGGTACCACCCCATTTCGCCCGCATTATCATCGTCGGTATGGACGAGTGCTTCCTCAGGAACATGGTCGGACGTGTAGGGTCCTGTTTCAATACCCTCAAGCGTTTCTTCGAGGGCGCCGCCTGCAACACCGCCAATCACGAAGCCGAGAATGCCAATCACCACGAGGACAGCAGCCACAATCATGGGCACCTTCGGTCCCTTTTTCCCACTCACCACAACGCTTTGACTCGCCATGCCAGGTTGGTAGCCAGCAGCGACCATTTCTGGTGTGATTTGTTGCATCATGGTCGGGGTCGGGCCCGTGATATCCGCTTCAGAAGCCGATGGTGCTGCGGGAGATTCGGGTTCGCAGTCGGCAGCTTCAGCGATGGTACCCCATGGCGTCATGTTGGGTTCACTCATGGTCGTACTTTGCTCAGCGTGTACTTGATACTTGTCTTAAAACCCACTGAGGTCGGTTTCTTCTGCCTGCCCGCTCGACCAGTCGTAAATCCCCTTTCCTGTCTTTTTGCCGAGTCGACCTTGAGCCACAAGGTGTTCCAGCAATGGATGGGGTGCATAGGCGTCGTCGTTGAACGAACGTTGGAGATTCAGCAAGATGTCTCGACGGACGTCAAGCCCCACCAGGTCGGTCAGGGCCAAGGGGCCCATCGGGTGCTTGTAGCCGAGCACCATCGCAGTGTCGATGTCCTTGGCGCTGGCGACACCGTCAGCGAGCATGCGGATGGCTTCGTTGCCGAGGACGACACCGAGGCGGCTCGTGGCAAAGCCAGGAATGTCCTTCACCAAAATGCACGTTTTTCCCATCGCTTGGCCCGCTTCTTGCGCCGTGGCGATGGTGTCCTGCGAGGTGCGCTCATGGCGAACCAGCTCAAGCAATTTCATGATGGGGACAGGATTGAAGAAATGCATACCAATCACGCGTTCCGGGTTGCTGGTTGCGCCAGCAATATCGGCAATGGAAAGCGAGGAGGTGTTCGTGCCGAGGATGGCGTGAGCGGGTGCAAGTTTGTCAAGTTGAGCGAAGATGCTGTGTTTGAGGTCAGGCAGTTCTGGAACGGCTTCAATCACCAAATCGGCATCACCGACCGCAACGGCAAGGTCGTCGACCGCCGTGATGTTGGCCGCCCAAGCATCCCGTTGTTCGGGCGTGGTTTTTCCACGGGCGATGCCTTTCTCCCAAAATGCTGCGATGCGGTCCATGCCGCGCTCAAGCCCTTCTGGAAACGCATCGTAGAGGTTGGTTTGCCATCCGGCTTGAGCGCACACTTGAGCGATGCCTGCGCCCATGGTTCCTGCTCCAATCACCGCTACACGTTCAATGGGCATGAACCGAGGAGGCGCCTCACCTTCATGATGCTTGTCCGGCGCCTTTCTGTTTTGACTGCGCCAAGACCACACCACCCACGATGAGGGCGAAGGAGACCAGCAATGAAGCTCCGAGTTGTTCATTCAACAGAAGCCATCCTGCGAGGATGCCAAACGGTGGAACCAGATAGACGTAGAAAGCAGCGGGTCCCGCTCCGATGATACGGATGCCGTCTGCAAACCACACATACGAGAGAACGGTTGAGAACACGGCGAGAAAGACGATGCCGGTCCATGCATCCATGCTCGGACTTGTCCAACCGGCGTTCAACGATTCAAAGCCCGCCCACGGTGTGAGAATGGCCAAACCGATGACCGAGGACCACACCGTGAGGTGAAGCGGACTCAACGGACCATCTGCATCGTCGGGCACCTCCGTCATCACCCGTTTCATGATGATGGTCGAGGTTGCCCAAGCCAGCGCTGCTCCTGCGATGAAGGCGTTTCCAATCCAGCGGTCAAGTTTGGGAATGGCCGTGTTGGGCGAGGCCAAGAACAGCACGGCGACGCCAGCAAAAGCCAAGGCCAAACCACCGAGAAGGCGCCACGACATTCGCTCGTCCAAAAAGAGGACAGCGAGGAAGGCGGTGAACAACGGGTTGAACGTGATCATCAACGAGGCATCACCTGCTGCGGTGTACCCCATGCCGTACATGAACAACACCTGGTACATGAAGGTGGAATAGAATCCAATCCAACCCACCTGTTTCCATTGTTTCTTCGACGGCGTTGTCCACTGGTCCGTCCACTTGAGGAAGATGAGGAACATGGCGACGACCATCACATAGCGTATCCACGCCGCAGTGATGGGTTCAAGTTCGGTTGCGACCACTCGGCCTGCTGGCCAGCCAAAGCCCCAGATGGCAGCGACGATCACCAGTTTGATGTGAACGCCGGCGTTGTTCATTCAAATCGCTCCAAACCCAACTGCAGCATGCGGGTTCGGGGAAGCCCGATTTCCGGTAAGCCTGCTGCTGGGGCGTGGAGCTTGAGACCTTCAATTCTGTTGACGTACAAACCATAACTGGCGATGTCGTCAGGTTTGTAGGGAGTTTCGAGGCCCATTTTCTGAAGCGTTTGACACGCTTTTTCGGAGTAAATCGGGAACAGGTTGGTCGAGAAGTGCATCCATTCCGAGATTCGTTGGGCGTCCACGCCATCAAGGGTCATGAGATGTTCAAGCAACGAGACATCAGGGTAGGTGGTGGTTCGCAGGACCATCTCGACTTCGTTGACGATGTCTTCGGGCCAAGCGAACGGGGCGCGCTCAGCCCACTGGTCAGCGATGCTGATGTGTTCAATCGATTGTTCGGCTTGGACGGCATAGAGCGATTCGATGTAAGAACGGTCTTCGTAAGCATCGGTCACCAAACCGGGCAGGTCTTCGAAAAAGCGTTCACACATCTCGGCGTCCACGCCGTAGAGAGCGACGGGGATCATGAATAACCACTCCAGGACTCAGGCGCTTGCACCAATGCCGGAGGCGATTTGGCGAGCGGTCATGGGCTTCTCAGCCACCCATTGTTGCTTGAAGAGTTCCTTGAGGTCCTCTTCGTCCTGAGCGGTGGGGAGGTGGGCAGCAACGTAGGCGTTCCATTCGTCGTCGGAACCTTCGAAGAGGGTGCCTTCAACGGTGTAGCGCTGGCGCTTGAAGTTGCCAATCTCTCGGTTGAAGTTCTCGTGGGGCACGTACAACTCGGTCGCTCCCTCAGGAAGGTAGCCGCAGAGTTTCCTCACTTCAGCCACAATTTCGTCGTGGTAGTGCTTGCGGGCTTCTTCGTTGAGAGTCTCCTTGGACACCTCGACGTCGCCTTCGAGCTTCTTGCGCTCGTCCCAGCGTCCCTTGATGCCCCAGACATAGGCCCAATGTGCGGATGAGGATTCATCGACACCGAACAGGTCGTGAGCGGTGGCCACCCACTTGTTGATGTAGCGCTGGAGCATGTCCAATGGAATCACGCCGGCCTTGATAATGCGGCGCAGCCCGTTGGAACCGGTGCCGAGGTGGAAGGACTCTTCCTTGAGCATGGGGCCCATGCTGGCAGCGAGGGGCTTGAACGCCGAGGTGGAGAGCATGCCGAGTTGGAATTTACCGTCTCGGTCCACGAACATGGTGTAGCAGAAGAAGTCCAGCCAGTGCGGCATGGGTCGGTTGAAGGCCCCGAGAAGTCGGTCGCCGTCCTGGGCGTTTCGCTCGAGAAGTTTTTGCGCCTCGCGTCGTCCTTGCTGGCCGAAGTAGGTCATGAGGAGGTAGGCCATTTGCCATCCGTGGCGCTGTTCTTCGGCCATGATACGAGCCGCAGCGTAGCGGTCGTAGTCGGTCGGTGCGGTGGCGAGGAGGTGGCGCTGTTGTTCAACGGAAGCGAATTCGGTGTCGCCTTGGACGGTGATCATGCTGACCAGAGCGTCTCGCATGCTTTGGTGAGGCACTTGGAGTGAGCGCTCCCACTTGGCACGTCCTGCGTAGTCGCCAAATTCAATGACATCGCCAGCACGTTCCCAATCAAATTGGATGGAGAGATCAAAGTTGCCCATCCATTCACGGTCGTAGCCAACATTGTCTTGCCAGGTCTTGAAGTTTTCAATCCAGTCGTCCCAAGTCTTCGGTAGGTTGTCCATGAAGACAGGTAGACCCCGACCTCCTTATACCCTTTACGAACATGTTCGCCCGAACATGTTAGCCACTTTGGCGACGAATCTCTTCAGTGAAGGCATGAAACACGGCTGACTCAATTCGCTGGAGCTGATTTGAGAGGGTTGATTTGGCAACGTCGAGCAAGCCTGCTAACTCGGTCAAGTTGATGCGGCGTGGCACATCCCAGTAACCCTCCCTGGAAGCGACTTCGAACACCTCGCGCTGACGAGGCGTCAACAACCGTGTGCTCGTGCTTCGTGTTGAGAGCAGCCGGTGAGGAATTTCATCGCTTCGAAAACGGTTCACCAGTTCCCTCATGGTTTCCCGTGTTCCTTCAACGGTCCATTCAACCCAGCCGTCCCGTACTTCAAACGGCGTGCGAGGAACAACCCCCAAGTCGACAAGGGGGCGCAGAAATCCACCGCCACCTGCCGAGATATCAACTGAAAAACGTCCGTCCTCGGCGTCGGTGCACTTGTCAATGCCTGCGTGGGCGCTTACCGTAGCGTGGAGGTCTTCGTTGCTCCAGCATCTCGCTGTGCCCCGGCCCTTGCTCAACGGCATGTGTTGCTCAATTCTCAACGTCGCAGAAGGATGAGATCTCGTGACATCACCGGCCCAGTGGCCTTGGGGTAGGCGCACATCAATCCGGAGTTGCTGGGCCATGCTTGCGCCTCGATGAATCACAGGGGTCGTTCTTTTTCGGACCGCACCACGGTCTTCTTTGCAACGTCAATGAGTTCGTTGTAGGTGGTGGTTTGGGTGGTGTCCACCTTCACTCCTGGCAGGTAGCCATCACAAACGCCTGAGGCAGCGAAGATGGCGTCCTCGCTCTTGCACAAATCGTGGGCTTTCCAGAGCCGAGTCAGGTCGTCGCCGACCATCGTGCCAGCCCGGGCTTCTTCTTCGGGCGAACGGAACACGAGTCGGCCCTCAAACATCCCACCCACGCCGAGGATGGCGGTGGCGGAAATGACGCCTTCTGGCGCTGCCCCAAT
>MDTD01111694.1_pt1 | contig 16998 bp, 16 predicted proteins | sample 811221 | NCBI WGS metagenome assembly MDTD01 (sample SAMN05326646, study PRJNA326480) | marine metagenome | isolation source: seawater | place: Pacific Ocean: South West | collected 2011 | reverse complement strand
TTATATTTAATTTTGAGAATTTGTTAATTATTTCTTTAACATCAAATATCGATTTTGGATGAAATTTATACTTAACACTGTAATTAAACTTCTCAGCCATTAAAAGGATATCATAAAATTTATTCTTTAATTCAGATTTGCCTAGGTAATTTGCTTTTCCAAGTAAAATCAGTATTTGTTTTTTTTTCTTACTGTTCTTTTTTTCACTCTTTATGACTCTAATCCATTTTTTTTCTAACCTAGTAAAACCAATCGGAATTATCTTAAAATTTGATGGTAAGTACTTTTGAAAAAAGATCTTTTCGTCATGATCATTAGTAAAAAATAATGACCCATTGGGGTATTTTTTATAGTAATTAAATTTTTTTTTTCTATTTTTGTCATGCTCCCTCAAATTACAAATTCGATATTTATGTAATTTTCCCCCTTTAAATGTTGGTGCGTGTGGTACGACTAAATATTTTGTATCTTTTAAATTTAACCAGTATGTGTCTACTATTGTTCCGGCGGTATTACAAAAATATTTAATATTGAATTTTTTTAATATTTCATCCATTACCCATTTTAATCCTAAATCTAAGTCTTCTTTTTTAATAATTTTTAATAGTAGTAAAATTAATTTTCTGGGATCATAAAGTAAACTGGTTTTTAAATTTTCATTAATTATTCTTTTTTTTGAAAAAAAACTTGGATAAATTATTAAATCTGAATTCTTTTTTAAAATTTTATATAAATTTTGAAATTTTTCTCTCTTTTTAAAAGTACTATCTTTTTTTATAAAAACTATTATTTTTAATTTTTTACTTTTCTTAATTGATCTAATTAAGGGCAATACGGTATCTATCTCACCCCACTCATCTCCAAAATGAAATAAAATCGTATCGGGTCTCATGTAGAGATTAATTAAATTCCTTTAAAGGAAGTCGGATTAAATTTATCTTTTTTAAAATCGTACCCTTTATGCATTTTTTTTGGAAAAATACCTTGAAGTAAATCACGACTTTTTTTGTTTAAACTATCAATATCAAAGTTAGATGAGAGACATCTTGCAATATTATTAACATCTAACATCAAATTAGACCCTGCGGAGAAACCAAATGTTAACATTAATCTGTTTGAGTTGGGTTTTGGACGCATTCTGTGAACAACGTTTCCACAATGAATATTTATTGAACCTTTTTTACCATAACATTGAGCTACACTTAAATTACTTTTTTGAATGATTTCATCTGATATTGAAAAGTTTGAATTTAGAAATTTATTTGTTCCTTTTACATATTCCATACAAGTGCCATCCCTTTCAACATCTTCTAAAAAAATATGAAATGATATTAGAGTTGAATGATCAACGTGCCAAACATCGGTTACATTGCTATTTTTAATCTTATGTATCAATCTTGAACTTGTTTCTTGTTTTCCAACAGAATAATTTAGTGTTGGGTAATTTCTTGCATAAATTTTTTTTCCCATATAATGCTCAATTAATTCTATTACTCTTTTGTCAAGCCAGAGTTTTATTAAGCTATCTTTAATTGTTAAAGACCTATTTTTAAAATATTCGTTTTTAGCAGAATTTTTATTTTTCAAATATAGAATTTCATTTTTATAATCATTTTTAAAATTACTTATTAATTCTTCTGAAAAAAAATTATTGATCGTAACAGAGCCATTTTCATTCAGCTCTAAAAATTTTTTATTTAAAATCTCATCGGATAATGAACTTTTTTTTTTTTTATTTTTCAAATAATTTAAATATTTTATCTGTCCGTATTTAAATTGATTAAGAAATCGTCCTGGGTACATTAAATTAAATAAAGCTAATTTCCAAAAATTTAAAGCACCTTTAAATTGACCATAATAATATTCATTATCTTTAAAATGATAGATATTATTTCTTATATTTTTTAATAACGAAATAACCATTTTATTAAGCTAATCCTTTCCAGGTATTACCTTGATCTGTGTAATGATGAACTGCACTTAGATCAGGATCGTAAAGAATTTTCTTTTTTTTTTTAATAAGATTATTTGCCCAATATCTATCTTCTTTAGCAACTAAAGACTCATTAAATTTATTTTTAATTAAAGTTTTTCTTTTGTACATTGCTAAAGCATTATGAAGAAAATATCTTTTTTCATATTCTGAATACATATTTACCGCTCTTTTATCTTCAAAATGACTCCATAAATACCTTTTAATTACTTTTTTACCTTTATAAACCGGATCTTGTTTGCCAAACACACAATCAAACTTTTCTAAATCTTTTTGGTGTTTTTTAAAATTAATTTTTTGCAATTGACAATGTGCCGATAAAACTAAAATCATGTTTTTAGTGGATTTTTTAACACCAAGATTTAAAGCTTTTCCAGGTGTGTAATCATCAATTTTAAATATTTTAATATTTGTATAATTTCTATTTTTTTTATCTCCTAACATTTTATCTTGTGTGAATAGACCTATAATATTTAAAGTTTCATCAGTAGAATTATTATCGATTATAATAATTTCAGGTTTTTTTAGATTGGTTAATACAGATTGAACAGCATATCCAATCCACCTTTCTTCGTTTTTAGTTCTAATAATTACAGAAACAGAATCATTAATCATTAACGGTCATCTCTTTTTTAAATTCTTTATAAAGTTTATATGTAGATAAAATATTTTTTGGTTCTCCATATTTTTTTGACAGATTATCTGAATTCCAAATATTAACATTTTGATCATCTTCAAAAGTAAAAATATCATTACTAGTACAAGTTTTTTTAGGAACAGCATTAAATAGTACGCATAACATTGTTCTTGTTTTCCCTACCTCCGGAATTCCCCCTCTATGCAAACATCTGCTTGTATTAAAAAAAAGAGTTTGTCCTTTTTTACCAATATTTTTAAAAGCGTCATCGTCTTCTGTTCCAAATTTTTTATAATCATACCTTGATTTATAATTATGTTTTTTTGAGAAAAGTTTTGAATTTTTTACTGTAAATATATGCAAAGGACCTTTAGTTAAGTCTACGTCCTCTAAATTAATAAAAAGTCTAAAATATGTAAATAAGTACTGATCATTATGATATAATTGATAATCATTTATTCCATCTTTATTAACATTATAACCATAATATTTAAAAATAACTGCATTAGTTACACATACATTTGAATTATAAAAATTTTTTAACTTTTCTATTGGATCTTTTAGATCATCTTTAAGCATATCTTTAATTTTTTCTTTTATAGTATCATTAAGCTTATAAAAAAACCTATTTGACCCGTCATTATTTGAATTTTGCTTATTAAGTTCAGTATTTAAAATATCAATTTTATTTTTATCAATGTTTGGTGATCTTGCAAATCCATCGTCGCTATAACTTTTTATAAATTCATCATATTTGTTAATTTTACATATTTTTTTTAAGTATAAAGAATTAAATATATTGAATGAAAAAAGGTTTTCATTGTTATAAAAAATATTTCCAAGTTTTTTATCAAAACTTTTATTAAAGAAAATTTGATAAAAAAAATGAAGTACTTTTTTTATATTTTTTTTGACCATCTTCCTCTGTAATTTTTTCTCATATCTAATTCTACCTTTTGGAAATTTTTCCCTTTAAATGTATTCATTAAATTTAAAGAATTTTTATAATCTACTAATTGTTTTAATTGATCGGGTAACAAAGCAAATTTATTGTCTCTTCCTGGCAATTTATTATCTATTGTAAAATGTTTTTCAATAAACATTGGATCGTAATTAAGAGATGCAATCGCATCATTTATTCCTACTAAGTGTCCACTGTAACCAACGTTTTTATTAATCTTCTTTAATTTATTCATTCTTGGCAAGTTGATATTTTTTGCATTCGCAGGATAAGCTGAAACGCAGTGTAATAAAACTAATTTTGATTTTTTTATAATTCTTTTTACTTTTTTTACCTCAGTCCAAGTAGCAGTCCCTGTGCTGGCAATTACAGTATTAAATTTTCCATCTACTGCTTTTAAAAGTTTTTCATTATGAATTTCTGGACTTGGAATTTTTATATATTTAAGTTTTAACTTTTTTAACCACTCCACATCTAAGTGGTTAAACACTGAAGTTAAAAAAGATATTTTACATGATTTACAATATTTAATTAATTCTATGTGTTGAACTCTTGATAGCTCTGCTTTTTTATAAATTTTGAGTCTTCCATCTTTGTCCCATGGACCTGAGTATAAAGTTTTTGTTGACCAGGTTTGAAATTTGGCAAAATCTGCTCCAGAGTCTTTAGCTGCTTTTATCATTTTCTTTGCCAAACTCATATTTCCCATATGGTTCCAGCCAATTTCAGCGATAATTTTACAATTACTGAGCATAATATGATTATATATCTTTTAAATGTAATTTATCAAACTTTTTATACCAAATTTTCTCATCGTTATTATTGTATCTATGATCATATCTAAATTTATTATCATATTTAAGATTTTTCTTTCTTATCAGTAAAAAATTCTTTATTTTTTTTATTAATCTAAATTTCCTATCGTCATTTTTTCTTTTTTTAAATTTTTTTTTTAGAATCTGGAGTAGTTTTACCTGTGCGCTATTTAAATAAAAATTAGAATTTTTTTTAATTGGACTTGAAAAAAATTTATCTATCTGTATTGCATAATTTCTACACCTTTCTCCATCAAATTTATAAAAAAAGTAATTTATATATTTTTGTTTTTTTTTATTAAGAAAATTTTTTTTATTATTTGAAATTATTTTATTTAAAATCGTTAAAATTTTATTTGGATTAAATATTACATAATCTGCCAATTTTTGGTGAATATTTGACGAATATTTTTTTACAAAGTTCGTCTGTATTTCAATCGTTCTGATATTCATTAACTGAGCCTCAAAAGTACTTGAACAAATATTTTGAGAAATATTTAAATCACTTAATTTAAGAAAATTTTCCAAAGTTAAATCTTTTATAATTTTTAAGTTATTTAATTTATTTTCTAATTGATGCCAAAATTCTAAATTTTCATTTGGGTGTGGTTTTACTAGCAAATTTATATTTGGAAATTTCTCGTTCAATTTTGTTAATAAATCTGATGTGTTTTTGAGCATTTTTTTGGATGAGTTTACATAGTCAATAAAATAATTTTTGGGTTCATCATACATTTCTTTTCTTCTTTTACGAATTTTGGAAACTAATGATGGAGATTTGTGTGCTTCTTGTGTTCTAGTTGTGAAGGTTAAACAAAACTGATTTTTAATTTTTTTTTTTTTCAAATATTGTGATTTGTCGATTAGTAAATTGTTCATTTTTTTATGAAAAAAATCCAGTCTTGGGTTTCCTAAAATCTTATAGTTATTATCTTTTAAGAAAAATTTTTTATATTTTTTAAATTGTTCTTTGCCCCAAAAAATAAAAAGGTGGGGTATAACTAGAAATTTTTTTTTTATTTTTACATTAATATTTCCTTCGTTCTCTATACAAATCAAAAACTTATTTTTTCTTAGAGTTTCGTAAACAAAATACTTAAATGACTCATCAAAACGATTAATTTTAGGTAGAACCACACAGTCAAAATTTTTATTAACGTATTTTTCAAGCTCATTAGCTCTTCCGTATATAACTTTATATTTTTTTTTCAAAAAATAACCTATTAGTGAGATTGAAGGTAAATCTCTACTTTTGATGTCTACAATAAACAAAATTGTTTTCAATTAGCCTCTATTTTTTGCTAAGAGTTCTAGCAACTAAATAATCTATATGACTATCGATATTTATGGACTCTTTCCTGGTTACTTCCACTCCGTATGTATTACCTATAGGTAATAAGCTTTTAATTGAAAATAAAAATTTTCTTCTAATAGCATAAACGCTGCCAGCTGGCTGAAAAACAACGGGAGTTTTTTGTCGACTTAAGAATTTATTGCCATTTTTAATTAAAGAATATAATTTTTTTCCTTTACGATTAATCATCCAGTGAGGCGGGTAATCTGGTTTTCTTATTGTCATAGCTGCATCAGCATTATTATTTTTAACTAAAACCTTTATTGTTCGATCAATCATTTCACCTGTTCTAAAAGGTGTAGTAGGTTGTAATAAAACGACTATATCTGTAATCCACTTATATTTTTTTTCATAAAAATTAATTACATGTTTTAAAACTGAAAATGATGACGCTGTGTCAGTAGCTAGATTTTTTGGTCTTATAAAAGGAATTTCTATTTTAAATTTTTTAGCTTCTTTGATTAGTTTCTTACTATCTGATGAAAATACAAGTTTACTTATCAGTTTACTATTGTTTGAACTTTTGATCGCTAACTCAATTAAAGTCTTGTTACCTAATTTAAGAAGGTTTTTGTTTTTTATTTCTTTTGACCCACCTCTAGCTGGTATGACCCCTAAAATATTCATTTTTTAAAAAATTTTTTTATATGAAGTATAATATAATCTTGGTCTTTTTTTTTTAAATTAGGCCATATTGGTAAGTCGATTATTTCATTGTATGAATTTATTGAGTTTGGAAACTGATTAGTTCTATAACCAAACAAGTTTTTATAATATGGTTGTATATGTACAGGTGGAAATGATATCCTTGTTTCTATTCCGTTTTTAGCTAAATAATTTACAAGCTTGTTTCTCAATTTTGGATTTACGCGTATTGTATAATTATACCATCCATGTTGAGTAACATAAGCGGGGATTGATGGAATTCTTAATTCTTTTACAAAACTAAGCTTTTTTGAATAATAATTAGAAATTTTTTCTTTCTTTATTAAATTAGATTTTATCTTTTTTAATTGTTCAATTCCTATTGTAGCTTGAATATCTGTCATTCTATAATTATTTCCTAATATTACGTGATGGTATCTTTTAGTTTGACCTTGGTTCCTTATTATTCTTAACTTTTCAGCAATTTGTCTATTATTAGTAGTAATTAGACCCCCTTCTCCTGTGGTGATATTTTTGTTTGCAAAAAGACTAAACGAATGTGCTATAAGCTGAGTTCCGATTTTCTTTTTTTTATATTTTGCACCAAATGACTCTGCCGAATCTGCAATGATTGGTATATTTTTTTTTTTTAGAGAAAGAAGCAATTTTATCGTAATCGAGAGGTAACCCCTTTAAATCAGTAACAATAATTAGTTTTGTTCTCTTGGTAATTTTTTTATCAATCTGTTCTAAATCAGTATTAAAAGTGTCGTAATTAACGTCACAAAGAATAAGTCTAGCTCCCTTATACATAACAACATTGGCAGAGGAGATATAATTAAGGCTAGGAACTATTATTTCATCTTTAGGCTTTATATCAAAGATTGTTAAAAGTGAGTCTAAAGTAGAAGTTCCATTATTCATTGCTACTGCATATTTTGCGCCAGTGAACTTACAAACTAAATTTTCAAATTTCATAACTAAAGAACCCATAGAAATCCATCCAGATTTAACGGTTTTATAAACTTCTGAGGCTTCCCTAAGATTTATATCTGGATTTGCTACGGGAATAATCTTTTTCATCAATTATGATCTTCCTATTGATGTATAGTATACACGATCAATGCTTTTTATTTCACTTGGCGGAAATATTTGCCATGCATCAAAAAATATTCCTGGCTTGCTCATATTTTTAATTAATTTCAGGATATTTAAATCTTTATATTTATTATGATTGTTCATGATAAATACAACATCTGCTTCTTTGAAACCCTCATTTAAATCTGAAAACTTTATATTAATTGATTTTTGAAACTCTGATTTGGAAACTACAAAATCATGCCCAAATATTTTTTTTGCTCCCATTCCCTTAAGTTTATTCAATAAATCTAATGTTGTTGAATTTCTATAATCTGAAGTTTCCGGATTTCCTTTAAATGCAAAACCACTTATAAATATTTTACTGTTTGCTAGTCTCTTTTTAAAAGTATTCAATATTTTTTCTGTTTTAAAACACATATTTTCAATCATCATCTCATTTACTTTCCTTGCGTTAAAAATAAGATTATTTTTTTTATGTTTAGATTTAAATCCATGTAATAAAATATAAGGATCTTTTGATAAACACGGTCCCCCCACTCCAGGTGAAGGCTTTGGTACTTTGTTTCTATCATAACCCAAATTTACTTTTTCAATAATATCGTTCAAATCTAAATTTAACTCTTCAGATAAAATTGATAGTTGGTTGCTATACCCAAAAATTGTATCTCTGTAGGTATTGTCTATTAATTTACAAAATTCTGCTGCTTCAAGTGAGCCTACATCAATGACTGTGTAAGTATATTCACTGAATAATCTTTGAGCCATTTCACTACTTCTTTTACACACACCGCCAATAATTTGGGGAAGTCTTTTTAATTCTAATAATGCCTTGCCTTCGACTGTACGCTCAGGGCAAAAAGCTAAGAAAATATCTTTACCAACTATTAACTTTGTTTTTTTTTCAATTTCTTTTGCTAATATTTTCGAAGTACCTATAGGAACCGTTGATCTTAAAATTATCAAATCATTTTTTTTTAAATTCACAGATATTTGCTGTATTGATTTAAAAATCGCCGTAAGGTCTGGCTTATTTTTTTTTCTATCAAATGGGGTTCCAATCGCAATAATATAGATATCAGCTTTTTCATTTTTAATATTATCAACTGGCTTAAAATTATGTCCAACATGTAAATCTAGATAATCTTGCATTCCTTTTTCATAAAAAGGAGGGATTTTAGATTTTAATTTCTTAATTAAGTTTTTATTTAAATCAAATCCTTTAACAGTATAACCACTTTCAGACATAACCATTGCAAGCGTTAATCCAACATAGCCTAATCCCAGGATTAAAACTTTTCTTGATTTAATATTTAAAAAAGGAAGAATTTTATTTTTATTTATGTGGCCTAAATAAATTCCATTACGATTTATAATAGGTATAACTCTTATCCTATTGCTAAACTTATTAACTACTTCTTCATAACTGGCATCTTCATAAGAAAATACTGGTTTTCTATTTTGGATTTTTATGACTTTGCTTTTTAAGTCGTAACCTTTTAATAATGCCCGCCTGATATCACCGTCGGATATTGATGCTAATAGTCTTTTTTTATTATCAATTAAAAAACAAATTCTTTCCTCACCACTTTCAATGACTTTCAGGGCCTCTTGTATCGAAGCTTTCGAGTCTATTGTTAATTCAGTTTTAAAATTTATTAAATTTTTTTGCACTTATGCAATTATGTTATTTATTAAATCTAAATTTTGTTTAATTTGATTAGCAGATGCATTCCTAGCTTCTAAACAAAAAACTGGTCTAATATCGTTATCTTTGATCTCACTAAATATCTCACGAGTAAAGCCATATTGCCAACTGTCTTTTGCAAGAGAAAGATGTTCGTCTTTTTTTCCATCATTTTCAGAAAGATGTATTTCATACAATTTTTTACCGTATCGACTTAAATATTTTTCAAGAAATTGTTTTTTATTAAAATTAAAAAATTTACTTGAAATATTTAAATGACCTAAATCTAATAATAACCCAACATTTTTTGGTACTTTGTCCATTAAATCATCAATATGCTGCAAAGTACAAAATAAAGAAGAGTTAATTTTAGATCCAGGAAAAAGATTTTCAATTAATAGTTTGACTTTTTTTTTTTCAAATTCTCCGTTTATGAATTTAATAAAGCTTACTGATCTTTCTAAAGTTTCTTCATATCTTCCATTTTTGTTGAATTTAAACATTCCATTTTTACCTTCAACAGCTTTTGATAAATAGCCTGCATGTATTCCGTACATTGATGATCCTACTGCCTCTGAAAGGGTTAAAGCATCAAGTATTAACTTTTTACAATTATCAATTACCTCTTCTTCATTAGATGCAATGTTAAGAACAAAAGATTTTTGAGGTGGTGGAAAATAATTATGTAATATGAAGTCGTAACCTTCTTTTTTAAAGTTAATTAAATCTTTTTTTATTTGATTAAAATCTTTTTTTGGATGAGGAGCCGACAACTCAACATTTTTATTACTTAATTCCCCGCAAGTTTTTATCGAACTTTCGATAGATTTATTTTTGCAAAAACTTGTAGATAAAAAACATTCCATTTATTTAATTAACTGTCTTTTTCCAGTTTTGTGAGAAATTTCAGCTGCACTAATAAGTTTCATTGTGCTTAAACCCACATCATAAGGAATTTTAGTTTTAAGTTTATTTTTTAATACACAATCTATGAAGTGTTTTATCTCTTCTATATACGATAAATTAAAATCTTTTCTAAATTTATAGACCTTTATTTTTTTATTCTTAGAAAAATATACTTCCAAAGTATTGTGATAAAAATCCCACTTTAAATTTCCCTTTTCTGCTTTAATTTCAAAAAATTTACTGTGTCTTCTCCCAAATATATCTGTATGTATAGAACTTACTGTACCATTCTTGTTGTTGACTATTAATTCGCTAAAGTCGTCTGCTTTGATTTGGAGTTTTGATTTTTTTGTATTTAAACATAATATATCTTTGAATTCACCCATTAAGAAATGAGATAAATCCATAATGTGGCATTGATCTAAAATTGATCCACCTCCTTGTTTTTTTTCTGCCATATAAAATTTTTTATAATTTTCATATGGATGCCAGTCTGGTAAATACTCCGAAAATTCACCTCTAAAATATAATTTTTTACCTATTTTATTTTTATCAAGTATTTTTTTTGCATGAATTACTCCAGGGTGAAATCTAAAAATATATGCAATCATTGCAACTATTTTGTTTTTAATAATTATTTTTTTTAATTTATTTAAATCCTTAAGATTATGTGAAAGAGGTTTTTCTATTAATAAATGTTTTTTTCTTTTTGCAAGCCATAAACATTGCTTTACATGTAATGAAGTTGGGGAACATATTATTGCAGCATCAAACTTTTCTCGTCTAACTTGATAGATTGATGAAAAACATTTATTAACTCCCAAAGAGCGAACTTCATCTAGTCTATCTTTTCTTGTATCTATTGCCAAAATATTATTAGCAGAAATACCTATTTTTTTTAAGTTTCGAATATGTCTTTTTCCAATTGAACCAACTCCGATTACTAAAATTCGAATTTTTTTTTTCATTTAAAATAATTATGTTTAAAGACTTGGTCTTTCTTTATATTTTTTTTTAATTTTTTTCCAACTATTTTATTTAGATATTTAGGTTCGATCCCTGTACCTGGTCTTTTAATTAATATGTGAGATTCCATAATTTTTTGCCCTTTATATAAATTTTGACTGGCCACTAAACTTCTTCTTAAAGACTTAGCAGTATCTTTTTCTTCGATTGACTGAAATTTCTTTGTGCTTCCAAGAATCTTTTTTGTAGTTATTGATAAATCAACTAGTTTTCTTAATTCTTGTGGTTCTATAGACGCTTTCTGATCTATTCCGTCTAAATTCTTTGACAAAGTAAAATGTTTTTCAATTGCTACAGCTCCTAGGCTAATAGCCGTAATTGCTGGCAGATTACCTGGGGTATGGTCTGAGTATCCTACTGGGCAATTAAATAATCTTTTATAGGTTGTTAATACTGACATGTTAGCATTTTCAATACTTGCTGGATAATTAGAAGTACATTGAAAAATTAATAGAGGGCTACCGCTTTTTTTAAAAATATTTACAGCTTCTTTTACCTCTTCAATTTTAGCCATACCAGTAGATAAGAGCACCGGTATTTTAGTCTTTGCAGCAATTTTTAAAAAAGGAATATTAGTTAGATTACATGAACTTATCTTAATGGCTTTAACTTTTAGTTTAATTAGAGCTTGTAAACTCCAAATTTCGAAAGGTGTACATAAAAAATCTATGTTTAATTTTGCTGCATAATTTTTTAGTTTTTTCATTCCTTCAAAACTTATTTCACAGGCTTTAATTATTTCAAGTTGTGATAAAGTTTTTACTCTCTTTACTCTTTTTTGATAGCTAGCTTTATTTGCATATTTTGAGATATACTTATCTGCCTTTAGTGCTTGAAATTTAACACATGCTGCGCCATTTTTTTTGGCAGATAAAATCATCTTTTTTGCTAAATTTATATTTCCATTGTGATTAATACCTATTTCAGCAATTATGTAGGGGTTTTTTCGTTTTAAAATATTTCTGTAAATAAAATTATTTTTATTTTTCATATGTAAATCTTTTACCATGGATAATTAAATACGGTTTAAATTTTTTCGTATAAGTTGCTCTAATTTTTTTTATTAAATCCTTTTTTTTAACAAACTTCGATATTCTGTAAAAATTATCTAAATCTTTTTTATTGTTTATTTTTTTTGACCATTTTTCTTTCTTAGAAATAGTTACTAATTTTTTTAAATCAATTTTTTTCTTAATAAGATTAATTATTTGCAATGCTAAAAAAAAGAGTTCTTTATGTGTCTTATTTAAAATCTTAATTAGATCATCTTTTTGATTAATTTTAAATCTTTTTACTTTTAAAATTGAACCATTGTCAATTTTACTATTAATTTGATGAGCTGTTACGCCATAGAATTTTTCATTATTAAAAATAGCATAGTTTAAGCACCCAACTCCTCTATATTTAGGTGGGCCTGGGTGAAAATTTATAGCTGCAATTTTTGTATTTTTAATTATTGACTTAGGAAGTATTAGATAATTTCTAAATGAAAATATCAAATCCCCTTTCCAATTTTTAAGATTTTTAGGCAATTTTTCGTTGTATTTTTGAGACCAAAAAACTTTAACATTTGTAAATTTTTTTCTTAAAATTCTCAAAAGTTTAATTGAATATTCGTCGTTTCTTCTGCCAAAGAATAAAATTTTCATATTTTTACTTTGTTAAAATCTTTTTATACCAAAGAACAGTTTGCCTTAAACCTGTTAAATAATTATTATTATTTTTATAACCAATTTTTAATAGTTTTGAAATATTGGGGCATCTTCTTTTGACACTTCCTTTTAATAATGGTTTCGAGATAATTTTAACTTTTATATCTAAAATTTTCGAAATATCTTGGATTAGTTTTCTAATTGTAATTTCATTTTTTTGACCAATATTAAAAATTTGATTATCACTTCCTCTTTTTTTATACATAAAATTTAGTTGATTAATTGCATCATCAACAAAACAAAAAGATCTTGTCTCCTTTCCTGATCCTTGAATAGAGATTTTACAATTTTTCTTATTAAATTTAGAACTTGCTTTATAAATCTTATTAATTATTTCGGGTATAACGTGATTGTTTCCCATATTTGGTCCAAAAATATTATGTGGTCTAAAAATCAAGTAGGGTATTTTTTTTTCTTTTAAGTAATTAATTGTTACTATTTCACTAATGATCTTACCCGCTGAATAACTAAATCTTGGATTAGAAATATCTGGTATGATAATTTCTGTTTTTTCATCAGTAGGAATTTTTTTTGGATAATTATAAACTTCTGAAGAAGAAGCTAGTATAAATTTACTTTGTTTATTGAATTTAATACATTCTAAAATATTTAGTATACCTTTTATTCCAACATCTAAAACAAGCCTTGGTTTTTCATAAAAGAAATTAGTCCCATTGATAAATGCCAAATGAAAAATATAATCAAATTTTAATTTTATTTTTTCCAAATCTTTTTTTTTTCTTATATCGCCAATAATATATTTGCTTATATTTATTCCCCTTATTCTATTTTTTGAACCTCTGAATTCATTATCGAAAACGTACACATCATTTCCTTCTGAAGAAAGTTTTTTAACAAGTGCACTTCCTAAAAAACCAGAACCACCTGTAACTAAAATTTTTTTTTTTTTCATTTTGACTCAAATAATATGTGTATCTCGCAATGCTCACCTTTTTTAGTTTTCACATAATTTTCTTTAGAATAAGAGAGCTTAAAATCAAATTTATTGAAATATTTACTTAGTTCTTTTGGTGATCTTGGATATCCATCGGGCATCTGATCATAAAAATCGCTAACAAATATTCCTTGTTTAGAAACTCGACATATTTCTTTTATAAGTCCTTCAATATTTTTTTCATCCACTCTCTCGAATACACTTGGAATGAAACAAAAATCAAAATAATTATCTTTAAAATCTAATTCTTTTGCATCTCCGGCAAAGAAGTTCAGCTTAATTGAATCCTTAAATTTATTTAAAAATACTGGTAAAAATAAATTTGCTGTTTTAATTCTAGTTTCACTTAAATCTACGCCCGCATATTCAATGTGATTTAAATCATCAAAGCTGTCTTTCTTTATATAGCTTTGATTAATAAAATAAGATAACAAACAAGCGGCTGAATGTCCGCTGCCACACCCAACTTCAAGAATTTTTGAAATTTTCAAATCGTAGTATTTTTTGAAAATATAATCACTTGTTACAGTGGGATATTGTTTTTCAAAAGTTTTGACCAACCAGTTTAGGTAATCATCCTGTTTCCATTGCTCCTTTGACCAGTACTCTTTAATATTAGAAAATTTCAATTCAGATTTTTTTCTTCTTCGATAATGCGGGAAAAATCTTTTCCAAAAAACTATTTTAAATAGTCTATAAAATGGTTTGGGTGGCAAAGGAAAATCTAATTTTAAATCTTTTTTAGTATAAATAAAAAACCATATGTCTTTCAAATAGTTGAGTAAATAAGTAAAATAAACTTTAAATTTTTTTAACATTTAATTGTGTTCAAATTCTACGCTTGGTTTAAAATAACCTACTTTTTCTTTTTCGTTTACATCTGAAATAAAAAAAGAAGGAACTAAACCATCTACTATGTCTGTTTCACCTTGAAAAACAGACTCACCTAACCATAACAATGGTCTAAACGAATTTCTCATTAAAGTTTTTGTATCAATTAAAAACCTTCCTGATCCAATGTGGCCAGGAAGTAAGTTTTTTTCAGATAAATTAAATGCTGAATATCCAGCTACTACCTCGCCGCTATCAGATCTCAAGGCTATTTTGCAAATTAAATTTTTAACTTCTTGAAAAACTTTAAAATTAAAGGATATAACGATTTTTTCATCTTTTGAAAAATCATATTTTTTATTCCCTCTCAAATCTGTAATTAAAATTTCAAGGAATTTGGCTTTTCCATTACCTCTTCTAAATTTTTTATCATAGGTCAAATTTGTTTGAGATATATTGTTTTTTTTAAGAATATTATTGTATTCAATAATCATTTCGCTAGAACTTCCTTCACCAACTAGCTCTCCTTTATCCATCAAACCTACTTTTGTACATATTTGCTTTATTGATTGCATATTATGGCTAACAAAAATAATTGTCCTTCCAGAATTATTTTTAAGTTCATTAACCTTATTTACTGCTTTGTTTCTGAAATCCAAATCTCCTACTGCCAAAATTTCATCTATAGCAAGAATATCATGGCTTAAACTTGCAGCTACCGAAAAACCAAGCCTTACCAGCATTCCTGATGAATATCTTTTAATTGGGGTGTCTATGAATTTTTCAACTCCAGAAAAGTCGACTATCTCATCAATTTTTTTACTTACATCACTTTTTTTCATACCATTAATCGCACCATTTAAGAAAATATTTTCTCTTCCTGTAAGCTCTGGATGAAAACCAGTGCCCACTTCTAAAAGACTTGCAATTTTACCAGATAGTTTGATTTTACCCATCGTTGGAGATGTAATTCTAGAAAGAACTTTTAATAGAGTTGATTTACCTGCACCATTTGCACCAATTAGTCCAAAAATTTCTCCCTCTTTAATATTAAGATTCAAATTATTTAAAGCTAAAATGTTTTTTTTATCAAAATCTTCTGGTATCTTTCCGATCATTGAGTTTGGATCATCTTTTTTTAAAAGTTTAGCCCAATAACTCTGTAAATCTCTGTAAAGAGTTCCTCTACCAACTACACCTAGTTTGTACTCTTTATAAAGATTGTTTATTTCTATAGCGTTCCGCATGTCTAAATTTTAAACAGTATCTATAAAATTTTTTTCTACTTTCTGAAAAGATAAAATTCCTAATATAAAAATTATCACAGTTGTAACAATGCTTGTTAAAATTATTTCTAAACTAATAGAATTGTTACCTAAAAATATAAACCTAAATGACTCAACTATTGATGTAACCGGGTTCAAAGAAATTAAAAATTGATATTTTTCAGGAACGGTGCTTAAAGGATAAATTATGGGAGTTGCGAACATCCATAGTTGAATCCCAAATCCGATAGCTAGAGACAAATCTCTATATTTACTGCATAAAGCAGAAATTAAAGTTCCAACTCCTAAACTTAACACAGCAAGGTGTAGTAATAATAATGGCACATACAATATATTTAAAGTTAAGTTAATATCTGCTCCTTTGCTTTTGAAGTAAGCAAGAAATAATAAAAATAAAATAAATTGCGTAAAAAACTGTAACATACTAAATATGATATTAGACAAAGGAATTACAATTCTTGGAAAGTAAACTTTTGAAAAAATTTGATAATTGGTGATAAATGTATTTCCCGTGTTATTCACACATGAAGAAAAGTAGCTCCACACAACATTGCCGGCGAGATAAAATAAAAATGGGGTAACTCCGTCAGTGGGAATTTTAGCAAAATTTCCAAAAATTATTGTAAAAACGATTGTATTTAATAACGGTTGTATAATGTACCATAAAGGCCCTAGAATAGTCTGTTTGTAGAAAACCGTAAAATCTCTTTTAATAAATAAAAAAATTAAATCTTTAAAATTAAATACCTCAAGCAAATTTTTTAATGCAAAATTTTTATTTGGCTCAATTATAGTTTGATTTTTTTTTAAAAATTTTTGAATAGAATTCATTTGTAATATGATCGATACCAATTAATGAATTTTTTAACTCCTTGAGATGGATTAGTCTTAGATTTATAGTTAAAAAATTTTTTTGCTTTGGCTGTTGATGAAAAAGTTTTAATTACATCACCTTGCTGAAGTGGTTTATAAAGTTTTCTGGCTTTTCTTGCTAAATATTTCTCAATTAGATGGACATAATTTTTTAATGAAATTGGGTTATTATTACCGAGATTAAATACTTTGTACTTTTCTCTTACATTTTTCCTGTTA
>MDTD01111929.1_pt1 | contig 16999 bp, 23 predicted proteins | sample 811221 | NCBI WGS metagenome assembly MDTD01 (sample SAMN05326646, study PRJNA326480) | marine metagenome | isolation source: seawater | place: Pacific Ocean: South West | collected 2011 | reverse complement strand
TAGTAATGTATTATATTGAAAATATTTCTAGATTGGGAGAAACTAAAGCACTTGTGTACGCAAATAAGTATTTAAATAATATTATGTTGGGTTGTGATTATTCGTGTAAAAGATATAAGATATTTTGTCCTGAGATAGTAAAGAATCCCATTGTGCCTGATTTTTTTAAAAAATTAATAGATACTGAAATTTAATAACAAAGAGCCTCTGTGGCGCAATTGGACAGCGCACAGGACTTCTAATCCTGGGGTTCGGGGTTCGAATCCCCGCAGAGGCTCTTTGTTATTTTTATAAATTTAAAATATAATATAATTTTATTACGATGTATGACACTATATTAACCGTAACTTATCTGTGCGGATATTTATATTTTATTTTTAAAGGTAAAGAAGCTGATTTTAATCATATAAGCGAAGGGTATAAAAAATCTTTATTTAGAAGATGTTTATTTATAAGTTACATGTCTTTGCTATTTGCCGCAATTGGAATTTTTTTAAAATCTTATGACGTTATTATTTTAACTGTAGTGACTATGAGTTTTGCAATAATTTCCACATTTATACGTTTACTTCAAGAACCGGACGTATTGAATAAAGCTGTAAGTCATGCAAAATCGGCTGTTTTTCATTCTTTTGTATTGATACCAGTTTTGTATTATCTTTATTACAATTGTGATAATTTAAAACGCCAAAATATAAACACAACTATAATAAGTATAGCTATATTTACTTTATTTTACTTAAGTATTCATGGCTACATATACGAAAATGCTTTATTTTAGCGTTTGCATGCAGCACCGTTTTTACAATACCATTTATTAATACCACTCATTTCGCAAAACAAATGTATTAAAAACCCAGTTAAGAATAAACTTATCTCCATTGCATAAAATTTATTCCACGTACTACAAATTTTAGGTAAATCTACTTTGAACATAGGGCCTACTATAAATCCAGCGATATTACCAAATAGTATGGTCATTAATCCTACTACAACAGCTTCTACTAAAACTTCATACATCTTTAATTTATAGTATATATTTTATTAAAATAAATATTTATATTATAACAAATGTCGAAAGAAATTACGGCACGTTTATTGAAAAATAAAATAGATACTATTAAGAACTCTGATAAAAAGAAAGAATATTTGATTAACTGTCTTAAAAGACATGGTAAAATTAAAGAAGAAGAAACAATAGATGTAACTCCTCAATTTTCTCATGATATCTGCAAGTTATGTAATTCTAATAATTTTATTTTTAATAGAAATGAAAAAGTATGTGGAGATTGTGGCGCTTCTACATTTGATTTAACTTCTAATCCTTATAAAACCTATAAAATGGACTTTAACTTGAGTAAAGGAAGTTTTATTGAACCGGGGACATTAATGATAACTGTTAATAAAGACGGAAAACAAGTCTCTAGAGACTTATCAAAATTAAACACCTGGCTATCTAGTGACCCAGAAGAACAAAAAATGAAATTAAATCTGATGAGAATAAAAGAAATAATAGAAAAAATAGAACCTAATTATAATCAGTTTGTATTTGAAAAAGTAAGTAATGAAATAATATCAATGTGGTACAATGTATTAAGTATAAAACCTAATATAAGAGGAGTTGAAAGAGTATCTCTCATGGCGTGGTGTATTTATTATCCTATAGTTTATAATAATTTAAACATTAACATTCAAAAGATTGTTTCCATGTTAGATATAACAGTTGGAGATGCATTTTCTTACAATTTTGTACTAAAAGATATATTTAACAATACATCATATGAGAAATATATATCAATACCAGTTGGAAATGTGGCTGAATTAGATATTCCTGAAAATATTAAAATTAAAATAAATGTAGTTAAACGTGACCTTAAAGATTACCTAAGTAATCCATTAAAAGACAAAGAATACTTTGGAATTGTTTATTATATTTCAAAATTAAAAGGTAAGGCTTTCACATTGGGGTATTTATCTGAAAAGTCTGGTATATCAACTACAATTATAAGTAACGAAGCGTCTAAAATAGAAAGATTCTATAATTTAAACCCGGGTCTTAAAAAGAGACTTTAGACATACATCTTTTTATAAATAACATTTGCAAGATTTTCACATTGCTTCTCATGTGGAACATATCCATAGATCTCCATATACAAATCATCAAATAGTTTAAGTTGTTGAAGAGTAAGTTTAACCTTCGGTTTTTTATCGGAGCGTGTATTACAAAGATTTTCCATTATAAAAAAGTCCGATACGTTAGATATACCGCAAAATTCTGGTTCTGCAATAATACAATTCCTAAATTTATTAATAATAGATAACTTACGATTCTCTTCAAGTTCATTGACAATTTCTTCATCAAATTCTGCCTCGTAGTCACTGTCGTATTCGTCAGAGAGCATAATTGTTCTATTACAATCTAGACTACATTTAAGTTCTTAAATTATTTATTTTTTTGTAAATTTTTCATTATAAAATTATAAATATTATCCATATTTTCGCAATGTCCTTGATTATAAATGCATTTAATTATCTTATGACCTTTCTGACTTAACAAGTTGTAACAATAATCTTGAAATAACGGGTTATAGATTTCATCATTTTTAGATTGAAATACAATATATTCATGTAAAGTATTATTAGTGAAATTAGAGTATGTATGTAAAAATATAGTATCTATACATAAAATCTTTATAGGTTTATTTATATTAAGAGATGCATTGATACATACTGTACCTCCTTGTGAAATACCTATTAGATAAACATTTTCATTACCAACGTCATTTATTTCATTATTAATTATTTCGCACAATTTATCTGTGCTTTCTTGTAGTTGATTTTTATTTATGATATCATGTTTAAAATGATTATCATATTGTGTATAATAATTATACCACGACAATACATTTCTTTCTACACCAGATGGCCAATTTATGTCCATTAGATTAGAAACTGGAACCGTAAAACGAATAAAATTATAACTTTCTTTGATTTTATCTATAATTTCAATTATATCAGACTCGTCTTGTTTCATGCCATGTAAGAAAATAACAGACTTTTTACATTTACATTTAGGTTCTATTATTATTCTGATACTCATATCTAAATAGAAACATAATAATATTTAATATTTTCTTTTCCAGATACATTTATTATTTCAAGACTAAAATTATCAGTCATTGTATAAACTATATCTTTTTCCATTAACATTAGATTATTATCATAATTTATAAATATATTACAAAGGTCTTTTATGTATATTTTACCTGGTTTAAGATTAATTTTCTTATCTTTGGAAACACTATAACAGTTAAATTTATCATTATCAGTTTTAACGGTTTTATTTAATTTTTTAACGACGTTCACATCATTATTTTTTTTAAAAGACAACATTATACTTGACATTTCTATTGTAAATATCATTGTTATAAAAATTGCTATTATCACCAACATTATAATGTTTTAAAAAATTTATTTTTAACAGAAAAATTACGATAAAAAACCAACTTAAAGAAATACACGATAATATATTATCAAAGTAAACATAATGGCCCACACGATTGTACTCCCGAATGAATTTGATAAGAATGGAATTAATTTCTTGCCACCCAAACAGAATCCACGAGGTGGGCAGAGTGTTCTTCTAAACTACACTCAAGATGGAAATACAAACAACGGTCCTTTTATCATGCAAACATGCCGTGTTCGTCTTCCATTTGGTGTTGATCAGTCTAAGCCACAAAATGGAGAACCAGTTAAGTATCATATTTCTGTATCTCTTGCAAATGATGAGACTACTAATGAACAGCTAAAGCAATTTACTTCTAATATTCGCGACATTGATGGTCTAACTAAAAAGATGCCTCAGGATTCGGATACGTGGTTTGGTAAGAAGCTCAGCGAGGAACTTGTAAGCGAGTTTTACAAGTCAGCTGAAAAGTTTCCAAAGGATCCAAAATGGCCTTCTACTCTAAAGGTCAAGCTTCCTTTTGATAAGAAGGGTGCTCCACAGTTTGTACTCTACGACGAAAATAAGAAGCCTATTAACATTCTAGATTCGGACGGTAATATTAACGCAGATGCAATTCCTAAGGGCTGTGAAGCAGTTTGCCTTGTTCAGTCTACAGGAGTTTGGTTCGTGGGTAAGACGCAGTTTGGAGTTGGTTACAAGCTTCTTCAGGCTAAGATTTACAAGAGTAACAAGCTTTCTGGATATTCTATCGTAGACTCGGAACCAGAAGATGAAGCTTCCGAGGAGGAAGACGTTGAGTAAATAAATAATTATAAAAAGTACCCCTCGGGGTACACCAAAAAAAGTTTAATTAACACACTCCTCTATAGCTCAGTTGGTTAGAGCGTGCGGCTGTTAACCGCAATGTCTCCGGTTCGATCCCGGATGGAGGAGTATGTTAATTTATTATATACAGTGCATTGTAGCTTATTGGTAAAGCGCCCGATATATCAGTCGGAGAGAACTAGGTTCGATTCCTAGCAATGCACTATATGTAATTCTAGCTTCCATAGTGTAGTGGTCATCACATTAGACTTTGAATCTAATGACCTGGGTTCGAATCCCAGTGGAAGCTAAAATTATATAAATTATTATATTTTGTATTATTAAATGAATAAAACTTTATTTTTTGGAAATATTTTATTACATGTTTCTTTAATGGCCTTGTTTGTAACTATATTTTTCTTTACTATAGCACAAAAATTAGAAGCACAAATAGTAAAAGATCAAGTTAGTTTTGTAGTACAAGATTTAGTTGGACAGACAATAGAACTTATACCACCCGGTCCTAGAAAACAAAAAGTAATAAGTAATATTGTTTCTACTTTTCCTAATCCAGAAGATCTTAAACCTCAAGATTTAAAAGTTGAAAAAAGTAATAAAGAAGTTAAGGAAACTGCATATAAATTTATAGGTATAGTTTTAGGAGTAGTCATATTCTTATTAATAATTCTAGCATTCATAGGAAAATGGACACTAAACGATTATAAATTTCTGTTGCACAGTTCATTAGTAGGTGTTTTATTTGTAGGAATAGCTGAAATTGGATTCTTCTTAACAATTCCTGTTAATTATATTTCAGCAGATCCAAATAATGTTAGATCAAGTGTCATTAAAACTATAGTATGCAATAGCAATCCAAAAGTAAATAAATGTAAATAATACTTAAAAAAAATTATTTATTTATAATAATATGAAAGAATATATCAATTTATTTTATAGCATATATTTACACTTATTTTTACTATTTGTTTTCTTATCTATTTTCTTCTGGGTAATTATATCTAACACAGAGTCCAGAGTAATTAATAAGGAAATGTCAGAAGGAGTTAAAAATGGATTAAAAAATGTTAAAATACCAGAAAAGTATATGTCTCAACAAACAGGCAATTATTTAATAGGTCTTTTTAAAGGAAAGGATAAAACTGTTATAAGAAATAACAATCAACTATTTAAAATGAATTTAATTATAATAGGAGTATTACTTATTGGATTAATAGCTTCTATATTTGTTCGATACAAATTTTGCGGAATGTTATTTGATGTAGGTGAAGTATTAGGTGAAAATATAATAATCTTATTATTAGTTGGTGCTATAGAATATTACTTTTTTACAAGAGTCGCAAGTAAATATGTTCCGGTGCCTCCCAGTTATTTACCACTTGCAATAAAAGAAGAAATACAATCTTTATAATTCACGAATAGTAAACCTTCTTAATAAAACAATTTTTGATGTATTCCTCGCAGTGACGACATGGTTTAGAGTTCAAGCATTCTCCGTGATTATTAATTCTAATTATAACAAGTTCGCAGTGTTTTAGACATTCTGCGCTTATTTTTTTAAGGGCGTCCTGAATGGCATGCACTTCAGCATGAAGAGTAGGCTGCTTCTTATAATTAGGATTATTATAATAGGTATTATAACCACGGCCAATTATCTTCCCACGATAAATTAGAACTGCACCGTGATTAAAATTCATATCAGACTTAAGAGCCTGATTGTAAGCCTCGTTAATAAACAGTCGCCTGATCATGTTGTTGTTTATATCTTAATATGTTATTTTTTTAAGTAATTTATTTTTTTGTAATTTACTCTGAAATACCAAAAGCGGAGACAATAGGATCAGCAGATACTGAGGGTGTCGTTTCTGCCATACCAGATGATTCGGATCCTTTTTTAAACAAAAATAAAAGTAAAAATACCGCTACAACCGCTAGTAAAATCCATAACCATACTCTACTAGTAGATTCGTCTTTTTGATCTGACGATTGATCAACATCGTTATTAATTTCTACCATATTTAATAATTTAATAATATTTTAATTATGAAAATAATACACAATATTACAGAAAATAAAGTAATTTAAAAAATCTATTCCTAGAGTAGTATTAAAAGGAATGTCTTATAGACGTCAGACTTTTGTAACAAACTCGTCAAAGCATCTCAAACTTGAAGATTCTAATCCAATTGTTATAAATCTAGAAAAGGGTATATTTAATAAAACTGTAAACGAATGTAAAGAACTTAATACTCCACTTAAATGGGGAAATCCAGTTTTTACAAAGATATATTCCACACATGCTAGAAGAATATTGGCAAATATTAGTTATAATAAAAACGCAGACGACTTTAAAAATAAAATACTTTCAGGACAAATTAAGTCTTATGATGTTGTAAATTGTTCAAGAGAAGAAATGTATCCAGAGTTATGGTCTGAACTACATCTTAATAATATGAAAAAACATCTTGTAAAACAAGAAGAAATCTCTGATGGAATGTTTACGTGTAATTCTTGTAAATCTAAAAAGACAGTATATTATCAGATGCAAACCCGTTCAGCAGACGAACCTATGACTACATTTGTAACATGCATGAACTGTAATAAAAAATGGAAATGTTAAAAATATATTTGCTAATATTAAATGGCGGATAGTAAGTTGTTATTTGAATGTGGTATATGTATGGATAATAAAGAGGTAGATAATATAACATTTCTTCCTTGTATACATTTTATATGTACTACCTGTTATGATAAACTAACAACTAATCTATGTCCGTTTTGCAGAAACGTGATATCAGAAGAGAAAGAAGAAGATTCTTTTGACGAAGCTGAAAATGAATATCACGATGTACAATTTGAAATATTAGTTTTAGAGGAAGATAGACGTGTTAGAAAAAGGGACAAAAAAAATAGAAAAAAAGAAAAAAAAATTATGAAACTTCTTGAAAATAACTCTGAAGTAGTTATGTCAGGAAGTGGCAATTCTTTTACAATTCTTAGAAATGTTCTTACTCAATAGAGCAAACGTCTGTACAATTTTTTTTATTTTGAGAATCTTCTGATGTTCTTTTTCTCTTAGGAGGAACTAATAGTTCTTGTATAATTTCTTCCCGTGTTGTAGTAATACTTTGTGAAGCAGATCTCATAGCAGATAAAAGATCTCCACGATAGTCTATACTTGTTGTAGTATGAAGATTGATTGGATTCTCTTTAATACAATTTTCGTCTGTACCTATAAATGTAATATTCATTTGTATATTTTTAGTAATTTCTTCTTTTAGAACATCTAGATTTTCTCGTGTATACTTTGTACTTGAATTTTCATAACCATCAGTGATTATAGTTATAGATACATTTTTATGGTCGCTATTTTTAATTAAAGTATAAGCTTCTCCGATTGCGTCTATAAGAGAAGTTTGACCTTTAATTTGTATATCAGATATTTTATCTACATCCGGAAATTGTTGATCAGGATGCACTTCAACCAAATTACTAAATGTTATAAGTGTAAACTTATTAGTCGAGCCTTGTTTAGTTTGTTCGTCTATTAAATTATTAAAACCATTTATAAGATTTTGTTTATTAGACATCATTGAGCCAGATTTATCCAATATAAGAATATCCCAAGTAGACATTTAATTATACCTGAATTATTTCTTTAAATTTATCTATAATTATAGAAATATTCAAGATCTTTTGGATTAATATTAGAAGATAGTATTTTTTTAACAAATCTGTACTTTATAGGCATGTTTATAGTCTTTTTACATTTATTCATGATAAAATAACAAATAAAACCGTCAAATTCATTAGAAAGTCCATCAAATATAAAAGGTACATCTGTAGTAATGTACAATAATGTTCTTAGTTCTCTCTTATTCTTAGGTTTTCGAAATAGACAGCTTGCATATTTATTCATAGTTACTATTTTAATGTCGGGGATTACATCAATTTTTTTAACTAAATTATCTATGAAAAGTCTACGACTATTAGAAAGAGTAGTTTTATTTGAATATCTTGCAATATTATATAACGTATCAAATGGAATATCTTTTGAAACTATAGAAAGACAGCCAGATGATGCACATAAATATTCGCCTGTATAATTTAAATTACTTAATACTGCATATGAATGCCAAAACCCTGAAAATCCTCCTGGTCCAACTGCTATACAATTTTCATTTTTAACTTTACTAATACTCAGAGAAATAATCATTCCAACTGCAAGTATTATATAACTCAATACTCTCATTAATTATAATTTTTTTAAGTTCTTAAGTTTGTTAAAAAAATAATTTTATATAATTAAGATATGCCAACTTTTATAACTCGACATAAAGTAGGTAATAAATTTATCTATAAAGGAGCTCTCGGTACAGACACTGAAAGAATTAAAAAATTGAGAATACCTCCGATGTGGACCAATGTTAAAATTGATAAAAATCCAAAAAGTAAAATTCAAGCAACTGGTTATGATTCAAAGTTAAGAAAACAGTATATATACAATAAAGAATTTGTAGAAAAAAATAAGAGTCTAAAGTTCAAAAAAATGAATACATTTAATTATGGTAAATATATATCTGTTATTAATCATTATATATCCAAAAATGATCTTTCAAAGGAATGTGTCATAGCTAATGTAATAAAACTAATGGAAGATCTAAATATTCGCGTAGGAAATGAGTCTTACAAGAAAGAAAACGGAAGTTATGGAATAACCACGTTACTTAAATCTCATTTTAAGAATAATACTTTAAAATTTATAGGTAAAAAAGGAATTAGTCATATTAAAATAATTACAAATCCAAAAAGCATAATGTTTATTAAAAGAGTTAAATCTGTCAAAGGTCCTAATTTATTTTATGATAAAAATGGAAATAACATAACATCGTCTGATCTTAATAATTTTTTAAGAGAAAAAGTTCAGTCTAATATAACATGTAAAGACATTCGCACTTATTGCGCTAATAAAATATTTCTTAAATTTATGAAAAATATTAAAAGAGGTAAAACAGAAAACGAAAGGAAAAAACAAGTAAACGAAGGAATAGACTATACTGCTAAAGAATTGGGTAATACTCGAAAAATATGCAAAGATTCTTATTTATCACCTGCAAATATTAATAAATTTATTTAAAAGTACAACTTATTTAATATAAATGCTGAGTAGTGTTCCATATTGGTATAATCCATCGGTTCATAATGTTGGAAATATTGGTTTCCTAGGAAATATTCACGCGGCGGTTAGCCCATTTGCAACTAAATTTATTGATTACAAAGCTTACAATGGCAGAGACATTCGAAAAGAAATATATGATTCATTTAAGGGAAATGTACTGGATATTTGCTGCGGTACAGGATTTTCTACTAAACCCGGTTCAACTGGCATAGATACTTCTAGATCTATGTTGAGATTTTCAAATTTATATAATCCTGGCAGTAATTATATATTTGGTAATGCAGAAAATTATGGAAATGATAATGAATACAACACTGTTTCGTGTATGTTTTCTTTCCATGAAATGCCACAGCCAGCTCATGAAAAAATAATTATAAATGCTATGAGAGTTTGTAAAGATGAAATTATAATTGTTGATATTTCTAGTAATTATACTCCTAGTAGTGTAATGGCTTCTGGAGAACCTTATATACACAAATATCTTAAAACTATAGATGATACTATGGATAAATATGGATTCAGTAAAGAAATTATAATAGATAATCACGTAGAAATGTGGAAGTTAAAAATCTAAAAAAAATAAATTTGTAATTATATATGATTAAATATTTGTTGTTATCTTTAGTTGCAATGAGCAGAAGCTTTGTAATGCCTTCATTTCCACATTTTAGCAATGTTCAAGAATTTGTTCATACAGTTCCGTATGATGTCCGTGTCAAAATTGTTGAAGATGCTACAGGTATACTTCCAAAATTAGATTGGTTTGGCCACATGGTCCTTAATAATAATGAAAAAATGATAGACGCAGTAATTTCAACTAATTTATCTCAAGAACAGAAAAAGATAGTTATATTAAAAATAATAGAATTATGTAGAAAAGGTGATGATATGGGAGGAAAAATACTACTAGACTATTATAATCTTATCGATCTTCTTTTGTAAGTTTAAAATTAATATTTAAATGTATTATATTAATAGATAATGAAATTGTTAAGTAAGATAAGTCCAGTAATATCTGGAACAGAAATGTCATTACCTGTTAATTTAATTTCCCAGATGGCCCATGTCGCCTCCCATGGTGAAGATATAACAAATCCTGCTATTTTAATAAATAGTATTCTTGCGTATAATGTTTATAAATTTGATAGATATCTTGATGCACAAACCACGCAAAATTCTAATAAACAAGATTTCTATGATTCAATATTAGAGAATAAAAAAAGTATAGAGTTTTTACTTTTTTCATCTTCTATATGTATTTTAATTCTTTTAATCCATTATGATATGAAAAGTATCATACCTTTGTATTTATCAACATTTATGTACAAACCTATTAAGAAAATGCCTTTTCCAATAAAACCATTTTATGTTTCAAGTTTATGGGCTGTTTCTACATGTGTTATTCCAGATTACCCGGTTTATAATTTAAACGAAATGTTACCCATTTTTTTAAATATATTCGCATTAACTAATTTAGCAGACATCTCAGACACCGAAGAGGATATAAAATACAATGTTAGTACTATACCCACAAAATATGGAAAACACAATACGTTTAATATGTGTATGTTATGTAGTTTACTAGCGTGTTACACTTACAGTCAATTACAGTATTTTGATTTTTCATCATGGAATAATATTTTTTTAGTAAGTAATATAATACCTTATTTAAACTTCACTCTATAGTATATTCTAATCCATAATCAGATAAAGTCTCGTTGAGTGTATGTTCGTTCAAGTTTTCATTGATAAATAAATTAATGATTTCTACTAGCTTTGTCTTATATAACGGAACTAGTTCTCTATTTTCATTTCCTTCAGAAAAAGAATCATGCATATAATTATTATAAGGCTGATCTAAAATGTCACAGTGACCAAAGTCCTTAATTACAATCTCTGTCTTATTTTCAAATACATCAGTGTCTAGTTTTCCAAGAGGAATAAAAGGAATTTTAATATTAGGTATTAGAAGTATGTTCTTTCTAAGCTTACTAAATGACCATTTATAAGATTTTTCAGCTTTAATTACTAGTACATCAGAAAACTTATTAATATTTGGAAATTCTTTATTTACAAGCTTATTATTGTCTACTGGATCAAGAAGAATTACTTTTTGTACGTTAAATCTTGAACAATGATTAAGAAGAGTTGTAGCTCCAGAAGAATGACTAATTGCAAATGTACCCTTCTCAGTTATATCATTCTCTAAAAGTTGTGTTACAATTTCGTCCGTTGGGAAGTAACTTACAGAATTTTTAATAGGTTTAACGTTAGCAACTTCATTTAATTTCTCAAGAAATCCTCCATAAATTAAATTAGGCATTAGAGAATTTCCACCAGAAAAAAATAGTGCATTTGGTTTAACAGTAAAGGCAAACAAAGCAGTAATTAAAGTCCACATTATATTTATTAAATGGTATATATTTTTAAATTAATTTAAAAACAACGAGGATATTACAATAGTAATGCTTAGTATTTTATGTTTTGGTTTAACTCTACGTTCCAGTATTTCTTCTAGATCTGGAAAAATCAATATGGTATCTCCTCCCGAATTGATGAGTACAATAGGAAGACAGAAATATAATGAATATTCTTATAATGAACTAATGTCTAATATTAAAGACATTGATGTAGCTGCAATTATTGAAGATAAAAATGTAGCTATTCTTCACGACAAGTTTAATCAATTGAATTTGTATAAGTTTCTACCACAAAATGTAGGAATGCTTACAAATAGTTTCATTAAAAATAATATAGACTTTCAAGTTTTCGATATTACACACAATAAAGGAATTCAAGTACCTTTTCTATTTCAAGTAATAGGGCTTATTATTGTATTCAATATTTTCAACTATATCATGTTCAGAAATAATATGAATTCTCCTATGAATTTTATAAATAAACAAAATCAACTTGATATGAATCTTAATGTTAATACTACATTTCAAGATGTAGCAGGTATTCCAGAAGCCAAGGAAGAATTGTATGAAATTGTAGACTTTCTAAAGAATCCTGTAATGTATTCTGCGGCGGGCGCAAAGATTCCTCGTGGAGTGCTTCTAGAAGGAGATCCCGGTACCGGCAAAACTCTTCTTGCAAGAGCTGTTGCTGGAGAAGCAAACGTTAATTTTATTTCTGCAAGCGGTTCTGAATTTGTTGAGATGTTCGTTGGAGTAGGAGCCCAACGCGTAAGAAACCTTTTCAATAAGGCTAAAGAAAACGCACCTTGTGTGATTTTTATTGATGAAATTGACGCAATTGGTGGTAAACGCGGATATGGATTTAATTCTGGAGGAAACGATGAACGCGAACAAACTTTAAACCAAATTCTTACTAATATGGACGGCTTTGATAAAACTGAAGGTATAATTGTACTTGCAGCTACAAACAGAATTGATACACTAGATCCAGCTCTACTGCGTTCTGGGCGTTTTGATCGTAAAGTTAAGGTATCTCTTCCAAATCTAGAAGAAAGAAAGGATATTGCGAAGATTCATTTTAGAAATAAGAATGCTAATATCGACTATGGAAAGTTAGCAGCACTTACGTCTGGATTTTCCGGAGCTGATCTAGAAAACTTGGCAAACGAAGCAGCCATTTTGTCCATTAGAAATAATAAAACAGTTATTGATGATAAACTAATTCTTCAAAGTTTTGAAAAGACTACTATTGGTCTTCCAAAGAAATATGATTCTAGAAGTATTGAAGTAAGAAAACTAGTGGCTCTGCATGAGGCTGGACATGCAATTGCTATTAAAACATTTCCAGAATACTTTAATCTACAGAAAGCAACTATTAATGCAAATACAGCAGGTGCAGGTGGTTACACTCTTTTTACACCAAGAGATTTCTACAATGAATATCCAACTAAGGGTTTTTATATGGCAAGAATTATTGCAGCATTGGGGGGTCGCGCGGCAGAAATGCTTTACTCAAATGTACATCTTAATGGAACTATCGAAATAGAAAATTCACATGTTACTACAGGGGCTAGTAACGATCTCATGCAGGCTACAAAGATTGCAAATAGTTATGTAGATTTATTCGAGTCTTACGTTATAAATGATGAATATTCAGATTCTTTCAAATATAAAAAAGAGACACGTGTGAAAGAAATTATAGATGAGTGTCTTGAAAAAACACTAGATATACTTAAATTTTCGCATTCAGATGTGCTTCTTCTAAGAAATCGTCTTCTTTCAAATAATACAGTTTCTTTTTAAAGTATATATATAATAATGAACATTGGTGAAAGTATAAAATTAATAGACGTTCTAATATTTCTATTTGTATGCAGAAAGCTTAAATTTATAGAAGATATGATATATCTAAATGAATTAATTTACATAACATAATATATAAAATCAAGTTAAATTTACAAGACTTTTATATATTATAGATTATTTACTGTTTAAAACTGTATTTTTGTTTTAAAATTCATGGAGTGTTCATGCATGAATGCGTGTGTTGGATATTCATCACGAAAACTTGACCATAAATCATTATTGATTTTAACATGCTTTAATTTTCTTACAGGTGTCATTATTTCTTCTTCGTTGAACTTAAGATTTATTGGTATAACAGAGTTCTTATAATAGCAATTATAATTAGATTTAACTGCAAAATCTTTTGTCATATTTATTAGGTTTAGCGATTTTCCAGAAAAATCAAGTCTTTCTTTTAATTTTGAAACTACATTATAATTCAATTTATCCTGTAAAAAATTAAATTTGAAATTACCATTTGGTCCACGAATACCATTAATAGGGTCCCATTGTAATGTATTAGTTATACAATCTAGAATTACAAAATGAAAATTATCCTCGCATTTTGCTATAGTCATAATTTCCAGTCTTGACCCTCTCATCCAAAAAGAATCTATGTTATAACAATTAAATAAAAGTCTACTCTTTGGTTCAATATCATCTTCTAATATATTAATCTTAGCAACTTTCATACCAGGAGGAAGCATGTCTTGGATTATATTTTCATTAAGCATATTATAACTTAGCCATAGAGAAAATGGCTTAATTCTCATGTTCACATTTTTCATAAACTTTATTAATGTATGCATTTTACTTTTAAATTAATTCGTTATATATTGTTAAATCATGCGATAAAATTCCATTAAGACTTTCAAAATCTAATACTATATCGTTTCCAACTGATTTATACTTAATAGGTAAATTTACTACAACATCGTTTGGTGTAATATAATTAGTAGTAATGTCCCATAATTCTTGATTCATATAATAAGATCTAAATTTAGTAGTAGCTAGTTTTGGAACTCCAAATGTATATACTGCTTTTATTGTTTTATTTTTATTTTTAAGACTCGATGCGCATAATATAGCACAAGACCCGCCTAAACTATGACCTCCTATAACAAAATTATCGTACATTTCTGTAAAATTTTTAATTTCTTCCATTAAATACGATGTTCTTCTTGCAAATCCACGATGGACATCTCCTCCTTCGTTTCTTTTTTTATTTTCAGTAGGCCAAAATTTCCTTCTAATGTCAATGTCGTACATTATTATATCTCTATAATTTTGAGTTCCGGCAAATGCTATTATAGGAGGTCTATTAATTTTTGGTTCAAGAGTTATTACTTTAGTAGACTGTAAAAGTAACATATTAGTTATGAGTTTTTCAATCTTCATAATTAAATATATTATATTTTAAATTCATTTCTTTAACTTGTTATTCACAACATTGTATAATCTTACATCCAGACTGTAATGGAAAACCACACGGTGTATACTTTGGTTTTACAGAGGATGGCATATTTAATAATAACTAAATATTTTTTAATTTTTCCCAATTTTAAATAAGACTTATATCATAAGAATGATTAAGGTAATAGGATTTAAAAAATTAAAATCTGGTAATAAAAAATATGAAATAACATTTGAAAAGAATGGTAAAAAATACATTCGTAAATTTGGCGCAGCAGGAATGTCTGACTATACTAAACACAAAGACAAGTCTCGGCGCGAAAGGTACATTTCTCGTCACAAAAAAGATCTTCGAACCAATGACCCTATGAAACCCGGATACTTATCTATGTACATCCTCTGGAATAAACCAACTGTAAAGGCAAGTCTTGCTGATTATAAAAGAAGATTAAATGTATATAATCGTACTGGAAAGTTTCCAAAGGGTATAACAGGTAGTAAAAAATTATCATTCGGAACTTTAGAAATTCCATTTGAACAAACATCTATGAATGTTTTATCCGGAGATACACAAAATTTAGTTAAAAAACATTTGGCAGCGATGACTATTCAAAGACCTGCCAAAACAATGAATGCTAAAAGATCACTCATTGATGCTCTTAAAATAAGAGGATATACAAGATATCAGCGTGCTGGAAGAGATACTGGAAATAAAAATTTCTTAAATAAATTATGGACAAACTTAGATCCAGAAAATGAATTTACATCAAAATGGTTTACCCGTGCTGCAAAAGTTTTAACTAAAAATGATTTTGATTTCAAAACTAGAAACTTTTGGTGGAAAATAGTTGAAAATAATATTCAGGTAATGGATGAAATGACTGAGTCTGGCACAGAGGATCCGAGAGAATATCTAGATGAACCAAACAGAACATATTATTTAGACACTCTTGAAGCTCTTGTTAAAATACTTAATAAAACTGGATATAATACTACACTCACGGCTACATATTCTTTAGATTGGCCAGCTAATGCTCTAAATTGGTGGAAATCAAAAAGAACTAACTTTGGAACCATAATTCCTTTCGATGAAACATCTTTAAATGTATTACCATCTGATATCCAAAGATTAATTCAAAGAGATGTATCTGCATCGGACATTCAAAGAATACAGAGAGGTAGAAATATTAGAAAAGTTCCTAGAAATATGATGACTAAAAAATTTCTTAAACAACTTCTCTGGAGAATGAACGCCGAATATGAAACACCTGCTTATGCTAATGAAATGATGCAACTTGGTGGAGAACCATGGCTTGTATTAAATCCGGCCCAAAGACAGACATCTGAATGGCTCTTTTATGCAGCAGACATTCTAACAGGTGCTGATTTTGATAGAGACGATCTTTGGTATAACTGTTTAAATCATGTTGTTGACGAGTTTGTTAGTTGGAATCCAGATAATTTACGTATAAGAGGCGAAACTTCTGCTATTTTAATGACATCTGCTGAAAATATAGAAATTCTTTTACAGAAAATAGGTTATTATATAGATACAGATGAACCAGGTTGGTATAATCGTGCAAATGCTTGGCTAGAAGAATACGCAACCGGTAATGCTTTTGGTAATGCTTTTGGTAAGAAAAATAACTTACCAGATAATGTAGTGAATAAAGCATTGTATGCAAAAATTAAAGCTAAAATTAAGAAATCTATCAAAGGAAGACGATGGGGTGCATATGATTCTGGTAGACTCGTAAGAGAATACAAAGCTAAGGGAGGAAAATATCGAGGAGGAAAAGGTAAAACAGATCTTGGAAGATGGTATAAAGAAAAATGGGTTGATGCATG
>MDTD01071502.1_pt1 | contig 17005 bp, 17 predicted proteins | sample 811221 | NCBI WGS metagenome assembly MDTD01 (sample SAMN05326646, study PRJNA326480) | marine metagenome | isolation source: seawater | place: Pacific Ocean: South West | collected 2011 | reverse complement strand
TAAACGATATTTCTAAAATGCCAAAGAAAGCCCACCCAATGGACGTGATTAGAACTGCTGTAAGTTTGATGGCCCTAGAGGATGTAGAAACAAAAGATAATTCACCAAAGGCTAATATGAGGAAAGCGTTAAGGATTTTTTCTCAAGCTCCAACTGCAGTAGCTGCTTTTTTTAGAGTAAGAAAAGGAAAAAAAATTGTTAAGCCCAATAAAAAACTTTCATTTGCTGAAAATTTTTTAAATATGATGTTTGGTAAAGTACCAAATAAAGAAATTGTAAGAGCATTTGAAATTTCACTAATTTTATATGCAGAGCATAGTTTCAATGTTTCAACATTTACTGCTAGAACTATAACAAGTAGTCTCTCTGATATACATGGTGCAATTACTGGAGCTATCGCAAGTTTAAAAGGCCCTCTACATGGCGGGGCTAATGAAGCAGTAATGCATATGATGAAGGAAATAAAAAAACCAGAGAATGCAAAAAAATGGTTAGAGAAGGCTTTATCAGAAAAAAGAGTTATTATGGGGTTTGGACATAGAGTATATCGAAGTGGTGACTCCAGAGTGCCAACGATGAGACATTATTTATTTAAAGTTGCAAAACTTTTAAAAAAAGATAAATACACTCGAATTTATGAAATTTTAGAAAAGGAAATGATTGCTCGAAAAAATATTCATCCGAACGTTGATTTTCCTTGCGGACCCACTTATTACATGATGGGAATTGATATAGATTTCTATACTCCTATTTTTGTTATTTCTAGAATAACTGGTTGGTCTGCACATATAATGGAACAACACGCATCAAATAAGTTAATTAGACCACTTTCCAAGTATAAGGGCAATGAGCATAGAGAAGTGATGTTGCTAAATCAAAGATAATTACGTTATTATTTCTGCAAATCTATTTTCAATTATCTCCATTTTTAATTTATATTTGTTTACAAAATCATCAATAGCACGCTTAACATCTAAAATAAAACTTTGATCGCCATAGTCATCACATAAAAGAATTTTTTTTTTATCTTTTAGGGAATCGTAAATACATTCTAAGTCGTTAATTACAGTCTGGTAACTATGTCCTCCATCGATAAAAACATAATCAATTTTAGATAGATTTAAATTTTTTAAAACTTGATTAGTGTCACCTTTAATTAGTTTAATATTATTTTCATATTTGCTTAAAAATTTTTGTACACTTTGTATAGAATTTATATTTTCTCTTAATATGTAATTGTAATAAACATACTTCAAAGGGTTAGCGAAATTTTGTTTTTTTAAAAACTTAGGTTCGATTTCATCATTCGAGGTGAATTTTTTATCTCCGAATAAATCGATACCTATATACTGAAACTCGTTTCCATTAATACTGCTTAAATATTCACATGTATTTTTTGCAGTTACACCACAAAATACCCCGATTTCTAAAAAATTTTTTGGTTTGTGTCGGTCTAAACAGTTTAAATAAATATTACCCCATTTTCCTTTTAAACCTGTTTTTCGCCAGAATGGTTTGTATTTAAGTTTCAAAAATCAAGAAAATGCTTCTGACCATGAACCTTTAGTTGAAGCCTTTGAGTATTCAGTGGCTCTGCCTTCAAAGAAGTTCATATGTTCAACTGCGTTAAGCATTGTGTCTAACCACGTCAAAGGATTTTCCTTCACATCATAAATTGGTTTTAAACCTAATTGTTCAAGTCTTCTATTGCCAATAAATCTAATATATTTTTTAACTTCATCAGCGGTTAATCCTTTCATCGGACCCATTTGAAAAGCTAAATCAATGAATGCATCCTCGTGTTTTACGATTGTTTTACACGCCTCATAAATTTCTGATTTAAGTTTATCATTCCAAATTTCTGGCTTTTCTTTAATAAATTCTCTAAACAATCTAATCATAGAATTACAATGTAAAGTTTCATCTCTGACAGACCAAGTAACAATCTGTCCCATTCCCTTCATTTTATTAAATCTTGGGAAGTTTAATAAAATTGCAAAACTAGCAAATAATTGAAGCCCTTCTGTGAAAGCGGAAAAAACTGCCATTGTCATTGCTATGTTGTGATCAGACTTAACATCAAAACCTTGCATGTAATCATATTTATCTTTCATTTCTTTATATTTCATGAAAGCTGAGTACTCAGTTTCAGGCATGCCGATTGTATCTAATAAATGAGAATATGCTGCTATATGAACTGTTTCCATTGAGGCAAAAGCAGTCATCATCATTAATACTTCTGTCGGTTTAAAAACCGTAGTGTAGTGTCTTAGATAACAGTTGTTAACTTCAACATCTGCTTGTGTAAAAAATCTAAAAATGTGTGTCAAAAGGTTTTTTTCTTCTATAGATAAGTTTTTCTGCCAGTCTCTTACGTCATCACCTAAAGGCACCTCTTCAGGTAACCAATGAATTCTTTGTTGTGTTAACCATGAGTCATAACACCATGGGTATCTAAATGGTTTGTAAACTGGATTTTCTACTAATAAACCCATTTTTTTATTCGAATTTTCTTCTTTTATTTTTTTAGCTACTGACATGATAAACACTCCTCATATTTGTTTTCTTCATTATTTGACTCCTTGTTATTTTTGTAAACATTTTTTGTTACATCTGTGGAAGAGCCAGTGTTTACATTCTCAGCTCTTTGAATTGATTTAGACCTACAATAATAAAGACTTTTTAATCCCTTTTTCCATGCTTGAAAATGGATTTGATGTAATTCTTTTTTATGTATGTCCGCTGGAACAAAAATATTTATTGATTGTGCTTGAGAAATATTTGGTGTTCTATCTGCTCCTAATTCAACAATCCATCTTTGATCAATCTCAAAAGCAGTTTTAAAAGTGTCTTTTTCTGATTCTGTTAAAAAATTAAGATGTGAAACAGATCCCTGGTTTGTGGTTATGCTAGACCACACCTCATCATTATCTTTACCATATTTTTGTAAGATTTTTTTTAAATACTTATTTCTAACGTTATAGGACCCAGATAATGTTTTGTGTGTGTAGCTGTTAGCAGCAATTGGTTCTATACCTGGAGAAGCTCCGCCACATATTATTGATATAGAAGCCGTTGGTGCAATAGCTGTTTTGTTTGAAAATCTCTCGTTTATTCCATACTCCTCTGCATCCGGACAAGCACCCCTCTCTTTTGCCAACTTTATAGAAGCTTCGTTGGTTTTTTCGTGAATGTGTTTGAAAATTTTTTGATTCCAAACTTTGCTCATAACTGATCCAAAGGGTATATTTTTTTGTTGGAAAAAAGAATGTAGTCCCATAACACCTAACCCTACGCTTCTCTCTCTCATAGCTGAATATTTGGCGTTACTAAAACTATCAGGCGCTCTATTTATAAAGTCACTCATTACATTATCTAAAAATCTCATTACATCCTCTATGAATTGATCGTCATCTTTCCACTCATCATAATTTTCAATATTAAGTGATGACAAACAACAAACGGCAGTTCTTTCCTTGCCATAGTTGTCAAGGCCTGTTGGCAGAGTTATCTCGCTACATAGATTTGAAGTTTTCACTTTTAATCCCGCAAGTTTATGATGTTGTGGTATTTGTCTGTTAACTGTGTCAATATAGATGATGTAAGGCTCACCAGTTTCTACTCTAGCAGTCAAAAGTCTTATCCATAAATTTCTTGCTGGTAAAGTTGATTGTACTGATCCGTCTTTAGGACTTCTTAAGGCCCATTGATCATCAGTTTCTACTGCTCTCATAAAGTCATCGCTTACCAAAACTCCGTGGTGCAGATTTAGTGATCTTCGATTTACGTCTCCACCTGTTGGTCTTCTCATTTCAATAAATTCCTCGATTTCAGGATGATCGATTGGTAAATAACATGCGGCTGATCCTCTCCTTAAAGAGCCCTGACTTATGGCTAAAGTTAAGGAGTCCATAACTTTTATAAAAGGAATTATACCAGAAGTCTTTCCAACTTTTCCAATTTTTTCACCAATTGATCTTAGGTTGCCCCAGTAACTTCCTATTCCACCGCCCCTAGCAGCGAGCCATACGTTTTCACTCCAAAGTCCTAGTATACCTTCTAAGCTATCACCGGCCTCGTTTAAAAAGCAAGATATTGGCAAGCCTCTTTCTGTACCACCGTTAGATAGTACTGGTGTTGCCGGCATAAACCACAAGTTGCTAATATAATTGTAAATTCTTTGTGCGTGTAAATTATCGTCGGCATAAGTGCTGGCTACCCTAGCGAACAAATCTTGAAATGACTCATTTTGTCCAAGATATCTATCTAATAAAGTAGCCCGACCAAAATCGGTCAAATTATTATCCTTAGATCGATCTATCTTAATTGTTATCCCTTGCTCGTTTTGAAAGAGTTCTGTTTCTCCTGATAGTGAGAATAAGTCTGGTTTTTTTGGACCTTGACTTGATCCATTTTGAGGTATTTTGCCAATGCTACCCACAGCTTTTTTTATTGCCAAAGACACGTTTTTATTCATAATAAATACTCTTGTTTGACTTAATTGTTAATAAACAACTATATGTTGTGTTATATTTATGTTAATATACTATATAACACTTAAATCAATAGAACATTATAGGAACATCTGATTAATTTTGCAAGTGGAAAGTTTTGTTAATAAACATTTAATAACAAAATCCACAATTCTTTAGTATTTATAGCTTATGAAAATCAATCCAAATGGTTTTAGAGAGTATGACGCTAGGTGGATCTTTGAAAAAGAAATCGATTTAGGGGGAATCGCTGATTTAGGAAAAGGTCTTGGGACCCAAATTATCCAAAGTATAAAAAAAAAGAATCCTAGAGTAATTGTTGGTCACGATTATAGATCCTACAGCGAAAAAATAAAAAAAGCTCTTACAGATGGTTTAATATCAACGGGATGCATCGTTGAAGATCTAGGTTTATCTCTTTCTCCAATGGTATATTTTGCTCAGTTTAACTTAAACTCAGATGCCATTGCTATGGTTACTGCTAGTCATAATGAAAATGGCTGGACTGGTGTAAAAATGGGCATTCAAAAAGGTTTGACTCATACACCTGACGAGATGTCAGTTTTAAAAGATATAACTCTTAATAGAAAATTTTTAAATGGAGAGGGAAAATTAAAAAAAATCGAAAATTTTAAAAGAGTATATACTCAAGATTTAATTAAAAAAAATAAATTAAATAAAAAAATCAAAGCTGTAGTTGCTTGTGGGAATGGAACAGCAGGCGTTTTCGCTCCAGAAATATTAAAAGGTATTGGATGTGAGGTTGTTGAATTAGATTGTAATTTAGATTGGTCTTTTCCAAAGTATAATCCAAATCCTGAGGATCTAAAAATGCTTCGTGCTATTTCAGCAGCTGTAATAGATAACAAGGCAGATATTGGATTTGGATTTGACGGAGATGGAGATAGATGCGGAGTGATAGATGAAACAGGAAATGAAATATTCTCAGATAAGATTGGTTTGCTAATTGCGAGAAATCTCTCAAATAATCATAAAAATTCAAAATTTATAGTTGATGTAAAGTCAACTGGTCTTTTTAATAACGATATAATTCTAAAAGATAATGGTTGCAAAACAATATATTGGAAAACTGGGCATTCACACATTAAAAGAAAAGTGAATAAGGAAAAAGCTTTAGCTGGTTTTGAAAAAAGTGGACATTTTTTTTTCAATCAGCCTTTAGGATATGGTTATGACGATGGAATTAATTCAGCAATTCAAGTTTGTCATCTCATTGTGGATCAAAACAAAAGGATGAGTGAAATTATTAAATTTTTGCCAACTACTTATCAAACACCAACGATGGCGCCTTATTGCAAAGATGAAGAAAAATATAAAGTGGTTGAAGAAATGATAGTGGAGGTGATGAAATTAAAAGACGAAGGTGTTAAAATTGATGGGCAAAATATTACCGAAGTTTTAACAGTAAATGGTGTGAGATTTTCTCTCGAAGACGGATCCTGGGGTCTGATCAGAGCGTCATCTAACAAGCCCTCTTTAGTAATTGTAACGGAGAGCACAACATCAAATGAGAGAAAGAAAAAAATTTTTGAATTTATAGACAATCTTCTTCAGAAAACCGGAAGGATTGGAGATTACGATCAAAAAATCTAAATTTTGAAATATTCGTATAAAAATCTAGTACCAATAACTATCAAAAATAAACCAAAATATTTAGTCATTCTCATTTTATCTACTCTGTGACTAACTTTTGCTCCTATTCTTGCCATAAAAGCAGTGATAGGAAAAAAAACTAAAAAAGCAGGAATATTTAGGAATCCAATGCTCAGCGGTAAATTAGCATTCAAGTATGAACCAGAAATTAAGAACCCTCCTGCGCCAAATAAAGCAATAATAAAACCAATTGCGGCGGCACTACCGATGGCTTTATTTATTGGATACCCAAAAAATTTTAAAATTGGTACATTCATCACAGCTCCACCAATGCCCATTGGCGCTGAAATAAAGCCACTTAAAATTCCTGAAATTGCTTTTGAGAATAATCCTATTTTAATTTCAATATTTGTCTCTTTTTCTTTTAAAAATAATAAGTAAAAGGCAAGAATATACACAACAATAGTAAAAAATAATATTAAAGGCTTAGTCTCTAAGCTTGCAGCAAATATTGTTCCCAAAATTACTCCAGTGGCAACAAAAAACCCAAAACCCTTAACAACATTAAAATCAACAGCGTTATGTTGATGATGTGTTAGTACGGAAACAGTTGATGTCGGTATTATAATGCCAAAGGAGGTTCCTACTGCTAAATGCATAACATATGCTGTTTCTATACCGGAAATACTAAATATATAAAATAAAATTGGAACAGTAATTAACCCTCCTCCGATTCCAAATAAACCAGCAGCAAACCCCGCGGGTATCGCTGTGGCAATCATTATTAAAGTTAAATAAATTATTTGTGAGTAAGAAAGTGCTTCCAAAATTATCTCTCTATGGAAGCAGGATTAGTTTTTTTTACTTGATCCATAATATGATTTACTTTTTGTAGATCAGCGTTTCTAATACACATGTTTTTTGACAAATACTGTTTCCACATTTTTGAACCATTTTGTCCATGAAATAATCCTACTGTGTGTCTCATTATGTGGTTAAGCTGAACACCTTTAGCTGTTTGCTCTTGAACATATGGTATCAGTTTTTCCATTACTTCAGTTCTAGATGGAACATTTTTATTATTAAAGATTTCACTTTCAATTTCTGCTAAAAAATAAGGAGAGTGGTAAACAGCTCTGCCAATCATTACACCATCAACTTTTGTTAAATGATTTTTTATTTCTTCAGTTGTTTTCACACCTCCATTAATAATTATTTCATCATTCTTAAAATGATCTTTTAATTTATAAACAAAATCATATTTTAGTGGTGGAATATTTAAATTTTCTTTGGGAGAAAGTTTTTTTAGCAAAGCTTTTCTTGCATGAATAATAAATTTTTGAGATCCTGCATTTTTAGTCGTTTGAATAAAAGATTTTAAAAAATCAAAATTTTCAATATCGTTGTAACCAATTCTTGTTTTAATTGTTATTGGTAAATTTGAAGATTTACTCATTGCTTCTATACATTTAGCAACAAGATCTGGTTCTTGCATTAAACATGCACCGAACTTATTTTTTTGAACTTTTTTGCTAGGACATCCTAAATTTAAATTTATTTCCTTATAGCCATAGTCTTCGGAAATTTTACACGCCTCAGCTAATTCGTGAGGATTTGATCCGCCTAGTTGTAAGGTAACTGGATTTGATATTTTTTTAAATGATAATAACTTTTCTCTATCTCCTCTAATGATTGCATTAGCTACAATCATTTCAGAGTATAAATGTATATTTTTACTAATAAGGCTTAGAAAATAAATTTCATGCTTATCAGTGCAATCCATCATTGGTGCAACTGAGACAGTTTTTTTCATAATTTACTCTGATTTTTCTGCTTCTTCTTTAAGTTCAAGAGGTTTGTCATCGTTTATCTCCTCCTCTTCTAGAGCTTCTTCTTTAATTTCTGGCTGCTCGGCTTTAAGTTCGGATAGAGCTTCTTTAGCCAAATTACTAGTTTCGTTTTTTTGATCTGGAATTCTTCTAGTTCTTTTAGAAGGTAAAACTGCTGCTCCACTTTTAGAAACTTGTCCTTTATAAAGACTTTCAAAATCGTCGTTTTCCTCTTCTTCAACTTCTTCTTGTTGTTCCACTTCGTCTGGTTCTTTTCTAAGTCTCAAGACTGCATTTTTTTCCAAATCTTCAACATTAACTTTACCATCTCCTATTTCTCGAAGAGCTATTATTGTTCTCTTATCATTATCCTCATCTACAAGCATTTGAGCTCCAGCATTTAATTGTGTGGTTCTCTCTTTAGCTAATAAAACCAAATCGTATTGATTTTCAATTTTTTCTAAGCAGTCTTCTACAGTTATTCTAGCCATGATGAGAACTTATAATTCAAAAACAGTAAAAAAATCAAGCTTTATTTAAATTTCAATTGGTTCAATTTTGCTCCTAAAAATAAGTAATAATATTAATGAAAAGGATATGTAGAGACTGCAAATTAAAGATATTAGATTAATAGAGTAATTATTATCAATTAATAATCCAAAGATTGCAGTACCAAATGCTGTTGAAAATACCATTAAAGCAGTTGTTAACGCTTTGATACTGCCAATATGTTTAACGCCGTAAATTTCAGCCCAGGTAGAAGATCCTAATACATTGGCAAGTCCATTGGAAACTCCTATTAGACCAAAGAAAATAAAAGCAATAATTGATGAATCAAAAAAATATATAAAAATTAAACCTATTAATAATGGAATATTCATTAAGGGGATAAGCTTTCTACTGGTAAATTTGTCAACAAGAAATCCAGAAGAAAACAGTGTTATAATCGAAGTTACAGAATAAGCCATAAAAGCTTTAGGTATAGTATATGCATCCCAAAATTTTGAATCTGAAATAAAAGATTGGTAAACAAAAATTCCTGTAATTATCCACGGCATAGCAAGCATATTTAACGAAATAATGTAAAATCTATAATCTTTAATCACCTCAATTCTCATCCATTGTTTAATATTTTTTTTTCTTAAATCTGAAAAGTTGTTAAGATTGTTTTCTCTTGACTCTAGGCTTATTTCTTTAACTGTATAATTAACAATAATTGGTAGCAAAATTAGTATTAAGATTGAAATTAATTGCCAAACTGTTTGCCAAGAGAGAATGGATAAAGAAAATATTACTACAATTGGTAATATGAATTCAGCTGATGAGAGACCAAACCATATTGCGCTTAAAGCTTTTCCACGTCTCTGATTAAAATATCTAGAAATAGCTGTTGTAGAGGTGTGTGACATCAGCCCCTGGCCAGAAAATCTCATTAAAAAAATTCCCAGAATTAAAAGATAAATATTTGAAATTAGTGAGAAAAAAAAACTAGATATGAATAGTAGAAAAACCACCATAAGTGAATAGTGAAACAGCCTAAATTCATCTATTTTTTTTCCAAACCAAACTAGCACCAAACTTGAGCAAATTGTTGAAAGAGCGTAAATTGAGCCAAATTGACCATGAGATATATTCAGTTCATTTCTAATACTTGGGTTAAAAAGGCCTAAAAAAAAACTCTGTCCAAAACTCGAAAAAAATGTAAAAATAAAACCAAATAAAATTATTTTTTTATTTAAACTAAGGTAAATCATTTATGACATGCAAAGTTGCTTTTATAGGTTTAGGTGTAATGGGATATCCCATGGCAGGATATATATCAAAAGCTGGGCATAATGTAACTGTTTATAATAGAACCAAATCTAAAGCTGAAAAATGGATTAAAGATTACAAGGGCAATTTAGCAGAAACTCCAAAGGATGCTGCAAAAGATTGTGATTTTATTTTTACTTGCGTTGGAAATGATAATGATTTGAGAGAAGTTACTTTAGGTGCTCAAGGCTTGTTCCATTCAGCAAAAAAAGGATCAATTTATATTGATAACACTACGGCTTCTGCAGAAATAGCAAGAGAACTTTATAAAGAAGCTAAGTCAAAAGGTTTTGAGTTTCTTGATGCTCCTGTTTCAGGTGGTCAAGCAGGAGCTGAAAATGGGGCGCTGACTGTGATGGTTGGGGGTGATGAGAAATCTTATAAAAAAGCAGAACCTGTAATTGATTGTTACAGTAAAAAAATAAAGTTACTCGGGCCAGCCGGTAATGGTCAACTTTGTAAAATGGTTAATCAAATTTGTATTGCAGGATTAGTTCAAGGTTTATCTGAAGCTATTAATTTTGGCTTAAACGCAAAACTCAATATGTATGATGTCATAGAGGTTATATCAAAAGGTGCAGCCCAGTCATGGCAAATGGAAAATAGATATAAAACAATGATTGAGGATAAATTTGATTACGGATTTGCGGTAGATTGGATGAGAAAAGATTTAAAAATAGCAATGGAAGAGGCCAAAAAAAATAATTCTCCTTTACCAATCACTAAAATAATTGATGAATATTACGGAGAGGTTCAAAATATAGGCGGTAAACGATGGGATACGTCTAGTTTAATAAAAAGATTTAGAAAATAGATAGTGTCTGAGTCAGTAAATTATTACGAAAATCCAAAAGAAATTAAGAAAAAAATTTGGGATCTTTTATTTGATGCTGTAAAAAATAGATCCTCTGAATTTAGAACACCTGTATTTATCTGTGGTAATGAGAAAGATCTTGATGGCAGAGTAGTAGTATTAAGAAAAGTAGATGACCATAACAATTTCATTCAATACCATAGTGACATTAGATCAACAAAAATAAATAAAATAAAAGAAAATCCTAATTGCTCTATATTATTTTACGGTAAAGAAGAAAAGATTCAATTAAGAATGAAAGCTAAATGTGAAGTAAATTATGATAACGATATTACAAAAGAGTCATGGGAAAAAACTGGCCATATCAGTCGAAAATGTTACTTGGTAAATAATGGTCCTGGTACAGAGTCTGATAAACCTACTTCAGGATTAGATAATAAATTTGATAATTTTAATTTTACTAAAGAGGAAAGTGAGGCTGGATATAAAAACTTCTGTGTTATAAAATGTAAAATTGAGAGTATAGAGTGGCTTTATTTAGCAGCTAAAGGCCATAGAAGAGCAAAGATTGACTTTAATGAATCTAAAAAATTTACTTGGCTAGTTCCCTAGTTTTTTTATTACTTATTCTTATATTTTTTATAATTCTCAACATAATGTTGGGCATTTTCTTTTATATGTTTTATTTCTTCGTCGGTCACTTGTCTAACAATTTTTCCTGGGCTTCCAATCACTAAGGATCTTTCTGGTATTACTTTATTCTCTGTCACAAGTGCATTAGCTCCGATGATCGAATGTCTACCAATCTTTGCTTTATTGAGAATTGTACTTCCAATACCAATCAAACAATCATCTTCTATGACACAACCATGAAGCATTACTAAATGGCCCACAGTTACATTGTTACCAATAATGGTCGGACATCCAGGGTCAGTATGAACAACACTACCGTCTTGAACATTAGACCCCTCCCCGATAGTTATTGGTTCAACATCTCCTCTTAAAGTTGCATTAAACCAAATGTTAGCATCTTTTTTTAAGGTAACATTACCAATTAAAACTGAATTAGGTGCATACCAACTGTCTTTGTCTAACTTCGGACTAATATTGTTGAAATTATAAATCATTATTATATTTATAATATATTATGGTTCTAACAAAAACACCAATTTGTAATTTTGGAGAAAAAGCTCACAATTTTGATCTTAAAGGGATAGACGGAAAGTCTTATAGTCTTAAAGATTGTGTTGGTAAAAGAGGAATTATCATAATGTTTATATGTAATCATTGTCCATACGTAAAAGCTATAGTTAATGATATTGTAAAAGATACAAATTCTTTAAAAGAATTAGGATTAAATTCAGTAGCAATAATGTCTAACGATACCAAAAATTATCCTGAAGACTCATTTGATAAAATGATAGAGTTTTCAAAAAAAAACAAATTTAATTTCCCTTATTTAATTGATGAAACTCAGGAAGTTGCTAAAAAATTTGGAGCTGTTTGTACTCCAGATTTTTTTGGATACAACAATAATTTAGAACTTCAATATAGAGGTAGAATGAGAGAATTAAAAGATTTAAAACCGGTAAGTTCTAAAAATAGCGATCTATTTAATGCAATGAAGCTTGTTGCTGAAAGTGGTAATGGACCTAAAAATCAAATTCCGAGCATGGGGTGTAATATCAAGTGGTTTAATTAATGTTTATTGTTTCAACAAGAAATTTTCCTCCTGAGCTGGGTGGAATGCAAAATTTAATTGAGGGTCTTTGTAACGCTTTGTTAGAGCATGGGCCAGTTAAGGTATTCGCAGATGAAGTAGAGAAATCATCAGACTACGATAAAAATTCCAAACTCAATATTCAAAGAATTTCTGGATTTAAGATATTTCGAAAGTATAGAAAGGCTAATTTAATAAATTCATATTTGAAAAGTAATGAAACACGAGCTGTATTTTTTGATCATTGGAAGAGTATTGAAAATGTTAATAGCGAGCTACTAAATAAAAGTTATTCTTTTTGTCTAATACACTCTAAAGAAATTAATCATGATTTAGGTACAGCGATTAATAAAAGAATGATAAAAGCACTATCAAAAGCTTCAATAATTATTGCGAATTCAAATTTTACAAAAAATCTCGCTGTCAGCAAAGGAGTTAAAAGAAATATTGAAATAATTAATCCCGGTTGCAATTATCCGGTTGAAATTAGTCAAGACTACCAAAAACAAGCTAAACAAGTATTTGATAATTCTTTTCCAAAAATAATAACAATAGCTCGCCTTGATAAAAGAAAAAGTCATCAAAATATTTTAATGACAATAAAAAATTTATTACCTAAGTTTCCAAGAATTAAATATATCTCGATTGGTGATGGAGATGAAAAGGATAATCTAATAGAATTAAGAGACCAGTTGAATTTGCAAAATAATGTTCTTTTTTCACATCAATCAGATGAAAATTTAAAAGTTGCTCTTTTAAATGAAGCTGATTTATTTTTAATGCCATCAGTTGTACATAAAAAATCAGTAGAAGGTTTTGGTATCGCTTATATTGAAGCTGCAAGTTACGGTGTGGGATCTATTGGGGGTATTCATGGTGGTGAAGCAGATGCAATTAAAAATAATCAAACTGGTTTATTATGTGACGGAAATGATCTTAATGAAATTTATGAGAACATAATAAAATTCTTTGAAAATGATAACTATAAAAAATACGGAAATAATGCTTTACAATTTTCCAAAAATTTTAAATGGAGCTTAATTGTAAAAAAATATCTTAATTTAATACCTCAGTAATTTTTTGTAAAACTACTTCAGAAGTTAAGTCTTTCAGATATTGAACATTAATAGTTTTAAAGTTTTTACTACCAATACTCACTTTATCTGGGCTGGTATGACTGCCAAATAAGGCAAGTCCATTTTTATTAAGATGTGAGCATATGTGTGCAGGACCGGTGTCATTAGAAACGATAAATTTCGCTCTAGAGATTAAACTTGCTAAAATATTCACATCAACAGGCATGTTGTTTAATAATACTATTTTAGCGTTCAATTTTTGAGCTTCTTCAATTTCACCTGGACCAGGTGCTATAATTATAGAATATTTATTTTTATAATATTGCTTTAATTTTTGTATAAGTTCTTTGAAGTGCGGCCATTTTTTATTTTTATTTTTTTTTGAACAAAAAGGAAAAAGCATAATATAATCTCCACTTGTATATTGATTTATAATTTTTGAAATATCTGTTATCATCCAAGAGAGATCAAGATTGTTAGTAAATTTTGTTTTAATTTGAGATTTATTGAGTTGAATTTCCATTCTCTTAAGAACACCCTCCTTGTCAAAATCTTCTTTTTTTTCGCCTTGTTGTAAAGCTTCCTCCGTAGATGACCAATTTGAATTTTTTAGAAAATATTTTCTGTAGAAATAAGTTCTTCTAGAATTTTGAAGATCGTATACATTTGAGAAGTTATAACTTTCAAGCAAATTTTTTAATTTATATAAATAGAATAAATTCCATCTAGGCAATCGTCTATCAGTAAGAACTCCGTCGATATATGGACAGTATGACATGAAATTAGAATATTGCCTTGATGTTAATAATAAAACTTTGGAAGTAGGATAATTTTCTTTTATGTCCTTGATCGCACCGTTAGCTTGTATTAAATCGCCTAATGATCCAAGTTTTATAATCAATATATTTGACATTCTATTACATGCATATATTAATTTAGATAATAAAGTCAAAATATTATGAACAATAAATTAGACAAAATATTGGCAGAAATTTCAGCTGGTGAATTATTAGATAAGATTACAATTTTAGAGATAAAGAAAGATAAAATAATTAATGAGAGAAAATTAGAAAATATTAAAAGAGAGCTAGCCTCTTTAAACGAAACAATGAAGAAATATATTCCGGACCAAAGTAAAATACAAGATTTAAAAAAAGATTTAAAAAGGATTAATTTAAAACTTTGGGAAATTGAGGATGGTAAAAGATCTGCCGAAAAAAATAAAAAATTTGATGAAAAATTTATTGAACTTGCTAGAAACGTTTATAAATTCAATGATGAAAGAGCAAAAATCAAATTAACGATTAATGATATTTTAGGTTCAAACATTAAAGAAGTAAAATCTTACGAGTAATTAGTTTCTTTCAAACTAGGTATTTTTATTCTAAGATGTTTTGCAAGTTTGGGATCAACGTTTGCTGTAATGACACCTTCAGATTTTTTTAACTCTTTAAGAATTTTTCCGTCTGGAGAAACGATTAATGAGTGTCCGTAAGTTCTCCTACCATTGTAATGTACGCCTCCTTGAGCTGGTGCAAAAACGTAACAAAAATTTTCAATCGCTCTCGCTTTTAATAATGTATGCCAGTGTTTTTTACCTGTTGTTTCAGTAAAAGCAGAAGGTATGGACAAAAATAAAGATCCTGCTTTGGATAATTTTCTATAGAGATTGGGAAATCTAAGGTCATAACAAATACTTAGACCAATTATTCCCCAGGGCAATTTAAATGATTTAATTTTTTTTCCTGATGAAAAAATTTTAGACTCGAAATATTTTTCTTTTTTACTTAAAACAACATCATACATATGTATCTTGTCATAGTAAGTTTTTATTTTTCCGTTTTTATCTATCAGAATTGATCTATTAACTAATTTGTTTTTAGTAACTTTCACAATTATAGATCCAACTAAAATCCATTTTTTATATTTTTTAGCAAGGTTTTTAATTCCATTGAGATAAATATCTTTACTCATAAATGTACAAACTTTAAGTAATTCTTTTTTATTTAAGGAAAATTGTGAAGAAGCCTCAGGGGTTATTATTAGATCTGTTTTTTGCTTAACAGCTTTATTTATTAAATTTTTAGTTTTGTTAAGATTATAATGAATATTATTATTTGACCTTAATTGAATACAAGAAACACGAAACATTACCTCATTATAGATGAAGCAAAATTCCAATTACAGTCAAAACTTGGTACATAAGCACCAGATAATCTCACGTTTCCAAAGCTTTTTTCTAAAACTTTGCACCAATTTTCTACCTGCTTTGGCTTTTTGTCATTACTTCCGACCTGTGCAGTAATTATACCGCCCTTTTTAAGAATTCGTTTTAAACCTTTCATATTTTTTTTTGCTAAATCTATACAGTATTGATCATCATTTAAATCTACAAAAATTTTATCATATTTTGAGTCTTCAATTTCTTTAATGCTTTTAAATGCATCGCCCCAAAAGGTTTTGATTTTGTTGCTCTTTCTTACTTTTGAGCATACTTTTGGTAAATGGCGATAGCAAACATCTACTATTTCTTGATCTAGTTCAAACCAATCAATAAAATTACAATTATTTTCCAAACAAGCTCTAGCTACACCTCCATCACCTCCTCCTATAATTGCAACATTATTATTTTTTTTACTCAAATCATTACTAGATTTAAAAAAATTTGAACTATATATTTTCTCATCTTTTTCAGCTACTTGGATTTCATGATCAATAAATAATGCATGACCGAATTCCTCTAGGTCCATGATCTCAACAAATTGCCCAACCTTAGAGGTGAATTTTTCAAGCACGTCTTTTACAACATAGAATTTTTTTTGGCCTGGTGAACTATAAATATCGTCATATAAACCTACACTACTTCTATCAAAAGCATTGGTAACAACACGTGTATGTTCGATTTCTTTTCTAAGAATTTTTAGGGCAACTTTTGGATTAACTTTTCCACAAGTAAAAAAATCAAAACTGATAACACCTCTCTCTGGAAACGTGTGAAAGCTAAAGTGACTTTCAGATAGAAGAGCAACTAGTGTAAAGCCTTGAGGTTGAAATATGTGCGAGGAAACATTTAGAATTTCTACTTTGGCAGCTTTTGCAATTTTGTAGATTATTTTTTCATAAAATTCAGGTGAGTAATCTTTTTTTACACCTAAAAAATCAATCGTGATATGTTCACCAACTTTAATCATAAAAATTATCCTTTTTTATAATTTTTAAATTTACCTAAAACAATATTCATTTCTTTTTTAGAAAGAATCTTAGGTATTCCGATTCTTAGGGCATTTATGTATTGATGGCAAATATTTTCGACCTCTTGTGCAAGCTCAAAAGTTTGCTCCAAATTTTTTCCAAAAGCAACTTGACCGTGATTAGCAATTAAACAAGCTGTTCTATTTTTAAGGGCCTTGATAATATTTCTTGAGAGATTTTTCGTTCCAAAAGTTGCGTATTTACTACATTTAATATCTTCTCCACCAGCTACTGCAACCATGTAGTGAAAAGCTGGAATGCTTTTTTGATGAGTAGAGACAGCTGTAGCACAAGTAGAGTGAGCGTGGACTATCGCTTTAGCCTCTTTTTTATTCACATAAATATCTTGATGAAATCTCCACTCTGAAGATGGTTTACCCTTTTTTTTATCATAT
>MDTD01084400.1_pt1 | contig 17010 bp, 17 predicted proteins | sample 811221 | NCBI WGS metagenome assembly MDTD01 (sample SAMN05326646, study PRJNA326480) | marine metagenome | isolation source: seawater | place: Pacific Ocean: South West | collected 2011 | reverse complement strand
GAATAATCCACTAGGTACTAATTCTGGGTGCATATGAAATCTAAATGTTCGAATGATATTATCTATTGCTTGTGCCTCTGCCTCACTTCTTGCCGCAAACTCATAGACAAAAGAAAATTCTCTAAATGACATATCATCAAATCTTTGTTCTACATGTTGATTAGCAACTCTTCTTGTTGAGACAGTTAGAATATTTCCTAATTTTAATCCAAAAGCATCAGGTATCATTCCTGCAGTTTCGGCAACAACTCTCGCCATATCACCACCTTGTTCTCTCATTAACTGGTCTCTACTTGCAGGGTCTTGTGCTTTTTTAATTAATCCTGATATACCACCACTTCTATTAAATAATCCTGCAACTTGTCCTAGTGCGGCACCACTATAGTTTGCATTTGAACCCATCTGAAAAGAGTTAGGAACTTGTAATGCGATAGAAGAATTTAACTTCTTCATTTTTCTAGGACCTTTAAATATCTGATCCGCTACAGACCCTATACCTTCAGTACCTTGTTTCGCAACTTGACCTGCAGTCTTATTAACTTTTCCTACGCCGCCTGTAAATAAATTAGCAAGTGCGTTAAAATCTGATGCAACATTATCTCTAATTTTTTGTCCTATATTTGTACTGCCTGCTTGTTGTCCTTTAGGTGCAGTATATGAGACAGGTAATCCTTCAGTTGTTTGAGCGGCAAGACTTGAAAATTCTGTAGTCTCATCTACGAAGATGTCAAATATAACATGATGGTCTAATTCCATAGGAGCATCAACACCCATTTCAAGTGGGTATGATAATCCATTTACTGCGTATTTGTGGGGTCTACCTGCAGTAGCGGGTTCTCTACTATCTGTTAGAGAGTGACCTCCTACTACATCGTTTACGAATTTTCCTATTGCTCTACCGAATGCCATGTATTTAACACCTATAAATATTTGTCATAGTATATTTATATGAGTTTGAGAGATGCCATACAAAGGAAGATACACACCTTTAAATCCTAAGAAATATAAAGGTAATCCAACAACAATTATTTATAGGTCTTTAATGGAAAGAAGATTTATGAGATATTGTGATACGCATGAAAACATTATTCAATGGAGTAGTGAAGAGTGCGTTATACCTTATGTTTCGCCTATAGACAGGCGCATACATCGTTATTTCGTAGATTTCTATATGAAAGTAAGAACACAAGAAGGTACGATTAAAGAGTATCTAGTAGAGGTTAAACCTAAGAAACAAACTAAACCCCCACCTAGAACACCTACTAAAAAAACTAAAAGATGGTATGGTGAGGTAAAAACATGGGGTGTTAATGAAGCAAAATGGAAAGCGGCAACAGAATTTGCTAAAGATAGACAATGGAACTTTGTAATTCTAACTGAAGAACATTTAAAGTAAAGGTATAAATACTATTATGGCGACTAAAGATGTACTAGGACAAGTAAGACAAAATGCTGGTAATGTCCAGAAGTCTAGTCAATGGTATGTAAACCAAGTTAGAAAACTTATAGGTGGTACATATCCAGCACCTAGATTTCAAGATGACTACAAGCGAAACTTGACAAATAGAATTTTGCCAGGTCGTATGTATTTGTTTAAATATGACCCAGTAGGAAAAGGTACAACTGGGTTGCCTTATTATGATACTTTTCCTTTGGTAATACCATGGGATGTGCAAGGCGATAAGTTTATAGGTATTAATTTTCATTATCTGTATCCTTTAGTAAGAATACAGTTGTTAGAAAAACTAAGTCAGTATAAAGTAGGAACTACAGACTTAAATACTAGAATAAGAGCAGACTGGAGAATATTAGGAAATATTTCAAGATTTAAAGAAGTAAGACCTTCAGTTAAAATATATTTGAGAAAACAAGTGAGAAGTAGATTTTTGTTTATACAACCTGATGATTGGACAACTGCATCTATATTACCTACTGAAAAATTTGTAGGTGCTGGTAAGTCTAGTGTATTTGTTCAGAGTTCTAGAAAAATGAGAAAGAGAAAGTAATGGCATTACAAGAATTTATAGCAAATGCTAAACTTAGAGATTTTGCAAGGTCAAGTAAATATCTTGTCATTGTTGATTTACCTAGAGGACCGTCAGCAAATCAAAACGGTGGTGCAAATCAATTAGCATCGTTACTTAGAACTTTCGGAGTTTCAGGTGCCGATAGTTTCGCACAAAATTTTAACAGAGCAAACGGTCAATATCTATCTTCACTATTTGCTGAAGTAACTGCCTTACCTGCACAAAACATAGATAGTAAATTACATAAAGTTTACGGACCTGGTAGAGAGATACCTTATGGTAGAAGTTATACACCAGTCAATATGACTTTTTATTTAGATGCTGGTTATGTACTAAAAGAATTTTATGAATCCTGGCAAGGTATGATATTTAATGACCAGACTTCACATATGAATTACTACAATGAATATACTACTAATGTTCATATACTTGCTTTAGATATGAGAGAAGGTAGATTTGGAACAAGAGGATCTTTTTTAGAAAATGTAGGCACACTACAAAACAGTATTATACAAGCAAGATATCAATGTACCCTTGAAGAGTGTTATCCTAAAACGATAGCAGAGATTCCTTTAGGGGCGGCGACTAATGATGTCGCTAGATTAAATGTTCAGTTTCAATATAGAAAGTGGACGAATACATCTCAATTATTTGGGGTTGGTAATGTTTCTTCAACGACACATCCTGACCCTGTAAAATACGATCCCTCAACTGGACAGTTTGGGACATAGTGATTAAATTATAAGGAGAAATTAATGGCACTACCAAAAATAAATGCGCCAACATATGATTTGAAACTTTATAGTGATGGTCGAACAATCAAGTTTAGACCTTTTCTAGTGAAAGAGCAAAAAATATTGTTGATGGCGGCAGAGGAAGGAAAACCTGCCGATATAATGAATGCTCTTGGAACGATAGTTAAGAATTGCACATTCGACCAAGTAGATCCAGAAAAAGTACCTCTATTTGAAATAGAAAATATTTTTTTAAGACTGAGAGAAAAGTCTATAGGAGAGGTAGCAGAGTTTAAATTAAAGTGTAGAGATGAAGAGTGTGGAGGAGTTACTCAAACAGGTGTAGATTTATCTAGTATCACATTACAAGGAGACGCAGTACCTAGTAATAAAATTAAAATTACTGATAACATTACTGTTACTATGAAATTTCCTACAATGAAAATGTTAGAAAGTATGGGTGATTTAACTTCAGTTGATGATAATATGAAATTTTTATCTTCAGCAATCGAAAGCATTCAACACAATGATAATGTAATAGATGTTAGAACTACTTCACAAGAAGAGTTACAAGAGTTTATTGATAGTATGACACAGGATCAATTCTTGAAAATAAGAGACTATTTTTCAAGTATGCCTAGACTAGCGAAAGATGTAGAATATAAGTGCGTGAAATGTGGCAAAGATAATGTAAGAAGTATTAGTGGATTACAAAATTTTTTAGCATAGGTCTCTCTCATGACGACCTTTTAAATTATATGCAAACAAACTTTACAATGATGCAACATCATAAGTATAGTTTAACTGAACTTGAAAATATGATTCCGTGGGAGAGAGAAATATATGTTAATCTTTTAGTTCAACACATAGAGGCAGAGAACGAAAGATTAAGAAGTAAAAAAGGATAAAAAATGGTTAAGAAACTACAACCCCAATCAAAGTATTCACAATTTGATGTAGATGGTGATGGTGTCGTGACCGATAAGGAAATTGCTATGGAAAAAGAAATGATGGAACTTGAAAGGCAAGAAGAAAAAGCAGAGGCACAAAAGAAAATGGCGTGGGTAGCAATGGTATCTATGTTAGGTTTCACTATCTTTTTATTCTTACCTATAATTCCTGATAGTAGAGTATCGGCACTTGCTGAACTCTTAGGTTTATTCTATATAGGTCAAGCATCGGTAGTCGGTGCGTATATGGGATTTACTGCTTATATGAGCAAAAGTAAAACAAAGTAGAGATAACAAATGGCAGACTTTCAATCACTAGCAGATGCTATCAATGAAATGAAAGAAGAACTTAGTGGCATAGGTTCTGAACAAGTTACATTTTTAGATAGCACGGAATCTTTATCTAATCAAATGTTGGTAGTGCAGAGAGAGATGCTACAAGAATTGCAATCAATTCGTGAAGGTCTAAATCTTGAAAAAATTGCAGACGCATTGAAACCTGTTCCAGATCCTTTCGGTAAAGCACAACAAACAGAAACTACAAGAGAAGGTGCTACAGGTCAAGATACTGCAGGTGAACAAGGTACACCTGATATACAACCTGTTAAAGATAAGAAAGGTATGTCTCTACTTAAAACTATGGGCATTGCCGCCTTAGTAGCAGGAGGTGGTGCAATACTCGCCGCTTTAGGTGGGTTCTTAGATTTTGATGCTGAAGGTGTCAAGAAAAATATTCAAACATTATTATCTATTCAAGATGATGTAGGAGGTACTGGAGAGTTCTTCTTAAAAGGAGGAACATTCTTCATTGCAATGACAGGTATAGGTACAGGTCTTGCAGTCTTTGGTGCAGGTAGTGCCATTGCAGGATTATCTGATTCCTTAAACAAGTATGTAGGTAATGCAGAGTGGGCATCAAGTATCAAGAAAAATGTTTTAACTTTATTATCAATCAAAGATGATGCAGGAGGCAATCTAGAATTTTTAGCAGATAGTGGAACATTCATTATAGCAATGACTGCCATCGGTACAGGTCTTGCAGTTTTCGGTGCAGGTAGTTCCATCGGAGGATTGTCAGATGCGTTAACGAGTTTCGTAAAACCTGATTGGGCAGAGAGCATTAAAAATAATGTTTTAACTTTACTATCAATTAAAGATGATGCTGGTGGTAATCTAGAATTTCTTGCAGATAGTGGAACATTTATGGTTTCAATGGCATCTATAGGTGCAGGTCTTGCCGTGTTTGGTGCAGGAAGCACAGTTGCAGGTGCCGCCGATGCAATAACAGATTTTATAAAACCTGACTTTGCACAATCAATAAAAGATAATGTTTTAACATTACTATCAATCAAAGATGAAGCAGGTGGTAATTTAGAATTTCTAAAATCTGGAGGAACATTCTTCGTAGCGATGACTGCCTTGGGTGCAGGGTTAATTGCTTTTGCAGTAGGAGAAACTGCGGCGAGTACCGCACAAGCATTATCTAGTTTTGGGTCAGAAAATTTTGCACAACAAATAAAAGATAATGTTCAAACTCTTTTAAGCATAACTCAACTAGAAGGTATCGGAATGGATACTGCAGGATTCGTTGCAATCATGGGAGGACTATCAGCAGGATTAATTGCTTTTGCAATAGGTCAAACAGGAGCAAGTATGGCAGATGCTCTTTCTAGATTTATGACAGGCAAAGATAAATTCTCAACTGCTATCGTAGATAATGTAAAAGAACTTATGACGATATATGATATACCTGCGATTAAAGATGGTTCAGCAACAGGAGAAACTTTTGCTGAATTAATGAGTGGTATAGGTAGAGGGTTAAATGCTTTTGCAGGAGGTCAGTTAGGAAGTGCATTGAAAGGTGTAGGAGCAAGTATTCTTAATTTCTTGAAAGGTGGTGATAGTCCTATTGAAGAAATGGTTGCACTTGCCGATAACGCAAAAGAGTTAGATACTGCCTCAGATGCAATAGAAAAACTAGCAACTTCATTATCAGTTATTTCAGCAATGAAGTTTGATGGTTCTAATTTGAATTTCAAAGCATTTGCAAAAGATTTAAAAGAATCCGTACCTATCATTGAAGCGGCGATTATGGGTGATGATGGTGGTTTCTTTGGAAGTAAAATTGAAGGTCTTGCAAGTAGTAACATTAAATACGAAGATGCAGTAAAAAATATTAAGATGTTGAGAGAGGCAATAGGCGGAATACCTAGAACTGCAGGACTACAAACATCACAAGCAGAAAATACAAATAACAACGCACAAGTAGGAAGTGTAATTGATGCGAGAACTACAGTTACAGATGCTAGTATGATAGACAACTCACAACCTGTTACTGCAATTTCAGGAAGAGATGATTTCAGACAACCTGCATACGCACAATATGTTTAAGGAATGATAATAGATGGCACAACAACCTGATGTTCAAAACTCACAAGCGATAGTTAAAAGTTTTAGAATATATCATAATACTGTAACTGATTTTAAAAGTATAAAAGAGTCCGATGCATATAATGATATTACAGATGTTTACAATTCATTTTCAATACACGAAACTATTTTAAATCCATTTATAACGGCAACTGTAAATGTTACCGATACAAATAATTTATTGACAGAGATGCCTATCATAGGTGGCGAAATAGTTAGAATTAAATTTATACCACCTGGTGGTGATGCTACAGATGAAAGAGATTTGATATTTCGTATCGCTAAAATAAGTGGTGTTCTTATAGTTGAAAAAAGACAACACTTTACTTTACATCTTCTTTCATACGCAGGATTTAAAAATATATCAACAAGAATATCTAGAGCATTTAATGGTGATGCTACAACTATAGTAGATAATATTTTTTATCAATATCTATTTACTAAAATGGATAGAAGTGCAGAAAAAGGTTTAAACTTTGATAATTCACTTAGTAATTTAAAATTTGTTTGCCCTAACTGGTCACCTGCAAAAGCAATTCAATATGCAATGAGATATGCTTATGTACGAGATAAAGGTGTTGACTTACCTAATTTCTTTTTCTATGAAACTTTAAATGATTTTTATTTTTTAAATACTAGCACATTATTTGATAGACAAAAAAATGTATGCGTAACAGACAAGTATGATGAAACACTTGCAAACAGACCTCAAGGTAAAATCACTAAAGGTTATCATTACAAACAACCAGGTATACCTATAGTTGGTGCAGATGGTTTACCTAGGTCAAATCTTGTAGGTGATGAAAGTTATCAGAATGTTGATGACTTTTTAGTTGATGATGAAAATACATATGCTGAAGATATTCTTTCTGGCAACATAACTAATAGTAATGTTACTCATGATATATTTCACAAAAGTTATACAGTTAAAGAATTTAATTATCACGATGACTTTGATAACTTTCCTAGATTAGGTAAAAACAGAAAATATGTAAGATATAAAGATGTAGGAGAAAATAAACATATTGCAGGTTTATTTACACCTAAACATTCTCGTAATCATTCTGATACTGCTGGATTCTTTGGTGAGAGAGCAACATACTCAGATACAACTGCCCTAAATAGAAATCAGATAGTAAAACAATTATTTGAAGAAGTTGTAAGTAACTTTGAAGTTCCAGGTCATACTTTGATTAATGCTGGTAAACTTGTAGAATTTAATTTTCCTTCTGCTAGAGAAGTAAACAATCTAGCGAAAGCATACGATAAACATCGTAAAGGTTTATACTTAATTAGAGATTGCATACATAAAATTCAAAATCAAGGTGGTGGTAAAGCAGTTTATAAATGCAACATGAATATAGTAAAGGATGGATATCACGATGTTGAATAAAGAACAACATAAACATTTTATGGGGTTTGCAGGATTCACTTGGTGGATAGGTGTAGTAGAAGATAATAATGATCCTGAAAAATTAGGCAGAGTAAAATGTAGATGTTTAGGATTACACACAGACAACAAAGACGAACTACCTACTAGAGACTTGCCATGGGCAACACCTATGATGCCTTTGACTTCAGGTTCTATTTCTCAAATAGGTCAAGCACCGACAGGATTACAAAATGGTTCATGGGTCGTAGGTTTTTTCAGAGATGGTGATGATTGTCAAGACCCAGTTGTTATGGGTTCTTTTTATGGGTACCCATTAGAGAGACCTAATACAGATTTAGGATTTTGTGATGCATCAGGTACACACCCTATAGAAATTGAAGAACCTGATACATCTAGATTAGCAAGAGGTTTAACAACATCTAAAGTATATCAAGCAAAGAAGGCACTATTAGATTTAGAAACAAAAGACTTACACACGATTGCAAATGTAAGTGATACTTGGGCATCATTGTCTAACCCATATGCGGCAAGATATCCATTTAATAAAGTTAATCAAACAGAAAGTGGTCATGTAATAGAATTAGATGATACACCCAACGCAGAAAGAATTAATATTCAACATAAGAGTGGAACATTTTTAGAGTTTCACCCTAATGGTGATATTAGAGTTTTAGGTAAAAATGGTGAAGTAATTATTCAAGGAGGATTAAATGTTCATATTACTGGCAATGTTAATCTTACTTGTGATAGTGCATTTAATCATCATGTCAAAGGTGACTATAGTTTACAGATAGACGGAACTAAAACTGAAGTAGTAAAAGGTCTTGTGAGTGAAACTTATAAGGCAAATCAAACAACAAAAATAACAGGAACATTAGACTTAGATGCGTCTACCGAAGTTGATGTAGATGCTGGAGTAATTAATTTAAATTAGGATAACAATGTCAAAGAGATTATGGTGGAGAGTGTTGATAGTAAAATTAAGAATGTGGTATGCTGATATAAGAGGACATCACGGAAAAGTATGGAACTATGAACCTTCGGATCACTATATGGGTAGAAAGAGAAGGAAGTAAATATGGCAAAAGCACCAAGATTTGGAGTGCAAGTTGCGTACACTAAAACTAGCAAAGGCACTTCTATAGGAAGAAAACCTATCATGTCAACTATGAATAAATCAAAAAAGCGAAGTTATAAAAAATACAGAGGACAAGGAAAGTAAACAATGGAAATTATTTGGACACTATTATTAACTGCATGTTTGAGTGATACAAATTGCAAGTATCAAGATATACAATGGTTTGAAAGTGAAAAAGAGTGTAATGCTATGAAACTATTACATGAAGAAATACCAACAGACGGCGACTGGAAAACAGTTAATTATGTTTGCAAACCTGTAGGAAGTGAAGCAATCTAATGGGAAAAGCAGTAACGAGAGTTGGACTAGATAAACATGTAGGTCATGCAAGTCCTACACCTAATCCATTTCATCAAACTGCATATGATGAAGGTTCACCTAATGTATTTACAAATGGGGCAAAGACCGTTAGAGTTGGTGACGAAACAAAATGTGGTGATCCTGCAAAAGACGGAAGTTCAACTGTATTTGTAAATGGTAAGAAAGTACATAGAAAAGATGATGCAACAAAGGGTCATGGGAGTTTTATAGCGAATAAATCAAACTCAGGTTCACCTAATGTATTTGCAGGAGGATAATTATCTATGGGTATAACAAATAGATATAAATAATAATATGGCAACGATTACTAGACGAACTACTGAGTTTTCAGATTTAGACTTTAATTTTACCTTGCTAGATGGTAGTAATGATGTAGGTCTAAAAACCGATGTAGAGGCAGTCAAGCAATCTATTAAAAGTCTTATTCTGACTAGACATTATGAAAGACCTTTTCAATCGTATATAGGTTCTGCAGTAGGTGACTTGTTATTTGAATTAAATACGCCTTTGACTAGAAGAATGATAGAAAAGACTATCAGAGAATGTATTGAAAATCATGAACCTAGATGTAAACTTGTGAATATTACAGTAGATGATGATGGCGATAGAAATGAATATAGAGTAAGAATATACTTTTATGTTGTAAATCATAATCAACAAGAAGTATTAGAAACATTTTTAGAGAGAATAAGATAATATGGCAACTACAACTAAAAGAATTAGAGTTACCGAGTTAGACTTTACAGAGATTAAAAATAATCTTAAACTTTACTTAAAATCACAACCTAAGTTTGCTGATTACAACTTCGAAGGTTCTGCTATGAATACTTTGTTAGATGTTCTTGCATACAACACACACTATAATGCAGTATATTCTAACATGGTTGCTAACGAGATGTTTCTTGATAGTGCAGTAAAAAGAGATAGTATAGTTTCACTTGCAAAACATTTAGGATATACACCTAGGTCTTCAACTGCACCTTCGGCAGTAATCAATGTAACAATTAATAGTCCTGCAGGAAGTCCTGCAACACTAACGATGCCATCAGGTACAACTTTTTCAACCCAAGTAAACGGCACAAGTTTTTCATATGTAACACAAAGCGATTTAACTATCGTACCTTCTTCAGGAGTTTATACATTTACAAATGTTAGTGTAAAAGAAGGAACATCAATCAGATATGAATACACAAAAAATAGTGCAGATACTAATCAAAGATTTTTAATTCAAGATGATAGAGCAGATACTAGTACATTAAAAGTATCAGTACAAAATTCAACTACAGATGCCACAGTAACTACATTTACAAGAGCAGAAAACATATTAGATATTAAAGATACCTCTGAGGTATATTTTTTAAATGCAGTAGAAGATGGTCAATACGAAATTACTTTCGGTGATGGTGTTTTAGGTAAAGCATTATCAGATGGTAACATTGTTGTATTAGAATATCTTATAACAAATGAAGATACATCAAACGGTGCTAAAACATTTACATTGTCATCTACAGTAGGTGGCACAACAAATGCAACTGTAACAACTGTTTCAAATTCACAAGGTGGTGCAATCAGAGAAGGTTTAGATAGTATTAAATTTAATGCACCTAAATATTATTCTTCTCAAAATCGTGCTGTAACTGCCGAAGATTTTAAAGTTATACTTCCACAGTTATATGGTAATATTGATAGTATGCAAGTATGGGGAGGTGAAGATAATGACCCACCTATATATGGTAAAGTTTTTCTATCAATCAAACCTGTAACAGGAACAACATTAACAGAAACTACAAAGGCAAGTATTACAAAAGATATTTTATCTTCTAAAGTTATGGTATCAATTACACCTGAAATAGTTGATCCTTTATATATTTGCATCATGCCTACAATTAATGTTTACTGGAATCCTAATAGTACAACATCAACTGCAGGAGATATATCAACAAGAGTTAAAGCGGCAGTTTCAAATTACTACGATACTGAAATTAAAAATTTTGATAGTGTTTTTAGATTTTCTAAATTTTCTAAAATTATTGATGAGGCAGACATAGGTATTACAAGTAACATTACTACTTTTAGAATAGAGCAACATTTTACTGCAGTCTTAAATGAAAAATTTAAATACACTACTAATTTTTATAATCCATTATTTACTCAAGGAGCAGGTGCACCTACTAACTTATCATCAACTGGATTTTATTTAACAGGTTCTACAAATCTACACTTCTTAGATGATGATGGTGCAGGTAATGTAAGGTCATATTATCTAGAACAAGGTACATCAACAAGAGTATATACTAATTCTCAACAAGGAACAATTAATTATAAAACAGGACAAATAATAGTAGACCAGTTATCAGTTACATCAACTGTATTAGATAACAACGAAGTTAAAATATATGTAACACCTAACAGTAACGATGTAGTATCTGTTAGAAATGTATTGCTTATGATTAATCCTGCAAATGTTGTTGTTAACACTATTGTTGACAAAGTGGCAACAGGAGAGAGTACCGCAGGTGTTGACTATACAGTTTCATCAAGTCATAACTTATCACAAACTGGTCAAACAACTACTACCTCGACTTCTATATCGTCTGCAGGATCTTCTTCAAGTTCTAGTTCTTCATCAAGTAGTTCTGGTTCTTCAAGTTCAGGATCATCTGGCAGTTCTGGTTACTAAATGAGGTGATAACTTATGGCACATTTTCTTGATAAAGATAATAGAAATCGACTATCAAAATTAGTTGCAGAGCAATTACCTGAGTTCGTTAAAAGCGACCACACTACACTTGTTGCTTTTCTTGAAGCATATTACGAATATCTAGAGCAAAATCAAAAACCTATAGAGATGAATAGAAATATTCGTCTTTATAATGATATTGATATGACTTTAGAGGCGTTTGTAGATTACTTTAAAAAGAATTATCTTGTAGATATACCTGATACAATATTAAACGATAAAAGAACATTTTTAAAAAATGTAAAAAATTTCTATCAAGGAAAAGGTACTGACAAATCATTCATTCTATTGTTTAGAATGTTATTTAATGAAACGGCAGAAGTTTACTATCCTAAAGTAGATATGTTAAAAGCATCTGATGGTATCTTTACTTCAGAAACAGTTTTAAACTTAAAAAGTTTAGCAGGTGATGTTACTCAAATTACAGGACAATTAGTTTCACAACCTAACAACCCAAATGATGCTAATATTAATTTAGCAACTGCCACTATAGAAAGTGTTGTAGGATTTGTTGTAGGTACTAATCAAATTTATAGATTAACATTAACAGATAATACACTTGCAGGAAACTTTATTGCAGGTCAAACAGTAACTATTACAGGACAAGATGGTAGCACGATTACTGGTGTTGTAGATAGTATTGTTACAGGTGTTCAAACAACAAATGATGGTAACTATTATACACAAGAAGATGCTCTTGCTAGTTCAGGTGGTTCAGGATCATCTGCCGCTTTTGATATTGAAGCAACAGGTAAAGGTGGTATCAATGATATTCTTGTTGATGTACCTGGTTCAAAATACAAAGTAGGTGATGCAATTACTTTTGCTAATACTGGAGTTGGGTCAGGTTCTATTGCTGAAGTATCAAGAGTTCAAAATGCTTTCTTATTAGAAAACGGTTCTGATTTTATTAATTTAGAAAGTGGAGAAAAAATATTAGAAGAAACTTCTAACATTGTACTAGAAGGTGTTGCACCTACACAAATACATTTAGAAGATGGCGATAATCTTTTAACTGAAGATGGTAAAAGAATAATTGCAGATACACCTTTAAATCCTGAGTCCTTAGGTTTCTTAGAATTAGAAACAGGTCATAGACTTTTATCAGAAACAAACCCAACAATAGGTGCAATTAGAGATATTAATATTGTAAACACAGGTAGCAACTACACAACTTTACCTACAGTTTCAGTAACATCTACTACAGGTACAGGTGCAGTAATATATGCTAAAAGTGATGAAATAGGAAAAATAACAAGTGTTAATAGAACTAATGTAGGAACTAATTATACAACGGCACCTACAATTACACCTCTTAACAACCTTATATTAAAAAATGTAACAGGTGGTAGTTTTGCTGAAGGCAATACATTAACAACTTTACAATCTAGAATAACTTTAGAAAATGGCGATAGTATAAAGAAAGAAGATGGTGATTTTTTAAATAGTGAAGATACAACAACTGTAAGCGGTACTATTTTATCTATTGATACAAACAGAGCATTGTATAAAGTTACACCTGCATCAACTTCAAACTTTACTGGTACTTTAAGAGTAACAAACGGAAGTGGTGTATCGGCAGTAGTTGAACAAAATGACATTCCTGTTTTAACACCTACTGTAGGAACTGTATCAGTTAGTGAAGGTACTTTAATTAGTTCAAGAGGAAGACTATCAGAAAGTTCAAAGAAAATACAAGATAGTAAATATTATCAAGAGTTTTCTTATGTTATCAAAGTAGGTCAATCAGTAAACGAATGGCGAGATGCAGTTAAACGAATATTGCACCCAGTAGGACTTGCTGTATTTGGAGAAGTTGCTATAAGAACTTCTTTGAAAGCAACAATGTATAAAGACAACTATGCATCATCTTTAGTAGGAGTAGGAGTTAATTCAACATCACCTAGATATAAACAGATACAAGCATTACTAGAAGTTACTATGCTTGGTAATAATGGGTTAATACCTACAACACCTTTTGAAGAAATAGAATTAGAAATTCTTGCTGAAGCAGTAAAAGTTGCAATGTTTCCAACTAGACTTCTTAAAGAAGATGGTGCTGGTATATTACTTGAAAATAGTAATGTCGATTTATCTGGGCAAGGTCAAAACTTCTTGCGAGGAGAAGATGAATATGTGGGAACAGAACCAGGTGCTATTATGCCTACACTCATATTCCCAAGAGCGGCACAACCATTTACAAATATAGATGCTACAATATTAATGTTGGATCAAATAAACTTATTACTAAAAGAATTGACACCTATTACTAGTAACTTAAAAGTACCTAATTTCAGTAATGTACCAACTAGAAGTAAAGCAAGACCTGAAATATTAGTACAACATATTACTAGATTAGCAAACATAGTAGAAAATGCTCCTGTTACTTCTTTACAAAGAGTTTTAGAAATATTAAAATCATTAAATGTATCATCTTCAGTAGGTCAAAATGTAGTTACATTAATACTACCTACTATTCAATCATCTGATAAATTACAAGTAACATTCGGTAATAATTCTAGACCTTCTATACATGTTATAGTAAAAGAATTAACACTATTAGATAACGAACTAGCGGCATCATTCGGAAGTGCAAAAATGGGTACTTCAGGATATACACTAGAAAGAATGAAGTTTTTATTCCCGCCTTATAGTGCAGGAGTAAGAAGTATTGATAGAGGAGGGCGAATAAATAGAGATGCTTATACCTCATCGGTACTAACAAGTAACTATTCGGGTAGTAACACATCGAATAATACTTACTGGGATACACACGGTAATACTGCAGTTAAGGACTTTCCTGATATAACTGTAGATGATGTCGTAAACTTCCCAGGCAGAAAACTAGATTTTGCTATAGATAGCGAAGTCTTTTTGAGGAGTAGTTAAACTCCTTGTATAAATATAATATAAGTCAAATATAAGAGAGGACTAAAATGGCAGCAATTATAACGGATAAGTTTCGTATTCATAACGCAGAATCCTACATAGAAGGATTTAGCGAGAGTGCGGCAACTAATATATATCTTTTCATTGGTCGACCACAATCGTGGACTAATGATACCTCTCCTGATACACCAGTTGACAATCCTAATACACACTTTAATGCATATGATGATATCGTTGCATTGAAAAGAGTAAATACTGCGGATGTTTCTCATGCAGTAGTAAGAAGAAACTGGGTCTCAGGAACAACATATGATGTTTATCAACATGATTATTCATCTTCAAATACTGCAAACTCTGGAGCAACTTCATTGTCTGCGGCGACATTCTATGTACTAACTGAAGATTTTAATGTTTATAAAGTCATAGACAACGATGGCAATACCGCATCAACTGTAAAACCTACAGGAACTGGTACTGGCATAATCACAACAGGAGACGGATACAAATGGAAATTTATGTATACCATCTCTGCCTCAGACGCAATTAAATTTTTATCTACAGACTTTATGCCTGTTAAATTTATTTCATCTGACCCAGGTGCAGGACAACCTTACAAAACTCAATTCGATGCCCAACAAGCGGCAGTTGACGGAGCGATTTTTAGAATTAAAGTAACTGCAGGCGGATCTGGATATTCATCTACACCAACTGTAACTGTTACAGGTAACGGTTCATCTTGTACTGCAACTGCAACCGTGGCAGGAAATGCCGTAACTGCAATCACAGTAAGCAATGTGGGTAGTGGTTACAACCAAGCAACTGTTACAATCTCAGGTGGTGGTGGATCAGGAGCAACTGCAGTAGCAGTTATTTCTCCAGAAGGTGGACATAGTTCTAACGCAGTTCACGAATTAGGCGGATTCTATGTAATGAATAATGTAAGACTTGAATACGCAGATGGTTCTGGTGACTTCCCAGTTTCTAACGATTATCGTAGAATAGGATTAATCAGAGACCCATTTGACTTCGGTACAACTAATGTCGCAACTGCGGCAACATTAAGTGCATGTAAAACGATTACTTTGCAATCAGGTGGTTTATCAGGAACATTCCAAGTTGATGAACTTCTAACTGGAGGTACTTCGGGTGCAAAAGGAAGAGTAGTAAATTACGATTCCACAAATAGAGTATTGAAATACTACCAAGATATTAATACAGGATTTGGAACTTTCCAAACATCTGAAACTATATCAGGTGGAACTTCAAGTGCATCTGGAACATCTAGTGCTTTAGGTAATCCTGAAGTAGCGGCAGATAGTGGAGACATTATGTATATTGAGCATAGAAGACCTATCAACCGTGCCTCAGACCAGATTGAAGATATAAAATTAGTTGTAGAATTTTAATCTAAATACTTTAGATTAAACAGATATCGGAGATTTAAATGGCAGTCATTGACTTTAATGTATCACCTTATTATGATGATTTTGAAACAAATGCGAAAGGTAAAGGTTATCATCGAGTTCTTTTTCGACCAGGTTTTCCTGTTCAAGCGAGAGAGTTAACTCAATTACAATCTATACTACAAAATCAAATTGATAGATTTGGTAAACACATGTTCGAAGATGGTAGCATGGTTATACCAGGCGATATCAACTTTGATTTAGAATATGATTTTGTTAAGATACAATCAACATTCAACGCAACGAATGTTGAAAGTTATAGAACTGACTTTTTAAATAAAATTATTATTGGCGGTACCACAGGTATTAGAGCAAAAGTTATTGGGACAGTCGCTGCCACATCCTCAGACCCATTAACTCTTTATATTAAATACGAAACTTCTGGTACTTCAGACAATAATTTCGATATTAAAAAATTTGAAAATGGTGAAATTATTACATCATTAAATGCAAATAATACTACAATTAAAAACCCACTACTCTCAACTAATCAAACTACAGAAATCAGCGCCCAGTTACAATCTACAGACGCAACTGGGACTGGTTCTGCAGTAAAAATTAATTCAGGTGTTTATTTTATAAATGGATTCTTTGTAGCAAATTCACAACAAACAATATTACTAGACAAGTATTCAAACAAACCTTCTTACAGAATAGGATTTGAAGTAACACAATCTACAGTTACTCCTGAAGAAGATACTCAACTAAATGATAATGCTCAAGGTTCTTCAAACTTTGCGGCACCAGGTGCTCACAGATATGACATTTCAGTAAATCTTGTAAAGAAAACTTTAACAGAAACTACAGACACAAACTTTATTGAACTTGCAAGACTAGAAAAAGGTCAGATACAAAGATATTCTAAGTATGCCGATTATGCAATACTAGAACAAACACTTGCAAGAAGAACTTTTGACGAGAGTGG
>MDTD01054418.1_pt1 | contig 17011 bp, 13 predicted proteins | sample 811221 | NCBI WGS metagenome assembly MDTD01 (sample SAMN05326646, study PRJNA326480) | marine metagenome | isolation source: seawater | place: Pacific Ocean: South West | collected 2011 | reverse complement strand
TTTCACTGGCGATTTAACAGTTTCCCTACGGTATCTTGCCGTCGGTGAGAACAGTGCGGTGGTCCGCCCTTCTATCGGCGGCGGCGATAGCGCCTCTGAGGAGGGCGTTTATGAAACAAGATCCGTAAAGATGCGCAGCGCGCGCAGCATGGAAACCTCGCTTGATCGGGAAGGGTTTTTTTTGGCCAATCAACAAACTCAAGTGACTGATTTTTTTTCAGAGACCGAGATTGCGTCGATCTACGAAAAGGAACTCCAATCGCTGCTGACCGATATCACCGGAGCAAAGAGAGTCAAGATTTTTGATCACACCCGGCGCGCTTCATCAATTGACACCCAACGCCAGCACGGCATTCGCGAGCCCGCGGCAACTGTTCACAATGACTATGATGACGTATCTGGCGTCAGGCGTTTGCGCGACTTTTTTCCTCAAGAGGCCCAGGCACTCGCGGAGAACCGTTTTGCGATTATCAATGTCTGGCGCTCAATGAACGGGCACGTGGCCAACTTTCCGCTCGCACTGTGTGATGCGTCATCAGTTGCCGACGAGGATCTGGTCAGCGTGCCCCGAGTCTCCAAAGATCGCATCGGCACTGTCCAGATGACGACCTTTAGTCCCTCGCATCGCTGGTGTTACTACCCGCACATGCAGATGAACGAAGCCTTGCTCTTTAAGGTCTATGACTCGGCCAATGACGGCCGAGCCAGATTTACCCCACACACCTCATTTGACGATCCGAGCGTCAAGAGCACAACAGACACGGACCGCGAAAGCATCGAAACCCGATGTTTCGTATTTTTCTGAACTCTCTATTGAAACCCGATCGCCCTAGAAAAGGTCATAGTCTGGCCAACCGTCACCAATAAAATTGTTTATGTCATTAAATAGGAAAACAAGTTGATTCTGGATGTCGTCCCCAAGATCCTTTGGCGTGGAATTTATAACAATGGCAAAGTTCATACCACCCTTGTATCGGTAAATTAAAGCCTGGGTGCCCGTAAAAGAGCCATCTTTTTTCCAGCGACATGGATCACTTGGGTCTGACGATTTACACTTTTTTGCCGCCATGATCTTCCACCCCATCCCATGCCCCGTCCCGTTGTCAGAGACCTGGTCGGCAGTTATCATAGTCTTGAGAGTATTCGAACTTAACAGATCCGGTCTTTTTGAAAAGCCATCAACATGCACCAAAAATCGGGCTAATTCAATGGGAGAAGCAATCCAGCTACCGCTTGCATCTTTCCTTCTAAAAGGCTTCTCATAGGGTGTTTTGGTATTATCCGAACTTGGGTAATAGACAACCTCATTCTCAAATTTATCGGCAAGTTGGGTTTCACCGATATGCATATCATTTATGCCGATAGGTTCAAGAATAAGATTTTTTACAATCTCTTCATAACTACTGTCAGAACCTAGGCCAAACAAGTCCTGATTCGTCGAAACAACCTTTTCAATTATTCGACCCAACAGGACGTAACCAAAATTACTGTAGTCTGTGACCATGCCGGGTTTATCTTTCAAGTAATATTTTGGTTCACTCAAAACCCAAGAGATTAATTCCGCCGCATCAAGCTCCTTTTTTATACCTATGGGATCGGCCGGGCCATCGGAGTGAGGCCAGCCACCTGCGGTGTGCTGAAGAAGATGTCGCACCGTCACAAGACCCAATGGATCCTCAACAATCTCTCCAATAATGGACGCTGCATAATAATTTTTGATTGCTGGGTGTTTAGTCTGACCAAAATCGTTCCCAAGAATTCCGTCAAAACCAAATACCTTATCGTCGAGCGAAAGCGCTCCCATCTCTATCATTTTCATGACGGTTGTTCCGGTCAGCGCTTTACTGACACTTGCTACCCGGAAAAGATGAGTTGGGTCAGCAATGATCTCCTGCTCCTGATCGGCATACCCGAATCCACGGGCGTACACTAATCTTTCATCTTTCGTGATCGCGATACCGAGCCCCACGATCTCACGGTCCTGCATAAAGTCATAGATCAGCTTCTCGGCGATCATCTTCTTTTTATAGGGAACTCCCTGGTTTGCGTAGGCTATGGCGAACCTAGAACCACCATGATGAGTTGCAGCGGCTGATACACCGACAGGCAACCGCCCACTGAACCATGCATTTTTCTGAGAATTTCTCAGGTTGACGACTTTTGTAAACTGACTGACAAGGCGCGGTGCAGTCGACGATTTCTTCCACACTGCGTTGTAAAAAGTCTGGGGCTTGGCGGATGGCAGTGAATAGCTACGGAGAATCTCCAGGCGAAACTCTTTTTTCTGCATTCGTTCCAGATGCTGTTTCAGCATACCCTCTGAGATGTCATATGTAACTATCTGCGATGATCTTTCGCCCTTTGACCACACCCCTGCATACTGAGGCTGGTTCAAATGCCATGCCACGTCCAACGAGGTGAGTTCATAACCCGTTTTTCTGTAGAAGTCATTCAACTCTTCAAATGCAACCCTATCGATATCATGCTCCACATGTTGTAAGCTGCTTTCATCGCGGGTTGTCCGATACCACTCAGCAAAGTACCGCAACTCATTGTTGAACGACACACTACCAAGTCTGTTAAGCACGTATCCCTGCTTCCGTAGACTACTGTCATGACGCGCAAATTCTCGCGGCTTTAGCCCCAGTTTCAAGATCGGTCGCAGGACGTCGTTGGATCTCTTTTTTTCCCAGGCCGCGGCGTACTTGATCCTTGTGGAGTCTGCATATGCCTGCAGATCCACAAGGTAATAGTTGTTTCTGATTTTCTCCATATTGATTTTCAGAAATTCCTGCGCTCCCATCTCGACCTCAACGGCACTGGGGGCCTTTGAGTCGGGCAACCCACGGATTTCCGCCACAGCACTGGGCACAACAGCACAAGTCGCTAGAACCCAACAAGCGTGGATAAGGAGGTTTTTAAAGTAGGCTACATTCTTATTTAAATTTCTTCTCATGATTCATCTCGAACTCAGTTGGCTTGAGACAATCTTATTTAAGTAAAAAAGATTGTGTTGTGATTGTGGTCACATTTAGTCACAGACCGCTATTGCCCCCATCCCCTAAATCTCGATTATCTCGGGTCAGGCCATCGGCGAAAGAAAACCCCGCCGGAGCGGGGTTCGAAAATGATCAACGATAGCGTTGATCCAACTAGGAACAAAAGGCTAGAAGGTACTAAGTTTGATAAATGAATCCCATTGGGAAACTCCGTTACCCGATTTCGTATAGAACAGCTGGACGGCTCCTAACTCGCTGCTACCTAAATCCTCTCCACTGACACGGACCACCAGATCCGGGTGACCATTGTCAGCGGCATTGAGGTTACCTGAGGCAAGCGCCTCCCCAAATCTATCTCGGTTTTCAGCCATTCCCATAATGCCGGGGTTTTGCTGGTGCACGATCTGATCACCTTGAGTCGTTAATCCGCTATTCGATCCTCGGATTATGTTAACAGCTCCTGCGTCGATCGCATTGTTGGCCTCAATATCTTCGAAAGGCACCCCAACGACAACGTCAGCAAATCCGTCGTTATCGAAATCTCCACTGGCGAGGCTATAGCCAAACGCATCACCAGATTCCGGAGACCCTGCTATCCCATTGGTGTCCTGGGAAAATAATTTGCTTCCGTTGTTCGTCAGCCCACCGTTCGATCCAGGAACCACATGGATGACCCCAGCATCCTCGATGGTGCCATTAGTGAACTCGAGATCCTCAGACGGCACGCCGATGGCCAGATCATCAAAGCCATCATTGTCGAAATCGCCATTTGCAAGGCTGAATCCAAATCTGTCTCCTGACTCCAAGTCAGCGTTCAGGTTGGCCTGATTGAAGATTTTGACCTGATCATTATTCACACCAAACACCCAACCGTTGACTATCGTAACCAATCCGGCATCTGCACCAGAATCATCAGCAGTCGTAGTGTCGCGGGGCGCACTGACCGCAAGATCAGAGAAACCATCGTTATTGAAATCACCGGCAGTGACGGCGTAGCCAAAAAGATCTCCGGCTTCCGCCACTAGCGGAGGCAGGTTGTTTTGATGAAGCATCTGGCTGTCAACGTCATCTAGGCCAGCACCATGACCGAACATGACGGTGACTGCCCCACTTGCAGGTGTCGTTCCGATAGATTCTGTCGGGGTTCCAATCGCAAGATCATCCAAATCATCTCCATTGAAGTCCCCAACGGCGAGAGACCATCCGAACTTGTCCCCATCTTCAGCAGTTCCCCAGATGTCCTGAGAATCTTGATTCCATAACTGATCCATACCCATATCAAAACCCCAAGGCTTGCCATAGAAAACCTGAACCATACCGGCTCTGGGCCCCTGTCCAACTGTATTAGAAAGGCCCTCAAACGGAATGCCAACCGCCAGGTCATCACAGCCGTCGCCGTTGAAATCACCCGCGGCAACAGCATGCCCGAAACGATCTCCCGCTTCGGCCTTGCCCTTTGCCGACTTTCCGTTCTTGTCTTTGGAGTCCTGATTGATGTGACGATTTTGCCAGGGAAAAGCGCCTTTACTTGATCCATACAAAACACTGACTTGCCCGGCATCAGTAGCACCATTGACCGTCTGATTAGGACTACCCATTGCGATGTCCCGAATACCGTCACAGTTAAAGTCGCCTGTAGCAACTGAACCACGATGGGGATCGAATTGCTCCATTGCGACATCGATCGAAACCCGCGGCACTTGTGTTCCTACTCCAACATTGCCCGTCCAAATGGGAAGCCCTGCAGCAGTTAAGCCATTGGTGGTGTTCAAGCGATTATCCGCAATAGCTACACCGGTCGCCTGTAGTATCGACAGGACGTCTTCAACTCGGGCGGCTGGGTTCAGCGATTTAAGCGCTGCCCATGCGCCCGTTACATGGGGTGCGGCCATGGAGGTGCCGCTCATACGGCACTGCCCGTCCGCATTGGGGGCGAAGATGGCATCACAAGGGCTGTTTACAGGTGCGCCGCCAACTATAAGGGTCCCCGGTGCATGAAGATCCAAAAATGGTGCAACATTCGAGAAATTCGAAACCAAATCTTGCACATAAGCTGCGCCACCAGTGGCATTGTCTGCCGCCGGCAACTGGGTATCCACCGTACTGCCAACGCTAATTGCAGTAGAGACACAGGCTGGAGCACCCATCGCGTTGACTAGTCCCGCATTACCACTGGAGACTACCGTCGCAATGCCGCGCGAGCGTAGGTTGTCAATTGCAACCTTTCTTAAGTCACCATCGCATGCAGCGTTATTGATACCGCCGCCAAGACTCATGTTGACTGCAGCAATATCAAAGTTATCTGCGAGAAGCGCCGCCTCATTAAGAGCGGCAAGTGAATCTGCTTGCATTGCATTAATACATTGCGCCCCCGGGGCCGCGTTATTTGAGCATAACTGACCAGGAGGAAAACCTATCGGTATTGGATTAGGATTTGTTCGTAAATGAAAAACCTGAAGCGAGATGATATCCGCCTCCGGCGCGACACCATTGACGCCTGCAGCGATACTTGCAACATGGGTGCCATGTTCACAGGCCCCGACAGCACCAACGGCACCGCAAATATCGTCTCCAGCGTTCTGGTTAGTTGCTGCAGGTCCTGTCAGATTGACCGCGCCGCCCGGGCATAGGTTAGTTATGACACCACCAGTGCCAGGATTGAAACAACCCTGAGCGACGATCTGCCCCGCTCTGAAGTTTGGGTTGTTATTAATATCAACACCCGTATCAATAATGACAACCGTTTGTCCTTCACCCCCATAACCAGAATTCTGTACGGTATCGGCACCGACCACTGGCATGCTAGATCCAAGATGGATTTCCTGAGGAATGTCTTCCTGCAGTGCAATCACTTGGGAAAATCTTTTAAGTCGCTGCATATCTTTGCGCTCAATAACCATCGCGACCAATGGGATCGTCTCATAGGTGCGTACCTCTTGGGGTCTAAGGCGACTGATCCTAGCAACAAAGCGCGCCGCGTCCTGTGAGGTTTGCGCTCTCTGGCGAATACGCTCGGTAGATGTACCCAGTTCACCCTCCGGGCGCCAACGGCTCTTAAAACGGACGATGATCCGGACCGGATCATCAAATGCCCCTACAACTTTCTGTTGCTTTGTATTAGCTTTTCCGGTTCTCGTTGTCCTATCCTTGCTTGTTACAGAACCGTTTATCTCTATCCGTGCAATGGTGCGCTCGGACTTGCTTTCTCTAACCGTCTGTCCAAAGGTCACGGCCGAGAACAGGTAAGGAACAAGAATGAAAATGCTGGCGAACAATGATTTTCGATTCTTCTTAAAACGTTTCATAATCACTCTCCTGATAGCCATATAAATACGATGATTGCGTGGAGACCAAATCATCGTATGGCTGGACACTATCCGATGTGACAGGGATCACTTCAGCAAGCCAACAGAATTCCTTTGAATCACCGATCCTTCTCAAACGGATTCTTTTGTCTTCTAAAAAGCGGAGAAATCGTATTGGTTTAGTGAGTTGAAAACCTTCCGTAAAACCCAACCTAATGTGATCTTCATCACATTCAGAATATCGTCCAATCGAAAACAGATGACGATTCGTTCTAAAAGGATAAAGAGGGCCACTCCCACCGACCCCATTGCGACAATTCCGATATAACTCATGACCGAGGGTTCGTGTATCGGATGGCACTTCCCCCTCTCGCTTTATCGGTGCGATCTGCGTTAGGCTATGAAAGATGTTGATGGGCTAATTTTTGGAGAAAAAGATGTCTACAGAATTTACCCTGCACGATCTGGACAGTGCGCCAGCAGGAAGTAAGCCTTTACTGGAACAGTTTCTTGCGTCTTCAGGCCGGATTGTCGGTTTTTATGGGATGCTCGCCGAATCCCCTGAAGCCCAGCGCGGCTATAAGGCCTTATCTGATGCTTTCGATGATTCGACCTTAAGTGATGACGAAAAAACGGTGGTTTGGCAGACGATCAATGTCGAGCACGAATGTCATTACTGCGTTCCTGCGCATACGTCCATGGCAAAAGCAATGAAAGTGAGTGATGAGTTAAATAACGCGCTGCGTGATGAAACCCCCTTGCCAAACGCCAGATTGGAGGCACTGCGTGATTTCACACTCATTCTGGTGAGAAGCCGTGGGCATGCGTCGGATGCTGAAATTGCAGCATTCCTCGAAGCCGGTTACACCCGTCAGAATATCTTGGAGATCGTGCTAGGAATCTCGGAGAAGGTACTCAGCAATTACGTTAACCATCTAACGAAGACACCGGTGGATAAAGAGTTTGACCGATTCGCCTGGTCGAGATCAAAGTAACCGGCGCTGCCGTAATCCCGACTTCTTGGCATCAACGGGATTAAGTCATGTACAGCACGAAAAGACGCTTACAGATCGCCTGCTTACAGACGAGTCCCCAGCCTGATTTTCAGACTGCGCTCGATCAGGCGATATCGCTGGCCGAAGAGGCGGCAACAAGCGGTGCTGAGTTTATTGCCACCTCCGAGTACTGTGGCGGACTCAAAACCGAAGGCGCAAGCTTTGCGCCGCCGAGCGCACCCGAAGCATCTCACCCTGTCTTAAATGGACTCCGGACTTTTGCCAAAGACAGGAGAAAATTCGTTCTTATCGGCTCCGTCGCCATCGACGGCCCCGATAACAAGATTCTTAACCGGAGCTTCCTCATTGATAGAGAAGGGAATATCGTAAGTCGATACGACAAGATTCACTTATTCGACATCAATCTTTCTGAACAGCAATCGTACCGTGAAAGCGCAACGGTCCGTGGCGGCAACGAAGCGACTACCTGTCAGACACCTTTTGCCAAGATCGCGCAGACGGTTTGCTACGACCTGCGCTTCCCGAATCTCTATCGGGAACTATCCCAATCCGGTGCTGAGATTCTATTTGTTCCAGCTGCCTTCACAAAAAAAACGGGAGAGGCTCATTGGCACGTCCTCAACAGAGCGCGCGCAATAGAAAACGGGGCTTTTGTTGTTGCGCCCTGCGCAATTGGCGGTATCACAGGTGGCGGCGCAAGCTATGGGCACTCTCTAATCATCAACCCCTGGGGGGAGATCCTTGCCGACGGGGGTGATCAGGTTGGGGTTGTCAGCGCTGTGATAGATCTTGGTGAAGTGGCGATAGCACGCCAGCGTATCCCCAGCCTATCCCATGACAGACCTTTTGCCCGCAAGGAAAACAAGGGGCTGGCCGCTGAGTAGGAATCGACCATACTGTAGATTGATCGTGTTGGACTGCTGGATCTTTTTCCGACTTGCACGTAACTGAAAAAAGAGAATAAAAAATGAACCATCAAGAGCAGCGACGAGAACTGGCCGCAGCCCTGCGTTGGGCCGCTAGACTGGGATGGCAATCCGGCATCTGTAATCACTTTAGTCTTGCAGTGGACGCAGATCAAGGCTCCCAAGAAGGGATACTTATTAATCCTCAGGGGTATCATTGGTCGGAGGTCACGGCCTCTTCTTTGCTCTTGCTCGATTCGCAAGGTGTGCTTTTAGACGGTAAGGGAACTGTAGAAGACACTGCGTTTTTCATCCACTGCGCAATTCACCAACAAATTCCCAGTGCTCGCTGCGTGCTACATGCGCATCCCCCTCATAGCACGGCAATCATGTGTACAGAAAAAGGTCGTCTAATTAATATTCATCAGGACAGTTTGCGATTCCATAAACGCATTGCGTATGACGATGACTTTGGAGGAATCGCTAGCAACGCCTCTGAGGGATTACGCATTGCCAAGGCCATGAGCGAGCGTCCGATCATGATGATGGCTCATCACGGGGTGACGGTGACTGGATCTACTGTCGCCGAGGCGCTGGATAGCTTTTATTACCTGGAGGTTGCAGCTCGATTCCAGATCCTGGCGGCCTCAACAGGAGATCCATTAAAGATAATGAGCGAAGAAGTCGCTGATCGTTTAGCACCCGCGTTTCAGTTATTCAATGAACAGACGACCGGTCATTTTTCAGCTATCCGAAGAATTCTTGATCGGGAAGAACCAGAGTACTCAGCGTGAACGCTTCCCCACTCATCAAAGGAAAAAGCCTACCATTGCTAATCAATCAGCCATCCGGATTAAATCTGGAGGGGACTATTGAGTGGCTCGAGGAGCATAGACCTGTTCTCGACGATCTAACCCACAGAACTGGTGTAGTTCTTCTTCGTAAGCTGCCAATCAAAACCCCTGGCGACTTTGAGGTGATCTGTAAAGCGATCCGACCACAACTCAGAAAATACACCGGGGGCGACTCCCCCAGAAACAGTCTTACTGAATTTGTCTACACCTCAACAGAGTATGCATCCGGGCTTGAAGTGCCTTTGCATAACGAACTCTCGTATGCCGGCTGGTCGCCTGATCGAGTCTTCTTTGGTTGTCTTCGACCTGCGGCTATGGGTGGCGAAACCCAGGTTGCCGATGGCCGCGCTATTTATCGCAGGCTCGACCCGACGATCAGGAAGAACTTCGAAGATAAGGGCATAACTTACCTTCAATATCTACGCGATCAATCCGTTTCTGGCACTGGAAAGTCATGGCAAGAGACTTTTGAAACAAACAGTCGCAAAGAAGTAGAAAGTTATCTCGAAACTTCAAAGATGGATTTTGAGTGGACAGCACTCGGCCTCAAAACACGTGCATTTCATCAGGCGATATTGAAACATTCCGTGACTGGCGAAAGATGCTGGCACAATCAGGCGGATCAATGGCACCGATTGATACCAAGTGTGAAGGACTCTGTCGGCGAAGAAATCACTAAATCTCAATCAACACCTCATGTCGTGACATTTGGTAACCACGTTGTGTTTGGGGATGAATCCGAAATCAATCCAAACGATCTCCTAAAGATTTGTGCTGTGTCTCGCTCATGCGAAGTATTATTTCCTTGGCAAAAAGGAGATGTAATGATCATCGATAATGTTTTGGCAATGCATGGACGAAAACCGTTTACTGGTCTTCGCCAGAACGTAGTTGCGATGGCCTAGTGGGCGAGCAAATAGAGATCGAAGTTGCACGCCACTAATCGATGTGTTTTAGGCAGTTTCGCCTAAGCCTCGTAAGAGTCTTTATTTGATTGGGCCGACGATAACCGAAACTCGAGGGTTGATTCAGTGATCAGGCTTCATCAAAGATGACTACGTTAGGTCTATCATGCGACACAACAGACACACCTTCTAAGCTAATTGCCGGTTCTCTTCGATCCAGTTGGCGATATTCGTGCTGGGCGGCACATGAATGTGGATGCAAACCACAGACCTATCACCCAGGATTTCCCCGCCATGTTCCACATACGCTGGCGCGTACCGCATGTAACCAGGGCCGATCTCTCTGACTTCATCTCCTACGGTCAGCCGGGTGCGGCACGCTCACCTGCTCATGAAGACGGCTATAAAGCTCGTACGTTCCGCCTGGCTCGAACTTGGTCTAAACCAATTGACAGTCTCGCCCATAACGGAGATTGCCGGTTGATCTATACGGCTCGGAATAACAATCGGAAGCCGCTGGCGCTCTCAATTGAAGAAAGATGTACTGAGTCTTTACGCCGCTTTTTTGACCCGCGCCGACCTGGATCGCTTCGGCCCAGCTTGCCTCTGACGCCAACTGCCGGGTTTGTGTGTCGTTGCCTGTTTGGCACTCTTGCTGAACCTGCGTCGTGGCTTCGCTGTACGTTTGGGTTTAGAGGCGGGACGGGGCTCTCCGCTAGTTGGCTCGAGACCATCGACCACTTCTCTTTTCACCTTCTGCCCAATCAGTTTTTCAATCTGAGAAAGCTTCTTCCAGTCAGCAGGACCCACCAGTGAGATCGCGCAACCGGTTGCGCTTGCACGACCGGTACGTCCGATTCGATGAATGTAGTCTTCGGCAACGGTTGGCAAATCGTAGTTGATGACGTGACTGATATCCTTGATGTCCAGTCCACGGGCTGCGACGTCTGTCGCAACCAAAGTATCAATACGGCCTTTTCGCAGGTTTTCAACCGTTTGCCTACGTTTATTCTGGCTCATGTCGCCGTGCAGCGCGGCACTCTTGAGATTCTTTCCTCGCAATACTTTGGCAACCTGCTCGGCTCCTCGTTTTGTTGCGGTGAACACGAGTGACTTAAAGAGCTGTCCGCTCTCCAGATGATGCTCCAAAAGTTTTTGCTTATGCGCTTTGCTATCTGCATGGTGCATATGCTGTTGAATCGACTTGTGACGTCGATTGCTGGCCGCCAGAGCAATACTTTCTGGTTTCTTGAGTAATTGATTTGCCACCTTAAGCACTTGCCCTTCGAGTGTTGCGGAAAACAGCAGGGTTTGGCGGCTTTTGGGAGTCGCTTCGGCGATTTCTTTCACCGCATCGATAAAGCCCATATCCAGCATCCGATCGGCTTCATCCAACACCAAAATCTCAAGCCGGGAAAAATCAACTTTGCCCCGCTCCATATGGTCGAGCAAGCGTCCAGGCGTTGCCACCAGCAGATCAAGGCGTCCACGAAGTAATCTCAGCTGCGGCCCATACGCCATTCCCCCGATGATGGATCCACTAGACACCTTAGAGAAACGACTGAACTGGCGGATATTCTGATTCACCTGCATCGCAAGTTCACGGGTAGGAGTGAGCACCAGCACACGAGGGCCGTTTCCAGGCTTTTTTGACTGGCGCAAAATGCGGTCCAGGGCCGGGAGAACAAAGGCTGCTGTTTTACCAGTCCCCGTCTGTGCCGAAGCCATCAAATCTGCGCCAGACAGCACTACGGGAATCGCGCGTTGCTGGATCTCGGTCGGCTTGATAAAACCCGCTTTCTCAATCGACTGCTGTATTCTCGAATCGAGCTTAAGTTCGTTAAATTGCAAAAAATGATCCTCACGGCATTTATGCCGCTTTGAGTACAAAAACAGTGACGGGGTCTCGCGGCCCTGCTGCGCCTGGCCTAACCAGTTCGTTGCGAATTAATCGTCAAGGGCCACGGCGTGTTACCGGCAGTAACACAGGTGATGAGCAACAAGCACACGATCAGAAACGCGTTTTCCCCTCTCTGGGGAGGCGCGACTATACAGGGCCCACGTGAAAAATACCAGCCATCGAATGCCCCTGGCTTTAGGCCCTGCCTTTCACGTCAACCAGAACACGGTTTCTGTTGAGCGATATTGCCAGGATACACCAACAGCGTACGATGTGGTCTCGTCCTGGCAGTAAAACCGTTAACGACACATCAATACGCTGTCCAGAGCATTGGCAAACGCCATTCGATCCCTCTTGCTGAATGCATCGGGCCCGCCGGTCTGCACGCCACTGCTTCGCAATGAGTCCATAAAGTTCCGCATGCCCAGACGTTGCCCGATATTTTCTTTTGTGTATTTTTCACCACGCGGATTAAGGACAACACATCCTTTTGCAACGAGCTCTGCCGCAAGGGGGATATCATGCGTGATTACGATGTCCCCTTTATTTGCATGTTCAACAATGTAGTTATCCGCAACATCAAGACCGGACGCTACCTTTAGGGCGCTGATGAATAAAGATCGGGGTACCTCAAGGAATTGGTTTGCGACGAATGTCACAGGGGTTCTGGTTCTCTCAGATGCGCGATAAAGAATTTCTTTAACGGCTTTGGGTGACGCATCCGCGTCCACCCATATTCGCTGCGTGGTTTCGGTCAAACTTCGGTTGCCGGTTCCTGATTGTGGCGTTTTGCCAACACATCAATACTGGGAAAAGATGCTCAATTGCTGGTGCGAATTGAACTGGAGGACATCGTAACCTTTGGGCTCGAGACTATGCATTCCGGGAGACATCTGAGGCATACCAGGTGCCGTGATACCAACGATCTCTGGACGCTCCGCGAGCAGCCTTTTGATATCGGAGGCAGGCACATGACCTTCCACGATATATCCATCAATCAGTGCCGTATGGCAGGAATACAACGCAGGGTTAGTGAGCCCAAGTTCCTGCTTGATTGGCGTTACATCGTCAACATCGTGTGCGGTCACGCTGAACCCGTTATCTTCCAAATAGTCGACCCAAGCCTGGCAACACCCGCACGTCGGGCTCTTCCATACTGTAATCGGCAACTCAGATGCAACTCCTGTGTTTAGAGCGCATCCGAATAAAAATGATAAAAAGGTGACTCTTCGAACAAAAGCGTTGATCATTTCAGTTTCCTCTCTTAGATACCGCAAAGGTGGGTATAAAAAATGGCTCGGGGGCCAGTCTTCATTTCTTTGCTCTTTGCCGGTTCTCCTCGACCCACTCGGCAATCCATTCGGCAGGCGGCGCATATATATCAATAAAGACAACGGGCTCGTCGCCCAGAATTTCTCCGCCGTGTTCAACATTCGCTGGCGCAAACCACATATCACCAGGGCCAATTTCCCTGACTTCGTCTCCTACTGTAAGGCGCATGCGACCTGAGATCATCACGCTCGCCTGCTCGTGGGTATGGCTATGAAGCTCGTAGGTGCCGCCGGGTTCGAATTTTGCCCAAACCAACTGACAGTTCTCGCCCGTCACCGGAATTGCCGTATGGACTTTACGGTCAGGAATAAAGTCCGCACTCGCCTCGACCTGTGCTGCGGAAAAGATGAATGACTCCATCGGATTTACCATTGAATTAAGTGTTTCTAGGGAGAGCCTCGCGAAATCTCCAGCAAAGCGCGAGAGTCAGGCTGAATTATGAGTGGGTAGGATAATGCGTTACGATTCTAGGACAATCTCAAATAAAGGATCATGTGATGGATGATGATTTAAAAGCGGTTCACGAAGCGCGTATACGTGCATTGGTCACGGGAGACTTGGATACACTGGATCGCTGCGTTGCTGACGATTTAACCTATATATCACCTCATGGCCGGGTGCTGAGCAAGCAAGATGTATTCGACAGTATCCGGGCCGGAAAAATGACCATACAAAGTATGGAGGTAACAGATTTGAAAAGCAGCCAGTTTGGTGACTCGGCTATCTTGACTTACCAAGCCTATACAAAATTTAGCGACGATGGAACTAGCATAGATGGAAATGTAAGGGGTACGAATGTATATCTCCGACGCCAAGGATTATGGCAACTCTATCTCGCACAACAAACATCGATCTCTTGAGCAACTTCCGAAAGGCGTTTTCAGGCGGAAAGCTATTGGGAGTTTGGTTTAGTTTCGGTAACCTTTGAGGCGTAACGCTCAAAACGCCGTTACGTGCTTAAGAGATGTCGGGTAGCGCGGGGATCGAGCGTGCGCAGGGTGGAACAAAAGTCCAATGCTTTGGCCTGGCGCGAGAATGCGCTCGTTGTCACGCTTCAGAATAATCCCCCGATCCAGCTGAAGAACTAGAATTGTGGCACAACACTTTGCCAGAAAGCGCCCATGGATCCCGCTAGCCTGAGAGCATCTTATCGTCGTGACGGTTTGATACGGAGTTTCGATGTCCTAAATGATGACGAAGTTCAATCAATCAAACTGAAACTACAGGCGTTCATTTTAGATCATCAACAAAACCCGGATTTCTCCAACTGGGTGTATTCAAAATCCTACCTTGCGTTACGCTGGGTTGCCGATCTGGCCTTTCACCCGTGCATAGTCGATCACGTAGCAGCTTTAATCGGCGATGATATTCTTCTTTGGGATGCTTCTATCCCCTTAAAGGGTCCGAAATCCAAGGGCTACTTCGACTGGCATCAGGATGCGACCTATTGGCCCCTGGAGCCTGCCGACGAAATGTTAGCGGTATGGTTGGCGATCAGCGATGTGAGCTTGAAAAACGGGGGGATGAGGGCTATTCCCGGCAGCCATACGCAAGGACAGCGTCCGCATACCGCAACGCGTCATACCGCATCCATGCTCCGTCGCGGACAGCGGATTGATGATGAAATTGATAATCAAAACGCGATTGAAATTTCCCTTCGCGCGGGGCAGGCGAGCATTCATCACCCGCTCACTATTCATGGGTCTGGCGGCAACCCCACTAGTCAGTGGCGATACGGCATTATTTTCAACTACGTTTCAGCCCACACCAAGGTCAAAAATGGCCATGTTGAATCGGGACTTCTTGTACGAGGTCGTCCTCCCACGAATGGGATCCTATTGGAGAAAAAGCCCGACGCCGACTTGAGTGGCGCCGCACTCGCGGCATATCGAGACACCGTTTCGAGGTCTAGCAAACGATACGCAGATATCTAAGTTCGACCCCGAAACTATTTGGATCAGGACAATACAGCTGCGACTGCCGGAAAACTGGTGGGCCGTGCAGAGATCGCGTCTGTGACCATCTGATCTTTTTCAGAGTCTCAAGAGTTTGCAGACTTTCTATTGGGGATAACGGGAGTCGCGTTCGCGACATTACTGCATCGGGACGACTTGATTTCTCCCCGATTCTTTCGCTTGATAAACGCCTTCATCGGCTCGCGATAACACCGTCCCAATGGATTCGGATTTAGCACCATCGCACAACGCAACACCCACGCTCATGGTAATGGCGACGGTCTTGTTCTCCCAAGTAAGCGGGGAATGTTCGATAGACGTTCGCACAGCGTTAAGCGTCGTAACAGCCTCTTCTAACGGCTTGCCTGCTTGTGAGGTTAACGGCAAAAAAATTCCAAACTCTTCACCACCCCATCGCCCCAAGACGCCAGTATTTGCGAGTTCCGTTTGCAGCACGTTGACAAAATGCTTGAGCGCTTCATCTCCGCAAAGATGTCCATGGGTATCATTGATCTTTTTGAAGAAGTCGATATCACAGATTGCTACAGCTAGGCTGTCTCCGGAGGACAATGATCCTGCAGCCTCTACCATCCGGTCGTACCAAGTACGGCGATTCAAACATCCTGTCAAAGTGTCATGCTCCGCAAGCCAGGTAATTCGCGTGAGGTGAGCCTCTCGCTCGAGTAGATTCAAATAACCTCTGGAGTGGTATCGGATTCTTGCGATCACTTCCACTGCGTCTGGGAGCTTTACCATGTAGTCATTCGCACCAAGGGCGAATGCCTTAGCTTTCGTCTTGGGATCCTCCGTTCCAGAAAGAACAATTAGCGGAACGTCGCGCAACACCGGTTCCGATCGAATATGACGAACCAATTCCAATCCGTCTAATTGAGGCATAACAAGATCTTGCAGGATTACGGTAGGTCGAAGTTTTTTAGCTACTTGGACAGCATCGAGCGGGTTACTACAGAAATGAAACTCTGTGCCAGGCTGATCTGCCAACATTCGGCGAACAGTCTCACCGACCAGCTTCTGGTCATCGATCAAAAGCACCACTACCGCAGCTTTTTCAGTACCGTCAACTTCTGGACCGCCTGTCGAGAGTTCAACTCCTTGCTCAGACTCTAGAGACTCCCCGCCTGTATTCTTGGGATTACCTTCAAGTGGTGCCGGAGTTTCAATTGGATCGGCACTCTCTCGATCACTCTTCGAGGAATCGTTCAAAGTCGTCAACCGCCCGAGCATCATTTCCAATTCATTTACGCTCTGGACAATGCCGGGGTTCTGCTCGTCAGGGTGTATCGTCGTCGACTCATTTAAATCTCTCAATAAACCTACCGCGCCCTCCAGAAGATCGAGATGGCCAACCTCAAAAAGTACTGGTTGTTGGCTAACGGTGCGACAGTAGTCTTCAATCACTTTGCCGAGCCGAGAATGAATCTCAAGACCCACAATCCCTGCTGAGCCCTTGATGGTATGAGCGGAATAACAGATCGCCTGCCACATAGTGGCATCGGCACCGTCTCGTACCGAGATAAGGTTTTCACTGATCTGGTCGATATGCGCCCTGGCCTCGTCAAAGAACAATTCAACCATCCCCTCACCGATTTCTTGATGATCACCTTGACTGGACAGTTTCCGGCTCGTGCCTTCCGTTCCAGGATGATCGGACAGACCTGCCTTGCCAGAGTCAGCGGCACTGTTGGCGAGCTTACGGACCTCTGTTAACAACGCGCGTGGCTCAAACGGCTTGCATAAGTAACCATCTACGCCCAATGCGCTCTTTGCTGAGTAAATGTCGTCGTAGTCTGATTGCGCCGTCAAAAATAGAATCGGGATG
>MDTD01029711.1_pt1 | contig 17011 bp, 12 predicted proteins | sample 811221 | NCBI WGS metagenome assembly MDTD01 (sample SAMN05326646, study PRJNA326480) | marine metagenome | isolation source: seawater | place: Pacific Ocean: South West | collected 2011 | reverse complement strand
TCGAGATCCGACGCCCGAACACGATACATCGGTCCTGCTTCGGCGAAACTTCTGAACACCAACTTGGTGCTCGGTTCGTCGTGGATCGACTCCGACCGATTCAAGTTCGAGCGCCGGATTCAGAACCTTTCGGATTACCTGAAGCAGAAAACCATCATCAACGCCAACATGTGGACGCCCAAGCAGTTGTTCACCACGCAGACGTTCTTCTTCTGCTCAACCGGTGACGAAGAGCGCATGGGCGGCGCCATCCTCGAAGGCGACACCCGCAACGACGACCACCTGTTCCTCGGAACGGAAGGCAAGGAATTCCCCGAGTGGGAAGTCATCCTTTGGGGTCTTGGCCACCGTGGTGTCGTTCCCGACTCCGACCCGCTCGACCGTGTCTACTACCCGTCGTTGATGCACCGCAACGTGTCGTTCAACAACCGACTGGGATGGACTCGCTACTCTCCGGCCGGTTTCGGAAAGGACGCATCAGGCTACTTGATGACCCGCCCCAACACATGGATTTGGCCCGCTGTCAACGGCAACCGTGAGACGGCCACCGCCTTCAACCTCCTCGTGAACCTCCCCGACCGAAGCTCTTCCTTTGGCGAAGAAGGAATCTCTGACGTGTTCATGACGACCGGTAAGACGTCTCTCTACACGCTGATGGGTATGATGCAATCGTCCACTGTTCGCCAAGCCTTTGGCGCAGGTTCAGAGATGGTTCCATTGGAATTCCACTGCATTGAGCCTGGACTTGACGAGTGGATCGGCAACTCCAGCGACGAGGACAAGTACAGCCGCCTGTTCGAAGTCTGTGCTACTCTCGGCTATGTCTTGACCGACCCACACATCGGTACCCTCGGTGGTGCTGCAAAGCGCCGCCGCCTCATCATGTACCCCTCGGACCAAGGCAACCTCTTGACCTGTGCCAACGCCAGTCAGGTGGCTGACCACGCCCTCAAGTCAAACTACGATGCGACGGTGTTCACCAAACTTGACCAGGCCGACTTCATGAACCGAGTCACTCGCCGATTCAAGGCCTACGCCGACCTTGTTGCTGCCTCTGATGTCGCTCGTGGCGCTCGTTGGATCAGCCAAGCCGATGTCGACGGCGAGAAGATGATTGGACCCAACGTCCACTCCATCCTCTCCGTTCGCGGCTATGACATCCTCAACATGGATGAATACCTGAACACGTTCAACGATGTGTCGGCAGCTCCAGAGCGCTTGATGCGCCGCATCATCCAAACCGTGGCCACCAACGCCCTGAAGACGGTCTACCCAGTTGACATGCTGGGCGAATCCTCCGGTCCTGCACCGTTTGAGCACATCTTCAACTCGCCCGACGATAACCCGCTTGTGTACTACACCGATGTGCGTTTCTTGGTTCCAACTTCCATTGACAAGTTGCGCTTCCAAACCGCTGCTCGTGGTGCAGACCGCGGTCGAATGCGTGAAGCCTATGCTTCCTTGACCGCCGCCGACCCCATGACCAGTCTGTCCATCCAAGACCTCTGCCTCCCGTTCTTGGCCGACCTCGGCAAAGACACCTGGCAGACCGGTACCGGCATCAACGAGAACGAGATCGTGGTGGAAGTCACCATGGCCGTGAACCCAGCCCGTGTGTGGCGCTCCTACCTCGAGCCCACCATCAAGGAAGTCTTTGACATGCCAAAGGGCGACAAGGGTACGGCAGCTCAACTCTGGGGCGACGTGTTCATGACCAACGAAGTGCTTCACGACAAGATGCGCAAAGACGGCAACGAGCACTACCTCAACTTGCTCAAGATGGCCTACCACTGGTCCAACAACGAGGCGCAAAAAGAGCACAAACTCGGAAAGCACGCCAAGAAGCCAGCGGCCAAGAAGTCCACTGCCAAGAAGAAGTGAGTTCATCCTGAATAAGGATTGAAGAACAAGAGGCCCCGCCTCTTACATCATGGCGAACGGTAACGACGGCAGTGGGCGTGCCCCCGTTGCCATCGTTCGACCCACCACCACGGTCACGAGCGGTGTGGGCGTTACGCAAAAACTCGTGACTGCTGCGGTTGCATTTGGCGACCTCATGCAGGGTACCTTTGGGCCGAAAGGCCTCGACAAAATGCTCTACAAAACCAACGGCGAAACGGCCGTGACCAACGATGGCGCAAAAATCGTCGCTGAACTCCTCGTGAAACACCCTGCCGCCAAAGCCTTCGTCCAGTTGGCCGACGCTCAAGAACAAGCTTGCGGCGACGGCGTTACCGGCTGTCTTCTCTTTGCCAGTGAGTTGATGCGAGAAGCCGGCCGATTGTTGGAACGCGGACTTCATCCCCTCGTCTGCATCCAAGGGTTTCAATCGGCTTTGGATGTGGCATTGACCCATCTCGAGGACCTTTCCGAGCCGTTGACCGAAGGCGATAGCCGCCTTGATGCAGTTGCACAAACGGCCATGACCGGGACTTCCGCCGACACCGGCGACGACACACTTTCTTCCCTGCTTGTTCAAGCGCTTCGGACCGTGAGTTCATCCGATGGCGTGGATTTCGAAGACGTTCGTATGGCCAAGCGGACCCAAGGCAACCTCTTCGACACGCGATTGGTTGACGGCCTTGTTCTCGACACTGCCTTGTCGTTGGACCGCCTCCCCCGTCGTCTTGAGAACGGAACGGTACTGGCGTTGACCTGTCCGCTTGACCAGGAAGAAACGGTTCGTGAAACGGAGATTGAAGTTGAAGACGCCGAGCAGTGGATGGCCTTTGTCGAAGCGCGAGATGCGTTGTTGAAAGGCAAGGTCGACACCGTGCTGGCCACAGGAGCGACCGCTATCTTCAGTGCCGAGTCCATTGAGCCCAGTATCGTCCACGCCCTCACCGATGCCGGATGTTTTGTCCTCGGCGGTCTTGAACGAGCAGGGGTCGAGGACATTGCTCAAGGTTCAGGCGCCACCATGTGCGACCATCTTGACGATGTTGATGCGTCCATGTTGGGCACCTTCGCCTCGTTGGAGGTTGAAACAGGAGAGGGGCTTGACGGTCGACGAGAACGTCTCTGTCTTCGATTTGGAGATGACGCCGGATTGGTTACCATCGATGTTGGTGGCGGGGACGGAGCTGCGGTTGAGGAAACCATTCGGGGACTGTACGATGCGCTCCGTTCCACTTCGTTGGCAATGAAAACCAAGGCGATTGTTCGTGGAGGTGGAAGTTTCCACATGGGCGCTTCCTTGGTGGTCAAAGAGGCCGCTGAACACCAAGCAGGACGAGAACGCTTGGCCATGGAAGCCTTCGCTCGAGCACTGGAAAACATTCCTTCCACGCTGGCTCAGAACGCTGGCGTTGACCGCTTAGACACCTTGCTTGCACTGCGCGCCGAACACCGCCGAGGCTCTCAACATGCAGGAATTGATGCAAATGGAAAGGTGGCCGAAATCACTGAAACATGGCTGCCCGCCGAAACACTGCATCATGCCCTTGAATCGGCTACCGAAACCGCTTGTGGTTTGTTGCGTGTTGACCAAGTCATTTCAGCCCGAGGCGACTGAACATTTACCGAAAAGCGCGTGTCGCTAGGTTCAAGTGCATCCGACGGGGCAAGTGCGATAACGGGTTCACGCCATGAATGCCGTTTTCTCGCCACCCCGTGCCCTCCTCAGCGTGTGGGACAAAACTGGAATTGTTGACTTCGCGAAGGGGCTTGCTGCCCTTGGATTTGAACTCGTTTCAACAGGCGGAACCGCCCGCACCTTGACGGAAGCAGGCCTTGAGGTTCGCTTGGTTTCTGACCTGACACAGCACCCGGAAATCTTTGATGGCCGCGTAAAATCCCTTCACCCTGCAATTCACGGCCCGTTGCTCGCACGCCTGCACCAAGAGGCCGATGCGACCGAACTTCACCGTCTTGGATATGCACCGATTCGCGTGGTCGCCTGCAATTTGTACCCCTTTGGCGATGCTGCAGCCAAGCAACCTCCTCTTTCAGATGACGAACTCTTGGAAATGATCGACATTGGCGGGCCGACCATGGTGCGAGCCTCGGCCAAAAATCACCAACACGTCCTGATCGCCACCAATCCTTCAACATACGAACGAATCCTGCAGGCTCTGCAAACCACAGACGACATCTCGTCAATTTCCATGGACCTCCGTCGCTCCTTGGCTCTCGAAGCCTTTGAGCACACGGCTTCCTATGATGTGGCCATCGCTCAGGAATTGCACCGGCGAACCGTCGGGGACCCTGCCCACGGCTCTACCATGGACGAGCAGCGTGACCGATTACCCGCGAGCATGCTTGCTGCCAGCCATCGAGTGAGCACGCTGCGATACGGCGAAAACGGCCACCAAGCCGCAGCCCTGTACGTGAACCACGACGCACCCAACGGCCACAACACCCTCGTGACCGCTCACGTTGAGGGAGGGAAGGCGATGTCTTACAACAACTACAGCGATGCGGATGCAACCCTTCGCTTGTGTCGGTCCTTGTCCACCGATGAGTGGCCAGCAACGCCTCACGCCTGTGTGATTGTCAAACACAACAATCCCTGCGGAGCAGCACTCGGCGCAACGCAGCGTGAAGCGTTTGAAATGGCGCTTGCCAGCGACCCCGAGTCCGCCTTTGGTTCCATCATTTGTTTCAATGAAATTGTGGAGGCGTCGACCGCTGAGGCCGTGGGCGATTTATTCGTTGAAGTCATGATGGCGCCGGGTTATACCGATGAAGCCAAGGCGACGCTGATGCAGAAGAAGAACCGACGACTTCTAACCATCGATTCTCCCGGCAATCGCTTGGAACCGCTCCAACGGCAGGTTGTCAGAAAACCCATCGAAGGAGGCGTTTTGGTTCAAACTGAGGAGCCCCCAATTATTGATTGGGAAAAGGCCACGACGGTCACCGATGCACAACCAACACAGGAACAAATTGACAGCATGAAATTCGCCGTTCGCGTGTGTGAACAAGTCAAATCAAACGCCATCGTGATGGTTCAAGGAACCGCAACCGTAGGAATTGGTCCGGGCCAAACCAGCCGTGTCGAAGCCGTCAAAATTGCAGCGCGGCGAGCGGGCGAACGCGCCCAGAACTGCGTGCTGGCTTCAGACGCCTTCTTTCCGTTCAAGGATGGATTGGAGCAGGCTGCTGATGCCGGTGCGACTGCCATCGTACAACCAGGCGGCTCCATTCGAGACCAGGAAGTCATCGACGAAGCAAACGCGAGGGGCATTGCCATGCTCTTCACAGGCCACCGTCTGTTCCGGCACTGAACCGCTCAACGATGAGTCATTGATCATGCCGTGGTTGGTACACGCCAGCCCACCCACCAAATACCGATGACGGCAACGATGGTGATGGTGGTTTGCCCAAATCCAGGGTCACCCAGTTGGGTGATGTACCAGATGGAAGCAGCCGAAACCAGAGCGATTAAACCACATATGGCAATTTTTGAATGAAGCGGCAACGCTCTTCCAGACCGATAATAACCCAAGAGCAACGAGCCAAAGAGAGGATTGGTTAGCAACCAGTGAAACAATTTTTGCGATGAGCGGCCATAACAGTAGGCGGCTGCTACCAACCACGAGGTGGTGGGCCATCCCGGAAGAATGACGCCAATGACCGCGAACACAACGAAGATGCTGCCAATGACCACCCAAATCGTGCGCACCAAGGGGTTGGCACTTGGCTTGTGCAGGGCAAGAACCGTCTCAATGACTTCGCTATCGGTCAAGGGTTCATACTGCTCTGCAAGAGCGTCTGCAGCCTCCTTTCGTTGGGTCGCTGAGGATACGGCGAGTTCAGACATGTATCCTCAAGCCTAACCCAAGGCCAACTTCGGTAAAATCCTTCTTGGTATGGAAAGGGTTGAAACATCGTCCAACTTGGGCGAACCATGGAATCAGGTGTCGTTGGCGGCCGTGTTGCTACGAGCACGGCTCCACTGCGTTGCGCCGTGTTCGTCTCTGGTTCGGGGAGTGGCATGGAAGCCATGGTGTTGGCCCAACGGCGATTTGATTTACCGCACGAAACAACCGTCGTCGTTTCCAATCACGCTTCGATTGAAGGGCTCAAGCGAGCGGAGAAACTTGGGATACCGACCGTGGTTGTTGAACGGACCAGCGGTGAACGTTCTTTGACGCGAGAGGAGCATGAAGCAGCGGTGATGGAACAACTTGCCCCCTACGATGTAGAATTCATCGTGCTTTCGGGCTATATGCGACTCCTGTCTCCGGTTTTTCTCACTCAATGGGAGCGCCGGGTGGTCAATATTCATCCCTCGTTGTTACCGAATTTCCCAGGTGCTCACGCCCATCGCGACGTGCTTGCTGCTCATGCAAAACTGTCGGGATGCACGGTTCATTTGGTGGATGAGGGCATGGACACCGGTGCGATTCTTGCTCAATCCCCTGTCCCCGTGTTCCCTGAAGACGATGAATCCTCACTCAGTCAGCGTGTCAAAATCGAAGAACATCGCCTCTATCCACGTGTTTTGACATGGATTGCCGAGGGCCGCGTGCGTTTTACGGCTGACGGTCTGAAAGTTGAGGGTGTTGAAGGTCGCTTGGTCGATTGAAATTGGAAAACGCCGAACGATACCGCCCCACATCCACGGAGGGCAGACCTTGTACGAGCGAGGTGGCGCTCGTTGCAGATGTGTCCAACACGAGTTTGTGAGGCAGATACGCAAACAAGGGTTGTCGCTGACCGGTTTCATCAAGGGGGACGCCTCCTCCTGAGGCAGCAGCCAAAAAGGCGCTGATGGCTTCGGGAGAGAGCAAGAACGCATCGCAAGGGATCAAGAGAATGGAGGCTTCCAATTGCGAACGAACCCAGGGTATGATGCGGTGCAAACCGTTGAGATGAGGCGGGTCAGCCAACACTTCGCCCCTGAACAACGACGCTCGTTCCTCATCTCCGCACAGAACCACGGACCGCTCAACACCCGCCTCAGCCAGACACTGCTTGAGCCGGTCAACGCCTCCGAACATCCTGGCTTTATCCTGGCCCATCCGTCGACTACCGCCGCCGGCGAGGATGACGGCTACAACGCTCATGGTCATCCCTCAGTGCATGCTGTCGAGTTCATCAAGGGCTGCTTCGAGTTCAGCAAGCAACCCACGAACACGCTGCAACAACGCCTTTCTCTCCCGACTGGAGCGAGCTTCGGGTAGCCACTCAAGGAGACGACGGACATCTTTTGCGTCCCGTTCAACCGTCCACTTGAGGACGTTCTCCAAAACGGGGTCATCGGCTGGCAACAAACGCTCGACCATGGATATCAACCCTGAAGATGCTCCTTCAATGCTCCGCTTCCAACAATCGCTGTCGGATGCGCTCAAACATTTCACCACCTGGCGGGGCTGTCTCGATCAGTTGGCGGCAACCCCCCGCTTGGCGGCGAAGCGAGAGGAAGAGCACACAGTATTGGTGCCACTGCGGGCTTTGCTGGGCCGCCGCTTCAAGCCATGCATCGTCGGGAACAGCGTGCCCGCCCCGCACCAACTCTTCGGCGACCTCGAGGACCACCATCAACGGTTCTTGCCGTTGCAAAAGATGGATGAATGCCATCCAAGGGTCTTGGCCAATATCGCTGGCATCTAGATTGGCCAAAAGCAGGCCAGCCATGCTCAAATCTTCCCGACCGTGCCGTTTCCACAAGGCTGGGATGAGTTTCGCTAACGGCCGTTTCCGAGGGGCGTGGGTAAGCATCCATGAGGCAATTTGTCGCAGGTCCGGGAGCGGTGTGCCGATGTGAAACCGAAAACCGGCATCCGTCATGGTGACATCTGTCCGTGGTTTGTTGGCGAAATCACCCACACAGACGCTGTATGCCTCTTTGAGAAAGCGCAGGCCCCGCCGCTTTGATTTCAACCGTTGAGATGGTTGGCGCTCAAGCCAATCATCCAGCAGGGGGTTCAACGGTCGTCACCCTCGCTGGGTCGTTTTCTGAAATTATCGAACAGGTCGCCGACCAAACCAACAGAATCCTTCAACGTGTCCATGAGCGTTTCCATCATGGCCTTATCGCCGTATTTTTCTTTCACCATCTCACGGAGTTCGTGTTCGATTTCCTCGTGGAGAGCGTCATCGATATTGAACTGGGTTCGCAAGTTGGCCAAGACTCGGAACTCATCGCGGGAAAGTGACGCATTCACGATGGCGACCTCGAAAACTTTGGTGTAAATCAGCCGCATCTCATCCTTGGATATCGGCGTACCGCTTCTTGACTCGGTTCCGTTTTGAATGGCTTCGTAAATGTAAGCGGGCTCCTCTGGGGCGAGTTTGAGCGCACTGGCTAATTTGATGATGAGTCGCTTTTCTTCTCGGGTCAACACCCCGTCGGTCAACATGACCTCAACCGTTGAACGAAACACGTCCAACGTTCCAAGTTCAAGCGACGACACACTCCACCGACGCGCTTCCACTTCTTGAAGAAACCGTTGAGTTTGAAAACCACATAAATCGCCCGTTTTGAGGGCACAGGATTCAAAAGGGCTCGGCATGTGGAAGGGATTGTTCACATTCACTTCCCTCGCTTTGCGAGTGGAATGCCACGGACCCGTTGACACCCGTCATCGGCCCAACGCACGGTGTTTGTGTGCAAACAAGGAGCGTAAACCATATGGGAAGAAACAACTCAAACCGCGGAGGCGGAAATCAAAACCGCGGTGGCGGTGGAAAAGGCAAGGCCATGAAGTATGAAATTCGGGCTGATATCAAAGTGAACGGCACCGTCCAACGCAAGGACATCATCGGGGCCATCATGGGCCAAACCGAGGGCTTGCTCGGGGACGAACTCGAACTGCGCAAGTTGCAACGAACGGCGCGTGTTGGACACGTTGACGTTGAAATGGAGACCAAGAACGGCAAGGTGCACGGCACCATTGTCATTCCAAGCAGCATGGATAACGTTGAGACGGCGATCATCGCAAGTTCGTTGGAAACCATTGACCGCATCGGTCCCTGCAACGCCATCATCAAGGTCATGCAGATCAGCGATATCCGAGCAACCAAGCGAACAGCGGTGGTTGACCGAGCCAAGGAGCTCTTGTTGACCATGGTGAATTCTGGCGAAGCTGCATCCAAGACCGTTATCGAAGAAGTTCGTTCGGTGTTGACCGTTGGCACAGCCAAGTCCTTCCACGGATTGACCTGTGGCCCGAACGTCGAATCTTCGTCCTCCCTCATCATTGTGGAAGGTCGTAACGATGTTCGAAATTTGCTCAACTGCGGTGTCAAGAACGCCATCAGTGCCGATGGCTCAGGCAACATCAAGCAGGAACTCATCGACCTTGCGAACGGCAAGGAAAGCGTTACGGTGGCCATTGACGGCGATCGTGGCGGTGAAATGCTGTTCATGCAACTTTACGATATGATGAAGGTTGACCACGTCGCTCAAGCGCCGGTCGGTCAAGAGTGGGAATTGCTCCCACAGAAGACCGTTACGATGTGCCTTCAAAAGAAGACGGAAGCTGCCAAGTTCAAGCATCAACTCGATAAGAAAATCGCCGAGGACGACCAAAAGTTCGGTGGCGACAAAGACTGGGACAAGGACATGGACGAGGAATTCTCCCCCGATGAACCCGAATCCGCACCCGCAGACATCCAGGAACTCTTTGACAAGGTGGATGAGATGGGCAAGAACAAAGCCGTCATCCGATTTGCTGACGGTACATTTTCGGACGAAATTGGCCCCTCCAAACTTGAGGCTGCGTTGACTGAGGCCGAGGCGGCCGAGGCCGTTTTGTTCAACGGCTCGGTGACCGAGAAGGTTCTCAACTACGTGAGTCAGTCTTCGGCCAACACCCTCGTTGGTACCAAGGAAGGCAAAGGGTTCGAAGCATCCGATGACTTGACGGTCTGGTTTGCTGAAGTTCACCGATAAGTGCCAAACGGTTCACTTATGTTCTTGTGTGGCTAACGCCGCTTCATGGAGGACGATGCGTTCCCCGAGTGGCCTGCCCAAGAGGGCGAAGTTTCCGAGGGTACAACCGAGGAAACACCCGAGCAAGAACCCAAGGATTCCACTGCGGAATCGGTCGAACAGGCCGAGGAAACAGCCGAAATCACCACGAAAGTGGAATCTACAGATTCTGATACCGATGATGTGGACGCTTCGAATGACGAACCTCCTAACGGCGCTCCCACAGAAGGATGGACCCTCCCCGTTCGGGCTGCACCCATCCTTGCTCTTCAAGGAGAGAAGGTTGTGGAGTTCCCGCTGAGCCAGCATGTGAACGGGTTGGAATCCACGTCGCTTGTCATGGACGACGAACTGATGCGAATTGTTGAGGCCCGGTACGACGCAGATGGTGTTCGTCGACTCAATGTACGCATGGCACTTGTAAAGGAACACATTTCTGGATATTCCCACACCCATCTGGATTTGTTTCAGAAATTGCAGGGCGTTTGGTGGGGCTCCATCGGGGTCGGTCTGCTTAGTGGCATTTTAGCCACCACCACCCAAGGGCTGTTGGCTTTGGGAGGCGGCGCCTTTGTTCTGGCAGGCGTTGCGGGTCTCTTGTTGGCCAAACTCGACCTTCACCGGCTTTCATTCTCTGACCACGGCGGTCGGCACGATTTCTATCTCTCCGGTTGGCGGCAAGAGCCCTACTTGATTCACAACAGCACGGCCCTGCTCGGACCGGCCTTCGTGGAGTTTTTGCGAACCTCAAACCTTGACACTGAACACATTGATGCGGTCATCGATGCGTTAGGAGCGCCAGCCCAACCCGCCCCTGAACTCCAATCGGCACCGGAGGTACCCGCTCCGGCAGCGTTACCCGAACCCACCCCTCCGACAACTCCAGCACTCCCGCCTCCACCAAGTTCCAGCCCAGCAGCCCCGCCTCCAGTCGTGGCGTCAAGCGGCCCACCCATCTCCAATCCAAGCCCGGCGCCCCAACCTCTACCACTTCCACCCGCCCCGGTTCAGCACGCACCACCGCCGCCAACCCTTCCTGCGGCACCTTTGCCAGCACCCCTTCCTCCAGCACCACTCCCCCCGCCTTTGGCACCCGCGATGACGAAGAGCAGTATTGACGAAGACGCCTTGTGGGACGACCTGAATTGATCAAGCCTTTACGCCGCCAGCGGACGGCAGGTTCACGCTTTTGGCTAATTTTTTGATTTCATCTGAAAGACCGGCCAATTCACTCGGTAGGGGCCACTCGTCTTTCTCCAGTGGCACATGTCGGCCAAGGCCAGGGATGCGTTCCAACGCCACTCCCAGCTCAACCGCATCGGCAAGGAAATCCCCCTTTGCACCGGAATGCCTAGCTTCCAACCGTCGCCGCATCCAGCGCTTGAGTGGGGCGACCAACTGGGTCAATTCAGTTAACATTCGTGCCCGCTCTCCGTCGCTCTTGTTCCCTTCCGGGAGGAGCCTGAGGGTTAGACGAAGCAATCGTCCAACACGGACATCCCGTGGCGTGATATTGACGTGCTGAGCCAAACCTCTTCGGACCTCAGGAAGGGCGTTCATGCCCTGCTGCGCCACATCATCTGCAAGGCCATTCAAGCCCAAGAGGGCAATGAGTTCCCTCAAAGCGTTCAATGCCCGCTGGGTTGCAATATCGGAAGAAATGACCTCTTCAGCCATCGGCTTAACGGCAACGCTCTCCGTGCTGTCCACACTTGCAGATGGCGCACCAACCTCTGGCTTGATATCTTCTTCCTCAGGCTGGGCAACGTCAACAACTTCCTCAACGGATTCTGGTGGCAATGGCGAAATTGGGGGCGGGGGTGTTGCCTCTTGCTTTGCTGATGCCCGTTCCTCCCGTTCTCGCCACCAACGCCAACGCTCGACTGACCACTTATCATCGGCAAAGAATTCCTCATCTGACACACCATCATCGTGCAGATGCTTTGTGTCAGGGTGCCGCCGCTCTTCCTCCAATGATTTGGTGGGGCGTCCCGTGTTGTTGTGGACGGGTTCAGCCTCTTCAACATCCGTCGCAGACTCGTGGTCCATGGCCTCGAGCATGGCTTCATGAGCCTCATCCAGTGCGGAAACGGGCTGAAGAACCGGACGCTCTTCCTGCTCTGGAACAGGGACGAGCGTTGGATGCGTCCGTTCGGGTTGCCAAAGATGAAGACGATACGTTGCGTCTTCAACCGGGCGGCTGGCCAGATGCGTCGTGAAGGAAGGAATGCTACGACTGAGATGGTTCAGTCGGTGTGGCTGCTTGATGTGCAATTCCATCTCCAACCCAAGTTCGATATCCCGTTCCCAAGGAAGGGCGGACAAACGTCGTCGTAGGACTTCGTGATGCTCTACATGCGGCCGGGCCTCGCTCAGCTCCCTGGCGACCCGCACAGGGTCTTCGTTGACCAATTCAATCCATGCATCAACCACCCACCCAGACCGCTTGAGCGCCGTTAATTCACGCATCAGCGGTGCTTGGATGCGCTTGGCGGCTGCTGAGGATGCATCCTTCGGGATGGACGCACCGCCGCTTCGCATCAATTCAGCCACATGCTGCTCGAGTTCGCGAAGGCTCATGTCGTGTGTTAGCGTTTCTTTTTCGAGGGAGCCCGAACGGCGCATGCCGGCCAATTCTTCTTCCAACATAACGCGATGTCGCTCATTTCTTCGGTTGATTTTCACCACGTAGGCTTCCATTTCTTCGAGCACATCGTCCTCAAGTTCCTCAGTGGCCAAAAGGTGACGGCGCATCCCGACCTCTTCATTCCCGATGAAGGAGGTATCAAGGCCATCGAGAGCCTCCATGATTTCCACTCGTCGGTCCCAGCGATGGCGTTCGGCCGACATTCGCTCCAAAGCATTGAGCGGGTCGTCAAACACGCGTTGTTGCCAGGCGCCGACGACCAATCCCGCATGTTCGTAGGATTGGAGCAATTCCAACCCGTCAAGCTCAAGTTGTTTCCAAAGAGCGTCCAATTCGTCAACAATGTCTTGCAACCCCTCGGTCATCTCAAGATGGCCAACGAGGTCTCTTGATCCTTCAACCCGAGAAGGCCAATAGCGTGCAAATCGTTCCCACCGCCCCACGAGTTCAAGATGCCGTTGCACTGATGCCGCAATGGTGTCGTGATTGGCTTCCCACTCCATGAGGTCGCTTGGATGTAGGTCGCCTTCGTGAGGAAAGACAATCCCTTGCTGTCTCCATTCTCGTATGCGGTCAGAAAACACCTGCCTTCGTTGTTCAAGGGTTTGAGCAACCTCGTTCACCTCGTTTGAGAGTTCATCCAAGGCTTGTTGGTTCTCTTTATCCAAGAGTTGACTGCAACGCAATTCAAATTCAGCAGCCAAGGCATCATCAAAGGGCTGAATCATTTGCACCGCATTCAATCGAACCAACTCCTTCTTGGCGTGGAATCCTTGCCACTGTTCGAGTTGGTTGAGCGCCTCCAGCAAGGGCTGTTCGATCGTTTCGCCAAGTGCATAACCCAAGCCCCGCAAGTGGTCAGCGCCGCTCTGAATCATCTGCCGTTGCCGTTGTTCATCGGCCTCGACAAGTTCCAGATGGCGCAGCAGTTCATCGATGGACAGAGGCGAGGCGAAAAGTCGGTACAGCGGAGCAACGGCGGCATGACTGGAGACATCCAACGCTGCCAGGCGTTCGTAGAGCATGGACCACATGTCGCCGTGCTCTTCTCCAAACCACGCCTCCTTCTCCCTGTTCAACGGGGGCTCCCACGGGGCAAGGGAACGAAGTTCGCGTTCCACTTCTAGATACGTTTCTTCGATGGTGAACGGGTCACTGAGTTGTGATCTGTAGGGATTAAGTGCCTCAAAACCAGGAATTGAATGTTGAGAAAAGGCAGCGATGCGGTCTTCAAGTTCAGAAGCGGTTTCCCGTCGTTCCTCCAACCAGGTCAAACGTTCACCTTGACCCCCTTCATGTTCATTGAGAAAAGCCTCGATATCGGCACGGTCGAAACCGAAACGGACCAGCGAGTCAATTCGCTCACCCTCGGTGTCGTCCGCCCAATTCTCGCCGCTCATCGCTCCTCAATTCTCCCACGGTGACGGGAGGGCTTTCAATATGAGCGGTTCCAAAGGCAAATTTCCCCCGTCTTCTCAACATCTTGTGATTCACGGCTGTTGATTGAGGGGGCCAAAACGAGCCTTTCTTGCATGAATTCTTCCGCAGACCATAAAGGCGCAACGGACCGCTCGTGGTCAATGAGTCTGCTCGCTATCGGTTTAGGTGCCCTTTCCGTGGGGGTTGTAGGAGGCCTTGGTTATTGGATGGTGCAGGCCAATAACAAGATGATTCGCTTGCTTGACATGCAAACGTTGTTGCGTGAATCACAAGCCACCCACTTCCATCATCTGAACATCGCTACCGAAGGGGTGCTTTCAGACCTCAACACCCTTCAAACCACCCTCGACGCCCTGCGTGCGACCCACCCCGACATCGACGCATCCATGGCCGTACACCAGTTCCTGCTGGCCTACGAAACGGAATCTTCGCCTGCCATCGATATTCAACAAGCCTGTGAAGTCCTACGGTCGGTGGTTCAACACCAACCGATTGAAGGCGGCGTTTCGGACCATCTTTCCGTCAACCACGCAAGCCTGCTCCGACGTCTGCTGACCGTTTTCGAACATCACCAACTGACCGTTTCTGCGTTGCACATGGACGGCGACACCGCGCATCGATTGGGTTTGGCTGCGTGCCATCTCCAGCGATACGACTGGGCTGAAGGTGCGCTTGGTGTGGCCTACCAACTCTCGCCAGGGCATGCAAGCGTGCTCGAGGGTTTGGAACACATCGCCCGTCTTCGCGGCGACGATGCTTTGTATCGTCATTGGCTTGAAGCTCGGATGAAACTCACACCGGACGATCCCGACCTCCTCCGCTCCCACGCACACCTCCTTGCATCGATGGGTGATGAAGAAGCCGAACATGCTGTTCGTCGCCTTGAAGCGCTCGGCGTTGACACCGCAGCTGACCGTTCTCTTCTCTCCGGGCTGCGAGCACGTGCTGGAGCAAGACCCGAGGCCATTGAAGCCATTCTGCAAGCCTTGGAAGAGGACCCGAGCCGGTCGGCAGATTGGCTCCACTACGCTCAGTTATTGGAGGACGAAGGCGAGCGAGAATTGGCGCTTGAGGCCAACGAACGTTGCTTGACCCTCGACCGGCAGAACGGTGAAGCATGGGCCCTCAAAGCCCGTCTTCTCGCCGATAAACAAGGCCACGCCCGGGAGGCCCTGAAAGCCGCCACACACGCCGTGGCCCTGGAGGCCGGTGGTGTGGACGCCATCTTCCTCAAATCGGAATTACTCGAACTTGAAGGGTCGATGGTCGCCGCCGAAGAAACCCTTCTCAAAGCGCTTGAGGCTCAACCGTACAACGGGGAATTGCGTGCTCGTATTGCAGGCCGATACCTGCTCCAGCACCGAATTGATACCGCCTCTGATTTGCTTTCAGCCACACCCGATGGTATTGACCACGCCTTGTTGCACACCGTAGAAGGCCGCCTGCACCTTGCACATGCCGACCGCTTGCGAGACGGTACTGGGCTGACCGATGAGAATTTGCTTGAAGCAGCGCTGGGCGCGTTCAACGGGGCTTTGTCCCTCAACCGAGAACTCGGCGTCGCTTGGCTCGGTTTGGCTCGAACCCAACGCATGCTGGGAGATACGGCCACAGCCGGCGAATCCCTTGACCGTGCCGAACGGTTGAGTCCAGAAAAGGACCCCTCCATCGCTTGTGAGGCGGCCTTACTCGCTCTCGACAACGGCGACCTGCAAGCCGCTCTGCTTCATGTGGATGCAGCGGAAGTTCATGGCCAAAAGGCCACCACCGCCTACATCAGAGGCAACATTGCCGCTGTCAAGGGTCAACTCAAGCAGGCCTTGTACCACTACAGCGATTGCTTGACGCTCGACGCGGGGCATATTCGTGCGCGACTCAACCGCTCTTCAGTTTACATGGGTCTAAATGAAGCACGAAAGGCGTTGGACGATGCTGAAGCCCTGCTGGACCTCGCCCCTCAATTGGCGGTGGCCCGTGTCCGCAAGGCCGACGCTCACATGCATCTTGCAGAATGGGAAGCAGCTTCGAAGGAATTCAAGCATGTGCTTGAAAACGCACCCCATCACACCCATGCGCTGACGCAATTGGCGGCGTGCTATATGAGCATGGACCGTGCAGAGCGGGCAGAAGCCCCGTTGAATGAGGCGCTCCGCCAATCCCCAGACCATGCACCAGCATGGCACCAACGAGGCTTGTATTACATGCACTTCAACAAAATTGACAACGCCCTTTCAGACTTTGAGGCGGCGGTTCGGTGCGACGGCCATCATCTCGACGCACGCCTTCAAATCGCTGCCCATCATCACGGACTTGGCAATATGGACGAAGCTGAAACGGCTTGGAAGGCCATTTTGAGTATTGACCCCGATCACCAATTGGCCAAAACTCGGCTGAGTGAGTGCGAGAAAAACTTGATGAAAAGCGCGTGAACACCTCAACCCGAAGGGGGGAGTTGAATCACTGAAATCAAAGAGTTGAATTTGACTGAAATTCTGACCGCCCTCCAGGATTTTATGACCCAAGACGGGGCTATTTCCGCTGAACAGCGAGAATTCTACAGAATTTTTTCTCAACACCTTCGTGAACACGACGGCGTGTTTACGGTTGAGGACATTGAACGTCTCTTGATGGAGGGAAAGAAGGAAGTCCCCGACCTCATTGACGAAGAATTTTTCAAAATGGGCGAAGCGATCTTGAATCGATACCGAAACAAGAACGAAGAAGCCATCAACGAACGTATCCGCCGTCTTGCTGAAGAAGAAGCACGGAAGCGTGCTATCGCTGAAGAGGAACGACGAAAGCGTGAGGAAGAGGAACGTCTTGCCGAAGAAGCCCGCTTGGCTGAAGAGGCCCGCCTGGCTGAGGAAGAGCGCCTTGCTGAGGAAGCACGTTTGGCTGAAGAAGCACGTTTGGCCGAAGAAGCCCGCTTGGCTGAGGAAGCACGTTTGGCTGAAGAAGCACGTTTGGCCGAAGAAGCCCGCTTGGCTGAGGAAGCACGGCTTGCCGAAGAAGCGCGATTGGCTGAAGAAGCACGTTTGGCC